>Ga0078972_1009511_pt1 | contig 19114 bp, 18 predicted proteins | sample YelNatPaOPGAMG01_FD_67568 | JGI IMG/M metagenome (GOLD analysis project Ga0078972, IMG submission 67568) | Hot spring thermophilic microbial communities from Obsidian Pool, Yellowstone National Park, USA - OP-RAMG-01 (SPADES assembly) (version 2) | ecosystem: Environmental > Aquatic > Thermal...
CGCTCAACAACATAAATTTTTTGGCTTCCACTCCTAATCTGGTGTTCTTAAAACCTGCTATGCCTTCCTGAATAACATTCATTTTACCTCCTTATTTATATAATTATTTTTACATTGCAATGTAATTGTTTACTTACAATCTGTCAAGTTATTTTGTAGTTTCCAGTGTTTCTTAAATATTAAGTCTGGATCAAAAACAAATAAGCTATGGTAGTTCAGTATCCAACAGCTTTCATCCGCTTCTTACTGTTTTATGTCCCAGAACTGAGGCATACCATCAGCACCCATGGGCTGATGACCGCTAAGATGACAATTGTAACAAACCGCGTTTGATAGTGTATGATTTGTTGTTGTATCAGAAAAACCGTGACAGTACGCACACGATGGCATACCTGAATCTGAAGGATCAATCTGAGATTGTGTGGCAGTAATAATGCTTACATGAATTTGATGTAAGCCGTTGCTTATAGATGGATCAAAAACATGGCAATCTGTACACTCTGCAATGTGACCGTGTCTTGGACCATCCCAGTTATGACAACCACCGCACCCAGGGCTTAAATGGCGTATTGCAAGATTCGGATCATCCTGCGTGATCCTGAAACCTGAAAGAAAGATACCGGTGTGTGCAGTTTGAACAGAGGTTAACAGGGTGTACGGATCAAGTGTGCCATAATATGTTGGAGTAACACCAGAACTTGAAGAAAAACCAGTACTTACCACATTTCCTTCAAGCCATGTGTGGCAATTATTAGCACAATTAATTCCACCACTATATAAAAACTTTTGTGCTTGCGGAGGATATTCGCTGTTGCTGTGGTTTTCTGTATTATTATAAACTGGATGGCACTGGGTGCAATCGCTTGTGTTTAAATCAAACGGATGTCTGCCCCTCTTTGGCCAATCAAGAACAAATATATAAAGTGGTGGTGGAGTATAAGGCTGGATCATAACCAGACCACTGCTGCCAACTTGCACCCATTCCTTTACACCAGTTGCCTCATTAGAGACCGGAATACTGATCTGATCTGGATCATGACAGTCATAACAATTTACACTATTGGATTGCACTGTTTTAGTTGTCTGGCATCCAGTAGCAAATGCAAATAGTGTTAATATAAAAATTTTAATAATATAGTAAAATATATGATTATCACCCGTTAGTGTAATTTCTTTACCTTTCAAATGCATTTTAAATTCTTCTTTCTATGGAAGGTTTCCATCTGATGTCATCTCCCTGGACATAGGCTGGTAAAAACTAAAATCATCGTTTCTATAACCTAAATTCGGACCAGGATCCCCCATATACTCAAGTCCAAGATTGCTTATAATACCAATGAAAAAGGGACCTTTGATAAACATATATATCTGATCTATCAGTCCAAGCATTGACTCCACATTTGCAAGAACTGTCGTCCGTTGATCAAGGTCTAATTCATATAACGGTTTACCATATTCTCTCTTAGCTTCTGCATTAATCAGAGGTAAAACAAGTGGGAGATTTTGTTCAACACCATAAAACTTGTCATACACAAAATCTAATGTACCAACATCAATAGCACCAGGTGCACCAGTCGGATCAGAGGCACTACCAGGCAGGATTGTATCACATAAAGCATAAACAGTTTTTTCATCATCTGTTTGTGGCTGCATGTATTGAGATGAACTTGATGTCGTTTGTGTAACAGTTCCACAACTCAATTGATCTATCAACCCAAATATGGATAAGGCAACAGTCGCCTTTCCAATCCATTTGAAAAATTCTCGCCTGTTAAGTTCCCTTTCTATAATATCATTCAAAAGTTTCTCAATATCCATAATCATTACCAATTATTAACAATATAGTTCGCTATCCTTTCCGCATTAGCAGCTATTGTCGTAGAAGGATTAACTCCTGTACCTCCAGGTATTGAACTTGAATCTGAAACAAATAACCCAGGATAATTCCGTATCTGTCCATTTGCATCTGCTACGGATCGGGTCGGATCATCGCCCATCCTGCATGTGCCAAGCATGTGATCTATAGAGTACATATAACCTGAAGGCATTGTTTGTAACAAGATTGCATTGTTTGCTCTGGTAAGCTCCTGGATAGGAGATATTACCCTGTTCATATAATCTATAAGGTTTGGAGTTAGTGTGAAATGTACTGTTGGTAAGCCATCGCTATTAAGATAAACATACCCTTCTCCAGTAACCAATCCCATAATATTAGCTATAATCAGTTTGGACGGATATACCGATTTTGCCCAGTGCTTGAAGTCAAGCCCCCAGCCACGCGCCCCAGGCCTGTGTATGTTCAATGTAAAAATAGACGCAGGTGATGTGCCCGCCTCTATGGTGATCCTGTAGTCCTGCCAATACGCATAGGTCATTACACCCGCACTGTCCATACCTTTATAACATTCTATTGATGGTAATCCATCCGGTAATTCTATACCAAACCTTATACCTCCGTTGTTGTTAAAGTTCTTGCCTACCTGATCAGATAACTGGGGAAGGTATTGCCTTGACCTCAAAAGTAGTTCTGGTGAATATATCGCTCCACCAGCAAGTATCACAATGGTCCCCTGTACCGATGACATCACATTGTCAGGACCAACATACTGAACAGTGTAACCTGCATTCGTTGAAATAGCACTTGAAGGCTGAATTAACATAGCCCTGCATCCTGTCCTGAATTCAACACCAGCGGACTGTGCCTGTGGAATGTAGTTGTGCATAAGTGATTGTTTCGCTCCATAGATACAGCCAGCCTCACAATAGCCGCACTGCCTGCAATTTACATACGGGAAGCGCGCCCTATCACAGGTCAAACCAACATTATCCAGCATCTTTGCAAACATACCACCTGTTTTAGAAACCTCGTTCCAGGTTACCTGTCTTACCTGCATCATACTTTCAACCATGTCATAGTAAGGATCAAGTACCTGCCTGTTTATTGCATCCGGCCAGACCTTATAGCCATTATAATCAACAAACTGAAATGTCTCTGATGGAGATCTGTTCATAAGCCCGGAAAACACAACAGAGCCGCCACCAAGAACCATACCACCCCTAAAAAATGTTGCATAGTCGTCTGATGTTGTGATGGAAAGAAGATTAGATAGATATTTTAAATCCCATGTTTGTTTAAAATCCTTCTCTGTAAAAACCCTTCCCTGCTCAAGCACAAGCACCTTTTTGTTTGCCTGAGCAAGCCTGAGTGCCGGTATAGCACCACCAAAACCAGAACCTATTATTATAGCATCATAAGTATTTGCCATAAGTACGGGTTTTATATTTTAATGCCCATCCTTGTCAAATAATTTTAAAGAAGGCCTCTGTCTGTTGTGCATGTATAGATTATTGTGCAATCTTCCATATAGAGGCATTCACAAAGACAATTTTGGTAAATGCCTTCTTGGGGGTTAACCAGCAATCAACTTCTCCTGGCATGGAATGCATACCTTTAAACCATGATAAACACGCCCATATTTCTCAACAACCATATCACCACATTGCTCACACACAAATGATTCAAATGACTCCTTGTGTTGCTTCACTTCATAGTCAAAGATAGGACTTATATTCATAAGTTGTTCATCAGGCGTATCCATCACCCTTTCTATTAAAGGTTCCACTACTTTAGCCGGAACTTTTGAAGCAGGTATACCTTTTTCTCTATAGTTTTTAAAAAATTCTGTTTGCTTTGTCGCCACCTGAACTTCTGCCTTTGGGACTACGCGTACTGCCCTTTTACTGGCTACATCTATAAGAGTCAATCCAAATTTCCCGTAGCCGAGCTGATGTATATTCCCTTTACCGAATGTACACCCTGTTATCACCTGTATTCCATCTGCAAAACAGTGAGAGCAGTGCGCTTCTCCGAGCTCAACGAGGGCTATCAGCTGACCATCCGTTGCACGCTCCACACCAAGTGCGTTCATCGCTGCAGCACCTACCCTGAGTCCGAGCGGCATTGCAGGACATTTGTGTCCATGAAGCTTAAAACCTGTTTCAAGATATTCTTTTGGGTTAATCATATTTACATCCTCCTTTTTTGGTTTTTATTTTATTGATTTTTTTATATCGGTCTCAAACATTATTTGATGATCAGTCCCCACATCATCTTTGCTGCGATACCTATGAGAACAATACCAATAATTAGCTTTACCTGTTTTCTTTTGAGTTTCTCTGTCATGAGCCATGCACCTAAAACAGCACCAAGTGCGGATGCAACCGCTGTAATTACTAACAATTTTATATCAATGCTACCAAGGGTTGCGTGTCCTAAAAATCCAGATAATGAGGAAAATATTACAATAAAGGCTGTAGTTGCAGAAGCCTTCTTGGGGTTGATCCCCATCCATACAAGCACCGGTATAATAATGTTTCCTCCACCTACACCCAGTAATCCGCCAAGAAACCCTGCAACTGCTCCTATAGAAATACCGTAGATAAGTTGTTTGGACATTGAGCTTTCTACATCCCTCTCCCTGGGCTCATAAAAGAGCATCATCAAACCTGCAAAAATAAGAAATCCAACAAACAACCATTTCAGTATCTGTGCGTTGAGCCCCTGACTTACATAAGCCCCAACAGGCGATAGTGCTGTTGCTACAATAAGTATCGGTATAGCAACCTTCCACAGTACAAGTTTTGATTTGATATAGCTATACGATGCGAAGGACATTGCAATGGAATTCAACAACAGTGCCACTGCCATTGCAACATGGATATCTATGTGAAGGGCAATAAATACCGGGATTAGTATGAAGGCAGCACCAACACCTGCGATTGTGAGTAAGGCTGTAAATATAAAGGTTAAAAGCCCTGCTATCAAAGCGGTTGTCATATCAACATACCTCCTTTTAGAACATCACCTGCAATTGTATCCTTGCCATGTCGGTATTGTTCGCCTCAAGCTTGCCGAAACGCTCAAAGGTATAGTCTGCCATAAGCTTAAATTTATCACCGACAATGTAATAGTTTAATCCTGCTGTAAGCCACTTTACATTCTTTGTTGACTCTTCATATGTATCTGGATTGAAGGTTTGATACTCAATCATAGGTTGAAGATAGTGCGTTACAAAATAAGCGGCTTGCAGGTAATATCCATCTGATGTAACGGATTTTATCTTCGCCTCATCACTGGTAAGTATTGCGCGGATGTACTCACCGATAAAAGAAAATCCATGATATGTTATCTCTCCATCAAAATTGTACCTGAAATCCGTGCCAGTGAATGGCAGACTGCTGTTGAGTATATTGCTCAAATTGGTTAAGCCATTCGCCTTACGGTAAGAAACAGAGGCACCAAGGCTGATACCGGGACTATCAGATTGTACATCCCCTTTTAAAGGATTACCCACAACCCTTGCAACATACAGAAAATTACTGTTTGTATTATGGGAGGGAAGATTGTTAGCTCCGGTGCCGTTATACAAACCAACAGCATACTCAAAATATTTATCAAGCACATCACCTTGCGCTTCAACACCAATGTCTCTTGCAAGCGTTTGCGAGGAAGGAACAAGATTGTTTGAAATCTGAGAACGCTCCATCGTATAGATCTGCCAGTCTGGAGACAATCTCTCTCTGCCAAAAGGCGGAACCATCTGCCCCACAACAAACTGTGCAAAGTTAAACCTGTCATACTCAACATAAGCATCCTGGAGCTCGGGCGTTGGTAGACCACTTCTGCTGATAAATTGGAACCTGTAGGTGAGATGGTCCACTGCCTTGCCTGTGAGAATAACCTTTGCCCGCCGTACGATAAATCCATCTTCGTTGAATGTCTTTGCTGCAGGACCAATATTTCCATAAGTTCCCCGAACCTGAATATATGCTGAAAGATCCGGTATTAAATCAGGTGGAACAGTATTTTGATTGGATACTGCTGTTGATACAAAAAAAACGAGTAGCAATAGAACAACCAGATTTATTTTTAAAAACATATCACCTCTCCTTTCATGCTCCCTATCGTATAACCTTGTTTTATTTCAGAGGCAGATGGATGACGGTCTCTTCTCTGGTACGATCTGAACAGGGTATGCAAACAACCTTACCGTCTTTATGTCTTAAATATCTTTCAAAGACATATTCGCCACACACTTCACATTTTGCTTTGTTAAACGAACTTTTCACAGGTTCATACTTAAAGTCAGGAAGCATTTTGACATTGAACAATTCTTCATTTGTTGCATTGAGTACTATCTGTATGATGTCATCCAATATATTGTTTGGTATGTCAGATGGTTCAATGCCCTGTTTGCGATACTTGAAAAATTCATGGGTTGACAGCTTATCACTAAACTCATTTTTCAAAGCTATCCTCACTGCACCCTTTCCAGGATACCAGAAGATAGCGGCAATCTTTCCATAATTGAGCCTCTCTATCATTCCCTTCCCAAAGGTAGCACCGGTTGCAGACATGATACCGTCCTGCATACAGCCCTGCGGATGTCCGATACCCATTTCAGAAAACACATGCATTTCATGGTTCTTGCTTCTTGCAGCACCAAGTTTCTCCAATGCTAAAGAACCCATTCTGTAACCTATGGGCATGAAAGGACATTTATGCCCGTGGAACTCAAATGTCCAGTTTGGTAAATTAAACATTTTTATTTTCCTCCTTTTTGTATATATGTAATCATTTACTTACTTTATGTCAAGTATTTTGTTTCTTGTGGTATTTTATTTATTATGATTGCTTGAGTTTTATTCATTTTTTCTCAGTTTACATAGTTTTAATTACTTTATCACGATATTGCAATATAGAAATGTATTAAGCATTATCTTATGTGTGTCAAGTAAAATATGTTTTGCCGCATTTGTATCCAAAACGCTTTCAGCTGCAGAACAATCATGCCCATCTATGGGCAATTCGTGAAGGGGTATTTCTAAAACAGGAAGACGATGTTTTAACTGTATTTTTAAGGTTTTACATTCTTCTTTTGCCCTCATGTCTACAAATATTGCATCAATTGATTGACCAATTATGGTCATATGATTACTATATTTTGTAAGTCTTGATAAATAGATATTCTTTATAGGAAATAGAAAAAAGAAATAAGAAAGGAATTATAAAATGAAAAAACCAGACTCAAAGAAGCCTTCTGTGCTTAATTTATTTTTATCCTTCCTCAGACTTGGTCTTACAGCCTTTGGCGGTCCTGCAATGGTTTCATATATCAAAGAGCTATCTGTGAAAAAGAACAAATGGCTTGATGAAGAAACATTTAAAGACGGTGTTATAATATGTCAGACCATACCAGGTGCAACTGCCATGCAAACTGCCGCGTATGTTGGTCTAAAAACAAGAGGCATTAAGGGTGCTCTGGCAACATACATAGGGTTTGGTCTGCCAGCTTTTGTCTTTATGCTGATCCTTTCATACCTTTATGTTCGCTATCATGGCATAAATCTGGTAGCTTCATTATTCAGTGGACTGGCTGTAATTGTTGTTGCCATTGTAGCCAATGCGACATATTCATTCGGCAGGGGTGCGGTAAAAAGCTATCAGGAACTTTTTATAGCCGGGTGTGCGGCAGTACTCTTCTGGATAGGTATCAGTCCTTTTCTTGTAATCATCGTTGCAGCGCTGACCGGTTTAGTATTGTTTAGAAAGGATAAACCCGTATCTTCAGTCACACCGCATAATAAAACTATGACCTCTCTAAGGTATGAACATGTAGGCCTGCTCTTTATTCTCTTATTTGCCGCTCTCGCCAGCCTTTATTATACAAATTATAGACTCTTTAACCTCGCAGGACTGATGCTCAAGGTAGATACCTTTGCCTTTGGTGGCGGCTTTGCATCAGTGCCTTTGATGCTCCATGAGATCGTTACAGTAAAAGGATGGATGGACAATAAGACATTTATGGACGGGATTGCGTTGGGACAGATAACGCCTGGTCCGATCGTTATAACTGCAACATTTGTTGGCTTTGTCATCTCTGGAATAACAGGGGCTATAGTGGCAACCATTGCTGTGTTCACCCCTTCTTTCTTGATCCTTGTTCTTGTAACACCTATCTTTGATAGGTTAAAAAGATCGGTATGGTTTTCAAAAGCAACAAAAGGGATACTCGCCTCATTTGTAGGTCTGCTTTTTTTTGTTACTATAAAATTTGCCCTTGCAGTTCCGTGGGATGTTGTTAAGGTTTTGTTAGGATTAGCGGCACTGACTGCACTGATTAAAAAGGTAGATGTACTTTACATAGTTTTGATAGGGGCAGGTATTTCACTGTTCTTGCTCTGAGTTAGCCAAAAAATGCAATAAGCAAGTTCGTTTGTACGTTCGGGGCACCCACCCAAAGGAAAGGGTCGTGCGATCCACCCGTAATCCCTTCTGCCCCTTTTTAGCAAAAAGGCGGAGAGGGGTTTGTTATAAACGAGATTTAAGTCCTCTGTAAGGTTGTCATTGCGAGGAATGAAATAACGAAGCAATCTACAAGCATTGGGATTGCTTCGCCTTCGGAGAAGATCCGCCTCAGGCGGAGACGCACGACCCATCTTCCAGATGGGTACCCCGCACTCACTGCACAAACTTCCTTATTTTGCAAATGCATTTTTGGGGTTGATAAAAAAATAACTTATATTTTTTGAATATATGGCACAGAATTTTATAATTTCATTTCGTTAATAAAATCTTTTGCTATAGCTGGCACAATATTTTTGGGGTATAGTATAGGCGGTTTATATCAGAAACTTTTTATAGCCTCATGATTTACAAAAAATCGTTGCTATTACTTCTGATCTGCATGGTGCAATTTTATATAATTTTGACAGAAATTGAGTATTATATCTTTTATTGGTTCCTCATTGATCTCTTCTGTGAATACCTCTACTGCCACAAAATAGCTATTAAGGGTTAAATCCACTATTCTTATAGTGGGCAAAGGATCCTTTAAAATATGAGGTTCTTTATAAAGAAAGGATTCTAACGCCTGCTTCAATGGTATAAACTCAATATTTTTTTCAACCTCAAATCTAACACGGGTCATTCTATTTTTTATATTTGAATAATTTGTTATGAGGGCTGACATAAGCACATTATTAGGAGCTTTTAAGTCTATTCCATTGTCTTCTTTTATAGTAGTAAATAGCAGATTTATATCTTTAACCCTTCCTGTGTATCCTGGTTTAAGGGCTTCATGAGGATAAGTTGAAGGAGATACACCCCATTGCCAAGTAACAACAGTAATCCTGTCACCAATTTTGAATGGCTTGGCAAACAGAATTACCAAGCCTGCGAATAGATTAGCCAATAGTGTCTGTGATGCAAGCCCTAACACTATGCCCAAAAATGTAGCACCAAGTAATATATTTGTAATATTTATACCAAGTATAGAAAAGATCACTATGAACAGAGCCGAATATACAAGCAGATTAATGATAAATTTTAAGACACCAGCGTTAGCCTCATTTATATATGAAGTTGTAGTAGCTATGAATTTTTGGATTATTTTGATTATTATGATACCAAATACAAATACTATAAAAGCATCTATAAAAGACGAAGAATTTTCTGGTAAGATTTTAGTATGTACTGCTATTATATGGATTGAAACATCAACTATTATGCCTATAACTGCGAAAAAAACCAATAACTTTATAGTGTTCCCTATATTTTTTTGTCTTTCATTCATAAAAATATTATCTTATTGTTTGATAACGAAAACATAAAAGCGTGTTAAAGTCAATGGACAATACTATATTTAAACAATAGTATAAAGAACAATAAAAATCCAGATGTAAAGGCTTAACACAAAAAATGCATTTGCAAAACCTGCCTTTGTAAAAACGGGGAAGAGGAAGGTTTGTAAATGGATTAAAGATATGCTAAATAGACCATTAATATGGAGGGTGTTATGGAAGAAAATGTAGCCCAGAGGCTTTACAATAGAGCAAAAACAAACCCTGATGAACCTGCATTAATGTTTAAACAGAACGGAAAGTATGTTACAAAATCCGTAAAATGGTTCTGGGAGAGAGTGGAAAAGATAGCATCAGGACTGCTATACCTCGGTATTAAAGAAAATGATAAAGTTGCCATCATGAGCACAACAAGGGTAGAGTGGACGCTTGCTGACCTTTCTATTATTTCATTGCGTTGCATTACTGCTACTATCTATCCATCATTACTCGAAAATGATATTAAATTTATTCTCAATAATTCTGATTCAAGGTATATCTTTGTAGAAAATATAGCTATTTTAAAACGCGTATTGAATGTTAAAAATGATCTACCTCAACTATCCAAAATTATTGTATTTGAAGATTCACCCGTAAGCATTGAGGATGTTATAACCTTAAAACAATTAGAAGAATTAGGAGAGCAACATCTCAATCCACAAGAAATAAAAAACCGTATGGATAGTATTAAAATGGATGATGTTGCAACTATTATATATACCTCTGGAACAACCGGTCCACCTAAAGGGGCTGAGATCATCCACAGAAATATTATTACCAATCTAAATGATCTTCTTTCATTAAAGGTGAATCTACCAGGTGATATTACCCTTGGTTATCTTCCACTTGCTCATGCCTATGAAAGGATAAACCAATTTGGTGCTATATACACAAATGTAATCTATGCTTATGCAGAAAATCTTGATTCTGTAGCTAAAAATATTGAAGAGGTAAAACCAACGATCCTGCCCGGTGTCCCACGAGTTTATGAAAAGATTTACGCTCGTATTATGAACGAATTGGATAACGGTCCAAAGATAAAAAAGAAATTGTTCCTGTGGGCTCTCAATATAGGAAAATCATCGCTTTCATACAGGCTCAATAAAATGCCAATGCCTGCTGCAATTAAACTAAAATATATTCTTGCCAAAATGCTGGTTTTTGATAAACTGAGCAAAAAATTGGGTGGCAGGTTGCGTATAGGCATTACAGCAGCTGCCCCGCTTTCCCCTGCTATCATAGAATTTTTTAACGCCCTTGGTATTCCTATCTATGAAGGATATGGTATGACAGAAACCTTCGCACCAGCAATTATGAGTTACGAAGGAAATTTTAAAATAGGATATGTTGGTAAACCGCTTCCAAGCATGCAGGTAAAGATAGCAGAAGATAATGAGGTATTGCTTAAAGGACCTGCTGTATTTAAAGGTTATTATAAAAAACCAGAGGGAACACCAGCATGGATAGATGAAGAAGGATGGCTTCATACAGGTGACCTTGGAGAAATGGATAAGGATGGCTTTGTTAGAATAACAGGTAGAAAGAAGGAATTAATAATAACAGCTGGTGGAAAAAATATTACCCCTCAAAATATAGAAAATCTTTTCACCTCTGATGCCTATATATCTCAATGTGTGGTTTATGGCGATAGTAAAAAGTATCTTACAGCTGTAATTGCTCTGAATCCACAGGAGATCACTGCATGGGCAAAGCAAAACAATATCACCTTCCAGGATTATGCTGATTTAACCAAAAACCCCAGGGTATATGAGTTCATAAAACAAAAGGTAGATAAATTTAATGAGCAACTCGCCTCTTTTGAGACAATCAAAAAATTTATTATATCAGATCATGAGTTTACATTGGAATCAGGCGAACTCACTCCAACAATGAAGGTAAAGAAAAATAAGGTAATTGAAAGATTTAAAAATCAGCTGGATAATTTGTACGAAAAAGATTAAAAAATATACAATTAGTGCGTTCCAAGGTAGGCTTCAATAACAGCCTGGTTTTTCTTTATGTCATGAGGCAATCCTTCCGCGATCTTTTTCCCATAATCAAGTACTACTATCCAGTTAGCTATATCAGATACAAACTGCATATCATGTTCTATCAAAACAACATTTATGTTTTGTGAATGGATCTTTCTTATAGCCTCTGCAAGTTCTGATTTTTCAGTTGGATTCAGTCCTGCTGCTGGTTCGTCAAGCAAAAGGAGGCTTGGCTTTGTTATGAGCCCTCTTGCAAGTTCTAATAATTTTCTTTCTCCATACGAAAGCTGCCCGGCATTAATATCTTTTTTTTCAACGATTCCAACAAAAGCCAGGGCATCCATTGCCTCTTCCTTAACCAGATTTTCCTTTTGTTTAAATTCCTCTGTTTTAAATATAGCATCAATAATCGTGTAAGAAAATTCTCTTCTCTTCAGCCCTCCTATTATTACATTATCCAATACGCTAAGATGCGAAAATAATGCCAGATTCTGGAAACTTCTATACACGCCATACGAGGCAATCTGATGGGGCTTTTTACCTACCAATTCAACTGTACCATTATAGATAATACTACCGAAAGAAGGTTTTAAAAAACCAGTGATACAATTGAAAAGTGTTGTTTTACCAGCTCCATTAGGACCTATTATACACAATACCTCTCCATTTTTAATATCAATGGTGACCCTGTCAAGTGCTTTTAAACCACCGAATGTAATGCTTACATCCTTTATTGAAAGTATTGAAGTATCATTCATATTTACGCCTTTTTCCCCAACAGCCCTTCTGGTCTATACAACATCAATGATATAAGTAATATTGCAAAAATAAGCATCCTGTATACTACAAATCCTCTTAATAATTCTGGTAAAATAACAAGCGTAAAAGCCCCTAACACAACACCTGTGATATTGCCCATCCCACCCAGTATTACCATTGCAAGCACATATACAGATTCAATAAATGTAAAGCTATCCGGAGATACAAACATCTGTTTTGCTGCAAATAATACCCCGGCAACACCGCCTATAAATGCACTGATAATAAAGTATAAAGTCTTTATTTTATATGTATTTATCCCAACCATCTCAGAAGCTTTCTCATTCTCTCTTATAGCAACAGCATATCTGCCAAATCTTGATCCTTTAATTCTGTAAAGGATATAGATCTCTATTACAACAAAAACCAAAACAAGATAAAAAAATCTTAGCCCTGTTGCCAAAGAAAAACCAAATATAGCAGGCCTTGGTATATTCATAATGCCATTGGGTCCATTTGTGAGACTATTCCAATTGTTCAATACGATTCTTATTATCTCTCCAAAGCCAAGGGTTGCAATGGCAAGATAATCACCTTTGAGTCTTAATGTTGGAATAGCAATAATTAAGCTAAAAAAGGCTGATACAACACCACCAATTAACAAAGATTCCCAGAAACCAATGCCAAATTTAGAGAATAAGATTGCGTATGTGTATGCACCTATACCATAGAATGCTATATAGCCCAGATTTAAAAGTCCAAGTTCTCCAACAAGCAAATTCAAACCAAGCGCTAACATTGTGTAAAACAATACAGATGTAAAAACATCCACATCATAACTATTTAAAAATAAAGGGAGAATAAAGGAAATGACTAATATAAACAACCAGGCATACCTTGATATAAAATAAAGGGTTGGCTTAAACCTGTGTTTGCCAAAGTTAAATACCTGTCCTTTGCCTTTTATAAAGATATTAAAGAGCAAAAGCCCTATCAATACACATGCAGCTACGATAATGGACCTCACAATCCCCATAATCGGTAAAGAGATCAAAAAGATCCATAAAACAGGTATCAAATAAGATTTAATTATGGTTTTTGTTATAAGTTTAATACTCACAGCTATCTACTCTTCCCAAAAATGCCTGAAGGTTTAATCAACAATAATAAAATCAGAACTATAAATGCAAAAGCATCTTTGTAATCAGAGGAAATGTAAGCTGCACCAAGGCTTTCCAGTAATCCAAGCAATAGCCCTCCAACCATAGCTCCCATTATATCACCAATTCCACCAAGAACAGCTGCTGTAAATGCTTTAATGCCAGCGAGGTAGCCAATATAGAAATTTACAATACCGTAATAAAAACCAATAAGCACACCTGCGATACCAGCTAATCCAGAGCCTATAATAAATGTAAGGGAAATGATGTTGTCCACATTTATACCAACAAGCTGTGCAGCAACAGGATCCTCTGATACTGCTTTCATTGCCCATCCATGCATGGTTTTATTCACAAAGATATATAAAGATAACATGATAATCAAAGCAACTACAAATATCATTATTTGATTTAAGCTTATGGACACTCCATGGATGTTTAATACCGAATTGAGCAGTGGAAGAGAAACATAGGTTTTATCAGATGCACCCTGTCCAATCATTACAAAATTTTGTAAAAATATAGAGGCTCCAAGGGCTGTTATAAGCAAAGATAGTCTGGATGAGTGTCTCAAAGGTTTGTATGCGAATTTCTCTACTGTAAAACCATAAGCCATTGAAAGGAGCATCCCACCCCCCATAGCCAGAAGTATAGTCCATATATTGGATATATGGTTTGCACCAATCAAACCAATAACGATCAGTCCGCCATATGCACCTATCATATATATTTCACCATGTGCAAAATTAATAAGTTCAATGATGCCATAAACCATGGTATATCCAAGTGCTATCAATGCATACACACTCCCTGTTGTTAAGCCATTAATTATTTGTTGAACAAGGATTTTCATAGAATGCCCTATAACATATTTGCGCGATCTAAACAATATTATGACAAATCAAAACATGGCAATGTGATCTAATAAATCACACACAATACCCCATAAATAAGGCTATCACATAAATGTTTTGCTTTATGATCAAACAGTTTTTCGTTTGATAAATTAAACCGTTACATGATTCTCTACCCCTGTCTTCAGGAGGACAGGTTTTGCAAATGCATTTTTTTGTTAACAAGTGTGCCTATAGTTATTGTTGATTCTCCAAAACGGGTGTTTATGTCATCCATTATCTTGAATGCCTGCCTTAACTTTCGTTCTGAAACAAATAACGAGTCTGTTGTATATCTTGATAGATTTGTAGCAGTAAGACCTACAAGCCTTACAGGCATTTTTATCTTGTGTTTGGACAGGATCATAATTGCCGCATTGTAAATATCTATAGTTGAATCCGTTGTTACAGATAAAGACCTGTGAAAGGAGACAGTTTCAAAGTTGCTATACCTTATGGTTAATTCTACACCTTTACACTGAAAGCCTTCGTGCCTCAACCTCTTTCCAACAAGCTCAGATAGCTCAAGTATATAGGCTTTAAGTTTATCTATATTAATGCAATCTTTATCAAGTGTCATGCTATTACCTATAGATTTTGCATCAGATACTAATTCTTCCGGGATCACAGGTTCATCGTCTATGCCCCTTGCCATATTATATAGTTTGCCTCCCAGAGCACCAAATATACTCCTAAGCCTTGTCATGGGTATTTTTGATAAATCGCCACATGTTTTAATCCCTAATTCATGTAAAGCCTTTGTTGTATGTGGTCCTATACCGGGCACCTTATAAACGGGTAGATGAGGCAATTTAGTCTTTATATATTCCTCATCTATAATAGAAATGCTGTCAGGTTTGTTTAAGTCGCTTGCTATCTTTGCAAGTAATTTGTTGGGAGCTATACCAACTGAACATGTAAGATTTAGTTCTTGTTTTATACGATGTTTCAGACTCCTTGCTACGGTTAATGGGGTACCAATTAATTTATCAGAGTTTGTAATGTCCATGAATGCCTCATCTATAGAGTAGGATTCTACAATGGGTGTAAAATCGTACAGAATCTTCAAAAACAATTCAGAATATTTTCTGTATGCGTCCAGGTGTGCCTTAACAAGTATAAGAGTGCTACAGTGCTTTTTAGCCTCACCTATGGTCATGCCTGTTTTTACTCCATACTTCCTTGCCTCATAAGAAGGGGAAAGTATAACCGTTCTTTTGCCTGTACCAATAACAGCAATAGGCTTACCTGTTAGAGACGGATCAAGTAGCCTCTCAACAGATGCAAAATAGGCATCCATATCAATGTGCAAGATGACCCTTTTCATACAACGGGTTTTACAAGAAAGATATAGATGCCCTGGGTTTATTAAACAACAGCAGCACCAGATGCGTGCTTAAGTTCTTTTATTCTATTTTCACTATCCATGATAAGCACTTTTGGAGCATAATTTTGCGGGATCTCTTCATCAGGTATATTCACGAAACTTGCTATTATAACGAGGTCTCCTTTTTTTATTAAATGCGCAGCAGCTCCATTTATACCAATAATTCCACTACCTCTTTCTCCTTTGATGGTGTATGTTTCAAGTCTGTTACCATTTGTAACATCCCATACCTTTACTAATTCGTATTCCTTCATATCCGCAAGTTCCATAAGCTCTTCATCTATCGTTATACTTCCCTCATAATCAAGATCTGCTTGAGTTACTGTTGCTCTGTGAATTTTTGATTTTAACATTATTCTTTCCATTTTTCCTCCATTTATACTTTTCATTTTAAACTATTTTTAAAGGCACATTGTCTATAAGCCTTACATTATCAACATATGCAGCCACAATGATACGGGCATTAGCAGAAACTTCATTAATGGGTTTTAAAGTTTCTTCGTCTACAACCTCAATATAATCTTCCTTCAACCCTGCTGAATTTATTTCTTGATGCACAATATCCTTTAATTTTTTACTATCACTCAACCCCTTTTTGAATGCCTCTGAAGCCTTCATTAATCCCCTTGAAATAACTGTTGCCCTGTTCCTGAGATCACCCTTAAGGTATGTATTCCTTGAGCTCATTGCGAGCCCATCATGTTCTCTAATTGTTGGCATACCAATAATTTGTACCGGGATGTTTAGATCTTTAACCATCTGCCGTATAATAACAAGCTGCTGAAAATCCTTCTCTCCAAAAATAGCTATATGTGGCAATACAATATTGAATAATTTAGCAACCACTGTTGCAACACCTTTAAAATGTCCTGGCCTTGTTTTTCCACAAAATATCTCTGAAAGCTCTGACACATAAACTGATGTTTTAAATGGAGCTGGATACATATCCTGAACATCTGGATAAAAGATTATGTCAGTGCCAACACCTCTGGCAAGCTCTGCATCTCTATCAAAATCTCTTGGGTATCTTGAGAAGTCTTCGTTTGGTCCAAACTGAGTAGGATTTACAAACAGGCTCATCACAAGTATATCTCCATGTTTTTTACCTTCTCTTAACAAACTTAGATGTCCCTCATGTAGATAACCCATGGTTGGAACAAGAACTATCTTTTTTCCCAGAGCCCTTTGCTCAATAGAGAAACCCTGCATCTCGTTTACACTTTTAATAACCTTCATTTATAAGTATGCTCCTCTGCAGGAAATCTACCTGTTTTAACATCTTCAACATAATTTTTAATAGCATCTATAGCCAGATCTCTTAATTGTGCATACTGCTTAACGAATGTGGGTTGTTTATTTGTACCCAAGCCAAGTAGATCATGGAAAACCAGTACCTGACCATTAACATCCTTCCCAGCACCAATACCAATTGTTGGTATATGTAATTTTGATGTGATCTCTTTTCCAAGGGTAGCTGGAATGCCTTCAAGCACTATTGCAAATGCCCCTGCCTCCTCAACAGCAATAGCATCCCTTATCAGGGCGTTATGGCTTCTTTCATCCCTTCCCTGAACCCTGTAACCACCCATTCTGTGTATAGACTGAGGGGTCAATCCTATATGTCCCATAACCGGTATATCCGCATTAACAATAGCCTTAATTACATCTGTCATGTTTGTACCACCCTCTAATTTTACTGCCTCTGCCCCACCCTCTTTCAGCAATCTACCTGCATTGTAAACTGCATCCCGTATACCTGTTTGATATGAAAGGAATGGCATGTCAGCTATAACAAAACTGTATTCAACCGCTTTTACCACAGCCCTCGTATGATAAATAACCTCATCTACTGTCACAGGAAGGGTATTCTTATAGCCATTGACCACCATACCAAGGGAATCTCCGACAAGTATGATTTCAACTCCCGAGGCATCTGCTATTGCAGCGGATGGGTAATCATAGGCAGTTAACATGGCTATTCGCTCTCCTGCCTCGTACATCTTCATTATGATTGGCAATGTTATCTTTTTCCTATCCATAAAAAAAGCTCCAGCCGAAACGGCTGGAGCTTTTTACCTATTCCTCCACCGTCTCGGTCATTTAAGATCCAAGCGGATTTTTTATTATAATATACAATTTGGTATTCAATGTCAATATTTTATTGGAGGTTGCATATTTTAACTATGTAAGATAATAAAATTATGCTTAATATTTAGTTATGATTAAAAGACATAAAACAAAGGTGATAAGTATAGGTAATGTTAAAATAGGTGGAAACAATCCTATTGTTGTACAGAGTATGACAAATACGCCAACAAAGGATGTTAATGCGACCATAAAACAAATAAATCAGCTCGCTGAAGCCGGTGCAAAGATCGTGAGGGTTGCTGTACCTGATAAAGATTCTGCACTTGCTTTAAAAACGATAAAAAGGGCAGTAAATGTCCCTCTTGTTGCAGATATACACTTTGATTATAGGCTTGCTATTGAATCCATAAAAAGTGGCGTTGATGGATTAAGGATCAATCCTGGCAACATAGGAAATAAGGAACGAATAAAGGCAGTTGTCCGAGCTGCCAGTGACGCTGGTATACCAATAAGAGTTGGGGTTAACGCTGGTTCTTTGCCGCAGGATATACTTGAGAAGTACGATTTCCATCCCACATCAGAGGCTATTGTTGAAACTGCTATGAGAAACATACACGAGCTTGAGGCATTAGATTTTCACGATATAAAGGTCTCTGTAAAATCAAGCAATGTACTCATTATGATAGAATCATACAGGCAATTATCAAGGCTTGTAGATTATCCCCTGCACCTCGGTGTGACTGAGGCAGGAACTCTGCTTTCAGGAAGCATAAAATCAGCTGTAGGTATGGGTATACTACTCTCCGAAGGCATTGGTGATACAATAAGGGTATCATTAACCGATGATCCCGTTATTGAAGTAAAAGCTGGATATGAAATTTTAAGAGCACTCGGGCTTGCAAAATACGGTATTGAGATCATTTCATGCCCTACATGTGCGCGCGCAGAGTTTGATGTAATAGGGCTTGTAAATTCTATTGAGAAAAAACTGATCAATGTAAAAGAACCCCTTACTGTTGCTGTTATGGGTTGTGTTGTAAATGGCCCTGGTGAGGCAAGAGAGGCTGACATAGGTATTGCATGTGGAAAAGGCAGTGGCATATTATTCAAACACGGGAAAGCGATAAGTAAGGTAGAAGAAACAGAGTACGAAAG
>Ga0078972_1009512_pt1 | contig 19110 bp, 17 predicted proteins | sample YelNatPaOPGAMG01_FD_67568 | JGI IMG/M metagenome (GOLD analysis project Ga0078972, IMG submission 67568) | Hot spring thermophilic microbial communities from Obsidian Pool, Yellowstone National Park, USA - OP-RAMG-01 (SPADES assembly) (version 2) | ecosystem: Environmental > Aquatic > Thermal...
AAACATGATGAACTGGAAATCAGCTTTCCCCGATAAAATAAAGGAATTCACCGATCACAGTCGCTACAACCTTTGCGCCATCGGGTATTGAGCGAAACTCCTTGATAGTCAAGGACTTAGAAAATGGGCCAGATCAGATTAGCCCCTCCGGTTTCTATCCAGTAGTAATAAGCACCATTGATGTGACTCGGTATGGGCATGAGAAGGAACTCGCCTCTCCATCGGCGACAGTTTCCCCCGAGGGATCAAGCACCTCCACGCGCACGGAGCCGCGCTTGGACAAAACCATTAGCACAGCCATATCCTCGTAGCTCAATTTTTGAGTGAGGACAAAGATATCGGGTCTGTCGCTACTGAGAACAATAGGGTCAGGGTCACGAAGGGAACTGATTCTCCAAATGCCTTTCTTCTCGGCGGCCATAGTAAACGAATAGGTTTTCGGGGAGGGGTCCAAGAGGAAATACATGAAGTAAGAGACCCCCGGAGAACCCCCGGGGATGATAAACTTTCTTGAGATACATGTGGGGTCAGGTTCTATAAATGCTTTGCCCATGGAGCCAGTTGGGTGTTCAACAATCAAAAAATAAAGCCCCCTAGCGAACAGACGAGATCAACCCTGTTGATGGAGGCTGAGTCAACCTCCAACTCAAGAAACGAGGTAGCCGACAGGAGCAGAGCAACCACAGGCACATATTGTAGGGGGGTGCGTTGCTGAAATTCAACAGGGAAGATTGGATCTGAATCGTTGCGATTTCTCCCGCGAGTGCCTTAAAATTTTCCGCTAACTTATAGAGGAGGGAAGAGAGATGAGAAACTTTCTTCTCCTGGTAGCGGCCGCTCTGGTAGTTATAGGTTGCAAGAAGAAGCCCAAGGGCCCGGACGAGTTCACCCAAGCGTATCTTGCCGCGGGAGACCTGGGCGCTGAAAACCCCGAGCTCGGCGCTGACAGTCTGTATTCTTTATACAAGAAGAACCCCAACTACCCCGACGAGGAGAGGATCAGGGAGTGCCTCTTTCTCTCCGCCAACTGGGTCTACGGCGCGATAAGCCAGGTGAACGAGAAGGACACCGCTGAGATAGCCAGGCTGATGAAAAAGGCCGCGGCGAGATACACAGAGTTCCTGGATACCTACCCGAACAGCCCCAAGGCTGGCCAGGCATACAAGGACCTCGCCTACTGCCTTTTCATGCTCAAGGACTACAGGACCTGCATCAATGTATGCAATAAGTGGATAAACGACCCCATAGCCTCAACATCCCAGTATCTTCCTTACGCCTACAAATACGCCGGCAGGGCATATACCTATGTGAACAAAAAGGACAGCGCTATTATCTATCTGAAGGAGGCATACAGGCTCTTTGACGCGCAGGCCTTCTTCGGAGAGGCAAAGGCTATGGAGGAGGACCTCACGAAGCTGGGGGTGAAGAAGCCTTACAAGTGAGCGTAGGTGAAAGTAATCCTGGTCAGGCACGGCAGGACATCCTGGAACGAGGAAGGGAGATTGCAGGGCTGGAAGGGTGAAACCCTTTCGGAAAGGGGAAGGTCAGAGGTTGAGGGGCTGGCAGGAAAGCTCAGGGGCTTCAATCCCGACGCGGTTTATTCATCTGACCTGGCAAGGGCGGTCCAGACCGCCGAAACCCTCATTCGCCTGAACTCCTGGAATGCCCCTCACATAAAGGACCCCAGGCTCAGGGAGATAAACCACGGGCTGTGGGAGGGAATGAGGGTTTCCGAGATACCCGATCTCAAAAACATCCACACGGTTGAGGGGTTCAGGCCGCCCGGAGGGGAGAGCTTCCGCGATGTTGCCGAGAGGGTAGCGGGGTTCATGTCTGACCTAAAACGTTCCGGACACAATGAGGTCCTCGTTGTCGGACACCAGGTATCAAACGCTGTCTTCAGCCTCCTCAGCATGGGCTTTCCCCCTGAGCACAAGGTCTTTGCCCTCCTTTCGGCCGGTATGGTTTCATCGCTCGGGCTACTGGCGAACGCGGGCAGGAACCTCCTCAGCCTCATCCAGGCGAACACCGAGTGGGAAGAGCTGACCCTCTAAAGAAAAGGCTCTCGGCCATCGGCGAGTGGCTCGGAGCTTGCCTGATCCTAATTTCAATAGCCTGGATTGTCTCAGCTGTTGCTATCAGACTGACCCAGGGCCCGGTTTGCCTCATCTGGGGAGTGAGGTTCTCCCTCAGGGACATCCCCGGCACCCTCCTTAAGGCCGCGGGGCTCGGCATTCTCGGCCTAACGCTTACCCGTTGGAGGGCGCTCCTCGGCAGGCTCGCGGCCGGGGTTGGAAGGAGCTGGGGCTGGCCCGTTGCGATATGGATAGGGCTTTGCTTGTTCTGGTGGCTAATAACCCTTTGGAACATCCGGACCATGGCCCTTTCGGGACTGGACACCGCGGTATTTGAAAACATATTCTACCGGATATCTCGTGGGGAGCTCTCTCCTGAGTTCATGGGCATCCACCACCCGTATTTCATCTTTTACCCCATGGGCATACTCTACAGATTCACTGGAATTGCAGGGCCCGTTCTCCTTCAGAAGATGATCCTCTTCTCGACCGTGCCGGGTGCCTGGCTTTTGGCAAGGGAGCTTGGGTTGGATGAGGGGGGATCTGGCTCGTTCGCGCTGGTCGTGAGCCTTACTCCGCTTGCCTGGTGGATGGGCGGGGACGCGCCGTATCCGGATGTGGGCTTTCTGCCGCTCGGGATATTCCTCGCTTGGGCCGGCCTCAGGAAAAACTACACCCTATTTGTTTTATTTGCGCTCTGGATGGTCCTGAACGGGGAGTCGGGTGGGCTTGTCCTCGCCAGCCTGGGCGCTGGCCTGGCCATATTGACGAGAAGGTGGTCCTGGCTCTGGCTCGTTCCCATGGGCCTGGCCTTCGTGCCACTCGGGCTTTGGTTTCAGGATTGGGTCGCCCCCGGAAGGGCTGAGGGCAGGCTCCTGCACCGCTATGGAATAGAGGCAATCACCCCCCTTTCGCTCCTGGAGGTTGGACTAAGGGTATTCTGGCCCTCAAGGCTCCTCTCGTTCGGAAGGCTCCTCCTCCAGGCAGGCCACCTCCCGTTTTTGGAGGCCTCTGTTGCCGCCCTGGCCCTTGTTCCGGCCGCACCCCAATTGGCCGTTGTGGCAAAGGGGACGAATCAGGCGGCCCTCGGCCTCTATCACGGGTTCTATTCCCTACCCCTGGTGATCATCGCCGCAGGGGCCGCCCTCAGAAAGGTTAAGGACCCGGTCTTCCACGCATCGTTAGCCATCGGGATCTCCCTCCTCTCTGGCATGAGGCTGTTCCGGGTCGCTCCGCCGGCACCTTTTGTAGCGAAAACAGCGGAGGTTGCGGCAATGGTGCCCCCGGATGTTCCGGTTGCGGCCGCGCCTTATGTTTCCTTGAGGCTCGCCAGGAGGCCATACCTTCGGATCGTCCAGGACACGGCCGAACTAAGGGAAGAGCTCGGCCGGACGAAGCCCTGGGTCGTGCTTGAAGGCATGAGCTTTCGTGGGATGGGCGACGCGGATTCCGTTCTCCTTCCCCTTGGCTATGAGAGGGCTTTCGGGGATACCTGCTTCGCGGTATGGAGGCCAAAGTAGGCCGGGCGCGTGGCGCAGGGTTATAATTTGGGCGTGTTAACGCTCCTGCTATCCCTCACCTGGACAAGCTACACCAACCGCAACGGGGTCTTGGACATCTGCCCTTCGGGAGACACCCTTTTCCTCGCGACCACGGGCGGGCTTGTCATTTACTGGCCCGGCCACGGGGTTGTTGCCGAATACACGAATATCCACGGGCTTCCCGGAGTCATCCTATCAGGGGTGGCCCTTGACGGGGGAAGAAGGCCCTGGGTCCTCTGCGATGGCGAGGGCATAGCCTATTACGATGGGGCGAGGTTCTGCAAGTATCCTCTATACTCCCTTCCCATAAGCAACCCTGACAACATCCGGCACGCCAACGGCATCTGGTCAAGGGGAAACTGGGTATATGTGGCCACGAACGAGGGCCTTTTGGTCATGGACACAAAGGGAACTCCGGACACAACCGATGACGGAAGGCGCCTTCTTTCGTTCTTCAACAAGGACACCATCTATACCCTTTACTTCTACAAGGACAGCGTAATGGCCGGGGGAGCGGGGGGCGCATGGGCCACCGATACCGGCTCAATCCTCAACGAATCCTCGTGGACGAACATTTATCCGTGGAGGCCTGTGCTCGCCATCCTCAGACACGATACTACGACATACTTCGGCACAGACAAAGGGCTCCGGAGGGGAGATGACTTTCTGATAGGCGAACCCACGCCTGTCATAAGGATTGCCGAATACCGCGGGCGCATATACTTCAACACCTACGACAAGGGGGTCTGGAAATACATCCCCAGGGGCGATACCCTTCATCAGAGGGAGGACACCATAGGCCCCATATCCGACACGACTGTGGCTATTAGATATTACAAGTGCCCGAGGGGGCTTTACGCTGGCATAGCTGGGATATGGGTTGGATTCGCCTGGCCCCCAGCCGATATCCCGGGGCCGCAGAGCTTCACCGGCGGGTTCGCCAGATACGAGGAAAGCAGGTGGAAGTTCAGGGGGTTCGGGGACATAGGTTTCGGCACAGTGGGCGCAATGGCCAGGACCCCGGACGGCGCTATATGGATAGGGACAACAAAGCCCGGACCATACAAGGTCTCGCTCATGAGGTTCAAGGACGGGAAGTGGGATTCCCTCAGAACCCCCGGAAACATAGGCTGGATGAAGGTCCTGAAGGGGAGGCTTTTCCTGGGGACATGGACCGACGGGGTATTTGAGATTGATACGGCCGGCAAGGTCCTGCACCACTACGGCGCGGCCCAGGGGCTTAACCCCCCTAATGTTACATACCTCGGAACAGACCTCGGCGGGAACCTCATCGTTGGGGTAATGGGGAGCGTGTGCGCCTACAGGATAAGGGACACCGTTCTGGAGAATTTCCCCGGGCTTTACCTGGACAACCCGCCCAGCGCTGTTGAGATGGCCCCTGACGGCTCGCTTTGGATAGGCACATCCTCCGGAATCTACATCTTCTCCGAGTCAGGCGGCGTCTGGTCTCAATCCGGAACCATAACCAGCGGCCTCCCTTCCCAGAACATAACCTTCCTGGAGCGCCACAGGGACAAGATGTATATAGGCACTGCCGGGGGCCTCGCTGTCTGGGACAAGCGCTCCCTCAGGACCCTCCTCTCGGGCAAGGAGATAAACTGCTTGGAGTTTGAGGCTGACGGGAGGATGTGGGTTTGGACCACCACAAACCTCTACAGGATTGACAGCATCGGAAACATCCTTGAGTCATACGCCCCCGGCTCAAGCCTCCTCGTTGGCGACGGCAAGGGCCTGGGCCTATTTGAGATAGGGGACGCAATGGTCCTCGTCCCCGACAAAGACGAGCTCTGGGTTGGAACGGACAGGGGCATATCTGTTCTATCGGGAATCGGAACCCGGGAGGCCTGGACTAAGGGCATCTACATATATCCGAACCCGCTTCACCTCAATTACGGAAAGCGCAGGATATACATGCCGGAGGCGATTCTGGGCTCTGTTGTCAGGGTATATACCCCGGACGGAAAGGAGGTTGTCTCGGCCGCGCTCGGCCCAGAAAAGGCAATTGACCTCCCTCAGAGCATAGCCTCAGGGCTTTACCTCGTCCTGGTCAAGAACGGGGACGAATCGGTGCTACTAAAGCTTGTGGTTATGTAGCCAGGCCCCTCAGCCGGGCATCAGGTCCACCCCCCTGAGGAGGAGCAAGCCTCTCCTTATTGGGGTTTCAGATTCAACCTTGAAGGCTATGTCAATCGTGTCCCCTGGGGCGAGGGAGGCCCAAGCGGGGTGCGGGTTGGAGAAGGTCACGAGCGCTGATACCCCGTCCTGGTCAGCAACGATGTTCAGGACGCTCCCCTCTCTAGCGACCGACCTCACCCGGGCGCCTCGGGCCAGGAAAACCGGAGCCCGGTTCCCGAAAGCGAATGGACCGAGCCTGTTGTAGTCCCTGTAGAATGTTATGCTCATCTCCTCAAATGTCACGGTTGTATCTATCTCAATGTATGGGTTGAGGTCTAGCCCCGCCATCCTCCTTTTAGCTATCTCCTCTATTCTCTCCTTGAACTCCTCTATGGATTTGTTCGGGATGGTGAAGCCAGCGGCCATAGGGTGGCCTCCGAAGTCCTCAAACAGGTCAGAAAGCTCCTCCAGGGCCTCATGGATGTGGAATCCGGGGATTGAGCGGGCGGAGCCTCGGGAAGAGCCGTTCGCGCTCCTGGCGATGAGGGCTATTGGCCTGTTATACTGCTCTGAGAGCCTTGAAGCGACTATTCCGATGACGCCCTCGTGCCAGCCCTCGGAATCCGCTACCATGAACATCCTGTCTCCCTGGGAGGCGAGCTTTTCCTTTGCTTCGCTCATTATAACGCGCTCTATGGACTGCCTTCGCTGGTTTTCGGTCTCAAGGAACTGAGCGAGCGAAAGCGCCTCCGCTCCGGATGTGGTTATCAGGAGCTCAAAGGACTTGTGCGCGCTCGTGAGCCTGCCGGCCGCGTTGAGGCGCGGCGCGAGCACATAGGATATGTGCCAGGGCTTGATCTCGCCGCTTATCCTAGTTGTGTGAACGAGTGCTTTAAGCCCAGCCTTGAGGGTGTTGTTCAAAACCTTTATCCCGTATTCAGTCAGGATGCGGTTCTCGCCAACGATGGGGGCCACATCCGCGACGGTTCCCAGGGCCACCAGATCAAGGTCCCAAAGAAGGGGCTTTGGATCAACACGCATGAGCTGGTAAAGGTAAAGGAGGAGCTTGAACGCCACCCCGACCCCTGCCAGCTCCCTGAAGGGATAGTTGCCCAGCCTCGGGTTGACGAGCGCGACGGCCTCAGGGAGCTCCTTCAGGGGTTCGTGATGGTCAGTGATAACGAGGTCAATCCCGAGGCTCTTGGCGAACGCGGCTTCCTCCATAGCGGTTATGCCGCAGTCAACGGTCACTATGAGGGAAATCTTTTCGTCAGCGGCTTTTTTAACCCCTGCAGAGGAAAGCCCGTATCCCTCGGAGAACCGGTCAGGTATGTATGGCAGGACCCTGGTCGCGCCCAGGCGCTTGAGGTTCCTGTATAGAAGCGCGAGGCTAGTTACGCCGTCGGTGTCGTAGTCTCCGTGGATGAGTATGGGTTCGCCCCTTTTGAGCGCCCGGGCAATACGCTCGGCCGCCTCCGGAACCCCGGGCAGTTCCTCCGGCGGGATTATGTCGTTGAAATCCTTATCCAGGAATGCCCTCACATCCTCTATGGACGAGAGCCTCGTGGCGAGAACCCTTGCTATTGCTCCGTGAATTCCAAACGCTTCAAGAATATCGCGCCAGTATATCAAATCTTCCCTAAATTTCCAACGGAATTTCACCTTTATATTGTAAGGCCACGCCTTGCGCCGAAACAATCAGTGGTCTGGCTTATAACGCTGGGATTATAATCTTGATATGCTTGGTTTGATTATCCTGCTTTCGGATCCTGTGGTCGTTTGGGGAGCGGAGCTCAGCTCCGCCCTCCCCCTTTCCTCCTCACGGGTGAAGATGGCCTCAGAAAGGGTTGAGGTCGTCCTGGGGGAGGACAGCGCCATTGTCCATGTCTCCTATGTTTTCGTTAACCGGGGGCCGGCGGTGAAGTTGCAGGTTGCGTTTCCAGGCCAGGAAAGCATGAGGAGGTTTGTGGCGAAGGTCAACGGCAAGAGGCTCAAAACGGGCGAGAAAAGGTATCTCTCCGCGAAGGTTCAGGACTCCTCCCTCGTCTTGCCTGAGGGCTTTGATGTCGCTGAGGAGGTCCTCTCCTGGTTCGGGGACTCCCCCTGGTTCGTCCACGAGCTCTCCTTCGCCAAGGGAGAGACATTGCGCCTCACCCATTCCTATACCGTTGGGGTGGGTTCGGATTCCCACATTTTCGGATACAAGGAGTTTCGTTATTACCTTAGAACCGGCTCGCTTTGGGCAGAAGCCCCCGATCTCATTGAGGTAGAGGTAAAGCTAGAGCGCGTTCCGGCTGAGTGCTTTCTCGGTTTCCCTGAGCCGCCGATCAAGCCCCTTGGCTATGTTGTTAGCGGGAACAGGTTGCGCTGGAGGTGGACGGCCCAGGAGCCCAATGAGGACATATCAATCACCTTCAGAGAGCCTGAGGCGCTTTGGGAGGGGAAGAAGCTCCGTGAATCGGAGGAGTTGCGCGCCCTATTTGACCGCGATCCCAGCACGGGAATCCCCCTGCGCAAGGGCGACTCGCTTTTCATCGTCATCGGCAACCCGCAGGCCCTTTCCATGTATGCGTATTTGAATCCGGAGAGGAACTACAGGATAATACCGAGGCTTCTGGATAGCCTCTCGTTGAGGTTCTCCTCGGAGGAGAGCCCTGTAGCCACCTGCCTCCTGTTCTGTAACCCTGAGCAAACATGGCTGGGGGTGGTTTTCGGCCTGCCGGCAATCGCGTGCAACAGCGCCGAAGGCATGAGGTGCAGGTTTGTCGGGGAGCCCGGAAAACCCCTGCCGGTCGTTGGGGTTCTCGTGGTTGCGGAGGGAGACGGAACCTTGGGCGAGGTGGAGTTTTACCCGAGGCCAGCCGGCTTCTTCAACGAGGATTTCTGGAAGGAGAACCAGAGGTATTTCAAAGGGGATTGATTCGGTTCGCGCAAAGCGCCTATAGGGCAAGATCCTTCGCCTTGAAGACCTATCGGTTCCAGGATAAATCCTGAGCTTTCCCAGCGCGGGTTTTCCAACCCGCCACACAACATATCCCAGTGAAGCCTCACCTAGCGAACGCTAGATCCCTGGACTTCAGTCCTGGGGAATCCTTGAAGCGCGGAGGCCTCGTGGGTTATCATAAAGAGCTTTGGATTACATCAGGGATTTCCTGGACTACCTTTCCTCCCAGAGGGGGCTTTCCCCTGCGACTGCCGATTCCTACTCCGGCGACCTGGAGGGGTTCTTTGAATTTCTCAGGGACGCTCTGGGCACCGATGACCCGGCTGAGGCTAACAGGGAGGCTGTGAGGGCTTATGTCTCCACCCTGCTGAGGGCCGGCATGAACCCCAGGAGCGTCCAGCGCAAGCTCTCTGCCATAAGGCGGTTCTACAGGTTCCTGGTAAGCCAAGGGGTTGTGAAGAAGAACCCGGCGCTTGGAGTCCCCGCGCCCAAATCGCCTTCGGTTCTGCCGGAGGTCATACCCAAAAAGACCCTTGACATCATGCTGGAATCCTGGCATCCTGAGGACAAATACGGAAAAAGGGACAAGGCAATCATTGAGCTCTTTTACTCCTCAGGCCTGCGCGAATCAGAGCTCGCTGGCCTGCTCGTCCACCAGGTTAACCTGATAAGGCGTCAGGTGAGGGTTTTGGGCAAAGGCGGCAAGGAGCGCTTGGTGCCCGTGGGCGCGAAGGCTGTCGCCGCGATACTCCAATACATGGATGTGAGGGCGGCTTTCAAGCCAAAGAGCTCCCACCTTTTCCTGAACAGGAACGGAGAACCCCTCTCCAGGATGGGCATATGGAACATAATAAACTCCCGTTTCAAGGAGCTTTCCTCCCTCTGGGGGGTTCACCCCCACGCGCTCAGGCACTCCTTCGCGACGCACATGCTGGATGCCGGATGCGACCTGAGGACAATCCAGGAGCTCCTCGGGCACGCCTCGCTCGGCACCACCCAGATATACACCCATGTCTCCCTGGAGCGCGTGAAGATGGAATACAGGAAATCCCACCCTAGGTCAGGCGAAACGCCTGAGGAGAAGTGAGCATGAGAAACCTTATTTGCATCTTGGCCATCTTTTCGGCATGTTCGGCCGGAAGGCCCATAAGCATAAGGTCCATAGCGGAGAACCCGCAGAGGTTTGAGGGCGATACGCTCACCCTCAGGGTGAAGTTCTACGGCTGGGGCGCTGTTGATAAGCCCATCTACGGCATAGCCAGAACGAGGAGCGATTGGGTCATAGCGGACGAGACTGGCGCCTGCCATGTCTCCGGAAAACCCCCTTATCCGGTCGTTGATCCCGAATACCGGGGCAAGGATGTTGAGATAAGGGTAATAGTCCACCCAGAGGATACGACATTCTGGCTCCAGCGCGTTGAGTAGGGCACGGTTCAGGCCTGGAAGATCACCTTGTTCCGTGTTCGCCGAGCTCCATAATCCTGTCCAGTAGGGTCTGGGTCTTGGCCTGAGACGGGGGCCTTGCAACCTTTTTCTCGTATAGATCCGAACCCACCATACACCCGCCTATGCCGCCGAGGCAAGCCCCGCCGTAAATCGCGGCGTATCCGAGGGCAATGGCATCCCCAATGTTCATGGGACTCTCCATTATCGCGAGGGCAAATAAGCCGGACATTACCGCCATGCCCACCGGCACCCCCAGGGCCGCAGACCCTCCCGCGAATAGCAGGCTTTCCAAAGGCCCCCTGTCCTTTATATCGTGCAGGGGAACAAAGACCCAAACGCTGTCAATCTCGCTGAGTTCTAACCTTTTGTATTCTGGTAGAAGACCCCTCCTCTCCCTCTCCCAACCGGATTCCTCAAGTAGAATCCCCCCATCGGAAAGCCCCCGGAAACGGAGGCGCTGTCTGTTCTCGCCGTAGAAGACCTCTATGTCCTCGTCCAAAAGGAGCATGGCCACGGCCGAGTCGCGAAGGTATTCCGCAGGCATTACCCAGTAATCGGGAACAAGGGCCAAGAGAAGGATCATTTGAGCTCCTCCAGTCGCTTGAGAAACATCTTGGTCTTGTAATCCGATCGGCCGGCTTCCTTGAGATACTTGTAGGAATAGTAGACCCCTGCCAGGGTCAGACTGCCGGCCAGTCCCGTTACCGCCAAAGAGTTGAATCCGCCGGCCTCAAAATTACTTATGTAATCCAAAAGAAGGAATATGGGTATAGAACTCATTATCCCTCCCCCAATGTATACAACGGGAACGAGAAAATAGGCGCCTTCCTCATGGAGGGGAAGCCAGACAAGCACGCTGTCAATCTCCGAGAGAGGAAGGCTTCCGCGGGGCATGGATGGAAAGAAGCCCTCCTTGAAGAAGACCTTGCCTTCGCTAACCCTGTCCAGTCTCTCGCGGAAGAGGCTGTCACCAACGCAAAAACCCATCCTCTCGCCCACGAGCAGGGGCCATATCCTCTCGTTGGCGAGGTGCTCAGGCTTTATGACTACTGGGTTCTGAGCCGACGCGAGGCCGGCGAGAAACCCTAAGGCCAGGAGCAGTTTTCCCCTCACGGGAATATTATGAAGAACCTGAGCTTTCGCGGTCAAGCGCGAAGGTGGCCCGGCCCGCGGCGGTTTATTCGCTTTCCCTCAACCCCAACAAGAAGGCTATGTTTGCCCGGCTCTCCAGGTATGGCTCTATCTTGCCTGGAACCCCCGTGGTAAGCAGGGTCGTGACCCCGGGCCCGTGGCCGGCAACAAGGCAAGCGGAGTGAACAACCACCCCAACCGAAACCGCCCCGCGCTTGTATATCCTGCCGTGGGTGTGCTCAGCGTCAAGGATGGCGACTATGTCACCGAACCTGAGATCGGATAGCCCGAACCTCTCAACGGTCTCCTCGTCAAACATCTGGATGTCATAGTCCCCTGTCCAGACATGGTCCCTGCCAAGGCCCGAACCCATTATCTCGCCGGGGATAATCTTCGCCACGCCAATTCTGAGCCCGCCATCCTTCTCCTCTATGGGCATTTTCGCCAGGAGTCGCGGGTCAAGGTTTCTGACCGCTATCTCCGGGTAATCAAGGAGCTCAAGGCCCTGACCAAATGCCTTGACCATTATCTTGTCGCCGATGACAAGCTTTTCAAGGGTCTGAGGCTGAAAATCAATGAGCACATGCTCAATTCCGCCGTGCTTTCCGGTCACGACGCCCCTTTCGCCCTTCGCGTCCCCTGAGACAACCACGGCTTCATTTCCAACGCAGGCCAGAGCGTTGTAGGCGGAGTTATAGGCCGAGGAGTCCCCCTCAAACTTCTCCAGGTTTCTCGTTGAGACCCCTGGCTCAACATGGTCTCCCGCGAGCCCAACGCACGGGTCCCCAACCCTCTTGTTGTATGTAATGCCTCCAACGCCCGGCAGGACCTTTACCTTACCGTCGTGGGATATGAGGTATGGCCTCGGCCCTTTCACGGGATGCGCCACATGGCCCATCACAGAGATCATCACGAGGTCTTTCTCGTTCGTCCTGAGCATAGCGATCTCCTATGGTGTGTAAAAAACCGTGCCCCCCGCCCTCGGCCCCGCCCAGTATCCCCCGCTGAGCCTGATCCCGAACCTTCCGAGCCTAGCGGTGGCGTCCGAGAGGAACAAAAGGTCCCCCATCCACCCACAGGCCAGCCGAATGCTCAGGCCCTGGTTTGCGCCAAAATCCCTCCCGTATGCGAGCAGGCCGCCCATTTCCCCCCTGCGCAGGAACTCTCCGGATAGCCCGACCTTCGGCAAAGCCAGCTCCGCCCACAACTCAAGAGGAAATGTCTCATTGAGGCTGTCCGGGACCGCCGTCTCCCTGAGGACAAAGCTGTTCAGGCTATCGCCCCGGAAACCACGCTTCCCCCTGAGGGAACCGGGCCAGTATCTCCCGCAGGCCCCGAATGATACAAACCCCGCATCAACGACGATCCCAAAGCCCGCGCCGTAGAGGAGCGGCGAGGATGAAACAACTATGTCATCTGGGAATATAGTGCCTGAGGCCGAGGAGAAATCATCGGAGAGCCGGCCCAGCGCGCCCAAAGCCTCAAACCCGTAGGTCAATATACCCTTCTCCTGGGCGAAAGCCAGCCGCAGGGTATAGAAACTCATCCGAGTCCGTTGGGTTATCGTGTCAACGGTGGATGTGTCGTCCCTGATGATGTGAGCGGTATCCCTGGAATAGGAAAACGAGGTCCCGGCTTCAATGCCAAAGTTTCCGATGTTCGGGATCCTGATCCACCCGCCCAAAGGGCCCAGAGCTAACCCGTCCTGCCAGCCGGCTCCGGCGTAGAGCCTCGGGGGGGCTGACGCTAGGATAGTTGGGTTCAGGGAAAGGAAACCCGCTCCCTCGGCTGGGGTCCGCGGCAAGACCCACAAGCTCGCGGTTTCCAGGGGCAGGCTGAGAAAGACGAACAGCGTGATCATCAGACAAAAGATAAACCAGGCTATTGCCTTACTGCAACCACAAAGGGCAACGCCATATAATTTCGTCCTGATAATTCTCGCCATAATCGGACTGAGCGCGGAGATAACCCTGGGCCTCGGCCAATCTGCTCCGAACGAGAGGGCTACCTCCCAGACCCCCTATGGCTATGTTGACTGGGGCTACCACATCTGGACGAACTTCTTCGCGCAGGCAACCTATGTGAAGGGCGCGCCGTGGGGCACAGAACCTTATGTCAGGATAAGCTACACGGATCACCCCCTTTACCAAGAGGATGTCTACTACAACAACTACCGAATAGGCGCGAGGCTAAACGAGTCCATAACATCCTACGAGTTCGGCTTCTCAAAACCCCTCGGCGTGAGTCCGCCCCTTCGGCTTTATATGGGAGCCGCCTTCACCGGCAATTTCTGCAGGTGGGAGCGAAACTCCCTCGGCGCGTCAGACACGAAGGTAATAGACCAGGTCACCCCGGGCCTTGTCGGTTTCGCCAGAACGGAATGGTGGTGGAAATACAGGATGTCGGCCGAGGAGGATCTCAATGTCAACCTTATTCTTGGCGTGTCCGGAAGGCTTTCCTACATGGGTTTCAGACCTGAGGTGTGGCCTTGCCCGGAGTGGTTCGGAATTCTGGAGGGATATGTTGGGGTGAGGTGGTGAATCAGACGATTATCCCGCCCGCCACGACCCTCCTTCCCCTGTATAAAACCCCGAGCTGGCCCGGCACAACTGAGAACTGAGGCTTTCGGAACTCAAGGGTCATCTCATCGCCCCTATCGGAAATGAGGACCGCCTCGGCCGGCTCGTGCGAATACCTTACCTTTACCGAAAAAACCTCGCCCTCGGCAAGGCCTGTGAACCTGTTGACAGCCGAAAGCCTGAGGGAGCTTGAGCAGGCCTCCTCCCTCGTTCCGAGAACGATATCCGGAGGCTCTATCCTGATTATGTAAGCCCTCTCGCCCAGAGCGACTTTGTGGCCGCGGCGCTGGCCTACGGTGTAGGCGTAGTATCCGTCGTGATGGCCGAGTATCCTTCCCGAGGCGTCAATGAACCTCCCGGGCCTCGGCCCGAGGCGACCTCTCAGGAAGCCCCTTATGTCCCCCCTTACGAAACACGCGTCCTGGCTCTCGGGCTTTTCGGAAACCGGCAGGCCTCTCCTTCTCGCTATCTCCCTCACCTCCTCCTTGAGGAGCTCGCCGAGGGGGAAAAGTGCCCTCCTGAGCCCCTCAGGGCTTACCAGCGCGAGGAAATACTCCTGGGACCGTGTCTCATCCCTCGCGCTTTCAAGGAATACCTCCCCTGACTCAACCCTGAGTCGAGCGTAGTGGCCTGAGGCGATCCGGTCAAAGCCTTGCTCTAGCGCCCATTCAAGGGCCAAGCCGAACTTGATCCGGCTGTTGCAAACCGGACAAGGGTTTGGAGTCCTGCCCTCCGCGTATCCTTGAACGAAAGGCTCAACCACATGCTCACGGAAAGGAGCCTGGAGGTCAACTACCCTGTGCTCCGCTCCGAGCAGGCGCGCCACCTCAGCCGCATCCTCTATGTCCTTCGGCCTACAGCAGGTTGAGTCCGGGTGAAAGAGGAGGGAAACCCCGACGCACTCGTGGCCCTCCTCCAAAAGAAGAGAAAGCGCCACCGAGGAATCAACCCCTCCGGACATCAGCACAGCGACGCGCATGGGAAGATTATACTCCTTTTGGGGATCAGAACCTCAGGTTTATGCCACCGTTTAGGGTTCTGCCGGGGCTCGCTGATACGCTTCCCTCTTCGTATATCTCAATCTCCTTCCCGAGAAGGTTCTGGGCTCCCAGGTTTACCTGAAGCCCTTTCAGGGGTGAGGCGAAGATGTTCAGGTTCAAAAGCGCGTAATCCGGAAGCCTGTTTCCTGCTCCATAGGTTCTTCCTCTCACCCATTCACCGGTGAGGCTCACGCCGGATCCTCGGTATTCAACGGTTGCTTGACCAGCGATAGTGTGGGTTGGCTCGTAATCCACGGGGAAACCCGTCTCAGCGTTTCTTGACCTCAGGTAGGTGTATGCGATCTCGGCCCACAACGGCCCCCCTTCAACCCTGAGCTTCGGGGATAACCCCCAGGTATAGACTCTTGGGATATTGATTGATGTGAACACGGGCAACCCGTTCAACGAGTCCCCCGTGGGCTGGGGAACCAGCATATCCTTGATGGAATTATAGAATCCGGAAAGGCTGATGTTCAAAAATGCAAACGGCGCCAGCTCCGTTCCGGCGGAAAGGCTGATTGATGATTCCGATCTGATGTCCGGATTGCCGTTTTTGTAGGAGCTTCCCGAAGGCACTAGCTCCTCATATCTTTCCTGCAGGCTCGGAGAACGGTATCCTCTCCCCACATATGCCCGGAAGCTAAGGCCTCGGCCCGGCTTCAGCTTAAACCCGGCCTTCGGCGTTATCTGTAGGCCTCCTACAGGATAAACATCAGCCCTGCCCGCTATGTCCAGGTTAAACCAACCGGCGGGCCGCGCATCATCCTCAAAGTAGACGCCATAGAATGGCTCTGAGACGAGCGAAAGCCCGGTCCGCTCAAACCTGTTCAACCTGATAACACCGCCCAGCATCAGGTTGTGGAACGATCGGGCTATGTGGGATTCTGCCCTCAGCTCGGCTGTGCCGCTTTGAGCGCTCCTTGAGCCGTATGTCCTGTAGTAGTTGTTGAAGTAGGCGTTCAGATCGTTGTGGGAGAATCCCGTCATGTAGCTGAACCCTGCCTCGCCTATACCGTTCCAGAAGTCCTCTGGATTCGTTTGCCCCACGCTCCCCTCGCTGTAGTCGCCGTTGAACCTGAACCCCTTCCAGGCGAATTTGAACGAGGCCCCCAATCTCCTGTAGGACTCCGCGTCGTATCTCCCCTCGTATGACCTCTGGGCAACGCTCAGGATGTAGGAGCTCCCCGCGGGGCCAGCCGCTCCAAACCCAGCACCTGTTTCTGCGCTCCCGTAGGAACCGTAATTGGCCCTGAAAGCGTAAAATGGGTCACTCGCAGGCTTTTTAGTTATTATGTTAACTATGCCGCCGAGCGCGTCCGAGCCGTGGATAGCGCAGGAGGCACCCTCTATTATCTCAAACCTTTCAACGAGCAGAAGAGGAACGGATGAGATGTTGGAACCGGTGCCATCGTGACAGAAAAGCCTCTTTCCGTCATAGAGAACCAGGGTATGGCGGGACAAAAGCCCCTGAAGCCTGGGGTTGAAGGCATCCACAGAACCTGAGGATGTGCCTCCGGGGACCGTGACGCCCGGCATGAGCCTCATCGCGTCCAGAAGGGAGGTCTGATTGGCCTTTTCAATGCGCCTCAGATCTATCTTCTGAGTAGGGAGAGGCGATTGGCTCATGTCGTGAAGGGTTAGGGATGCAGTTATCTCTATCTCCTCCGATGTTATATCGCCCGGCGTGAGGCCAACCGAAAGGTGATGCGGGATCTCCGAAAGTTCAAGGCGCTCCGTCCTGTATCCTACCATGCTCACGAGGAGGAGCAGGGGTGGTTCTGGCGCGTTCGTGAGCATGAAGTGTCCGCTCTCGTCAGCATAGGTGCCTATGCCTTTACCCTCAACAACGACGGTGGCTCCAGGAAGGGGGGTTCCGGTCTCCGCGTCCACGACCATTCCGTGTATGGTTGCTGATAAAAGGGTAAGGAAAAGCATATCTCATATTGTATAGCTAATTAGTAGGTAATTTCAATATACCCTGCAGTGCGACACCTCTCAAATAAAAAGGTAAAAAGGGGGCCTCTGCCCCCTTTGTTTTATGGTCTTGCTTGTTCCCTAGAACCTTATATTTATGCCTCCGCCCATTGTCCTTCCCTGGCACAAGGGCGCCTCCTCTTCCTCGTAGGTGAAGAACTCCTGATCAAGGAGGTTCTGAACCCCGAAGTTGACCTGGACGCCGTTGATGGGCCTGGCGAAGAGGTTCAGGTTGACGAGGGTGTAATCCGGAAGCCTGATGGCTCCACTATAGAGCCTGTCCTTAACCCACTCGCCTGTGAGGCTCGCGCCAGCGCCAGCGTATTCAACGGTGAGCTGGCCCGATAGCGTGTGCTTGGGCTCATAGGCAAGGGGCATGCCGGTTTCCGCGTCGCGGGCGTTGAGGTATGTGTAGGCAACGGCCGCTGAGAAGAACCTCGTCTCGGCCTGAAGGCGCGGGGAAAACCCCCATGTGAAAGCGGACTTTATGTTCTCGCGCTGGAATATGGGGAACCCGTTGAGCGAGTCGCCGGTCGGGAGAAGGCCTATCATGTCCGTGACATCGTTGTAGAATCCGGATATGCCTATTGCCAGGAAGCTCGTGGGCAGGACCTCAAACCCGGCCGAGTAGTTGAGCGAGACCTCAGGCCTCAGGTCCGGGTTGCCGTTCCTGTAATATGTGTTGTGGAAGAAGAGCTCCTCATACCTGTCCTGGAGGCTGGGCGCCCTGAAGCCCCTTCCAACAGAGGCCTTTATGTTCAACCAGCCGGTTGGTTTGACGAGAGCGCCCGCCTTCGGGGTGAACTGAAGCCCGCCAACCGGATAGTAATCCAGCCTGGTCGCCAGGATGAAACCAAGGGCCTCCGCGGGCTTTATCTCGTCCTCAGCGAAAGCGCCGTATATCATCTCAGAGTGATAGGGGGTCGCGGTGCGCTCAAACTGGTTGTTCCTAACTGAGGCGCCGAGGGAGAGCTGGTTGAAACCGATGTGAAGGTGGGATTTTAAGTTTCCTTCAGCAACGAAGTTATTCTCCAGGGCGGCTCCGGACTTGTAGACCCTGTAGAAGTGGTTGAAGTATCCGGATATCTCATGCTGGGATTCCCCGGAGGCGAAGGTGGCCTTTGCCTCAACGATTGGGTTCCAGGACCTAGCGGTTGGCAGTCCAGCCGTGTCAACGCCCTCGTCGCCCTGGATATAGTCCCCGTTCAAGGAGAACCAGTTCCAGGAACCTCTGAAAGAGGCGTTCAGCCTCTTGTAGCGCTGGGCAGGCTCTTTTCCGCCGTAGGAGCGCTGACCTATGGACATTAGGTATGATGAGCCGGCCGGCCCCGCGCCTCCGAAAGCGCCCTCAGCGTCAATGTTGTCGTATGTCCCGTAGAATCCCCTGAAAGCGTATGTTGGCACCGGAGAGGGCTTGGTCGTTATCACATTCACGACCCCTCCGAGAGCGTCAGAGCCGTAGAGCGCGGACGCAGGGCCCTCAACGACCTCTATCCTCTCAACGAGAAGGAGCGGGACGGGCGAAAGGTTGACCCCGGTGTGTATGTGGTCCGAAAGGAGGCGCTTGCCGTCAAGGAGGGCTAATGTATACTGCGCCGGAAGCCCCTGGAACATAACAGTGTATCTGCCTGTCGCTCCGTTGGGCGCGCCTCCGGAGACCATGAGCCCTGGCAGGAGCCTCATGGCGTCAGGAACAGAGACCTGATTCGCGGCCTCAATCCGCTCCCTTGAAACGACCTGCGCTGGAATTGGTGTCTCGCCTATCACATGAGGGACAGCCGTGCCCGTGACCACTATCTCCCTGCTCAGGACGCCCGTCGGCCTTATCTCAACCAGTATGTCCGTGGCTGGCCCGGCTATGTCCAAGGTCTTTTCCTCGTATCCTATTCTCCGTATCACCAGGCGAAGCGCTCGCTCCGGCGCATCCTTTATGACGAAAAATCCCCTGTCGTCAGTGTAGGTGCCTCGGTCCTCGCCCTGCAGGATCACCGTCGCGCCGGCTACCGGGTAGCCGTTCTCCGAGTCCAGGACCCTCCCTGAGAGGGTCGCACACAACAGAGCATACAGCAACATATCTGAACCTCCTTGCACCTCCCGGCCAGAAAATTATAAACCGGGCGCCGGGGCGCACTCAAGCGCGCGTTCCTCTGACATCTCACACCTCTCCATCCGCTAAGAACAAAGCCTGGTTTGCGATTGCCAGTAAGTTATTTGGGCACAAGAGCTTTGAGCAATCCCTTCGTA
>Ga0078972_1009515_pt1 | contig 19101 bp, 14 predicted proteins | sample YelNatPaOPGAMG01_FD_67568 | JGI IMG/M metagenome (GOLD analysis project Ga0078972, IMG submission 67568) | Hot spring thermophilic microbial communities from Obsidian Pool, Yellowstone National Park, USA - OP-RAMG-01 (SPADES assembly) (version 2) | ecosystem: Environmental > Aquatic > Thermal...
GTTCGGCGGACCAGTCCGCCGGCTCACGCCGGCGGCTACGGATTATTCCGCCGGCTCACGCCGGCGGCTACGGATTAGCCTGGTAGCCGCCGCCGTAAGGCGGCGGACCCGGGTGGATTCGGCGGATCAGTCCGCCGGCTCACGCCGGCGGCTACAGGCTTTGCCACCGATCGGGTTGGGCGCGGGGGCGTAATCGGCGGCACACGACCCGAGCGTTCGGGGCGCCGCTCCGGGGTACCTTGATCCCGATGGTCTGCCGAGCATGCTGGTTGGGCCGTCGCGGAGCGACGGCACGACGGTAGCCGTGGGCTTCAGCCCACGGTTGGCGGAGAACCGAAATTCATATGGCGTCGCGGAGCGACGCCTGAAATCGGTGAAGGCTGCATTCGAGCGTCGCTCCGCGACACGTGTGGTTGCGCTGCAACGGCACCGTGGGTTGAGACCTGCGGCTACCTTCGTAGCACCACTCTGCGGTGCGTTCATGCCGATGGTCTGGCAAGGATCGTGGCTGGGCCTGTCGCGCAGCAACGGCAAGGCCCGAGCTGCGCTCGGGCAATCCCTTGCGGCGCTCCCCCGAGCGCCGCAAGTCAGCAGAATACCATTCTGCACTACCCCCACACACGCGCTCCTGTCCGGTAGCTTGGGCACGGGCACGCTAGCTCGGTAGCGCAGGCTGGTAGCCGGCTGTATCGCGGATTGGTAATCCGCAAACGCTGGGGACATCCGGACGCACCAATTGGGTCCACGCACTGCCGGCTGGAAGCCAACGATACTTGCCCCGTGGAGTAAGGGGCAGCGGTTATCCCCGGTGGCTACGCAGAGAAATACTCGAGGGGACAGGGAGGTTGCGAAACCTGCGCTACCTCGGGGATACCAACCTGCAATAAACTGACACGCCCCGCACGCACCCGACCAGCGGCCTGCGCAGGCTAGCTTGGAAGCCGGTTCCTGGCATTTTGCTTTGCGGCGTCGCCCAGACTCCATACCTTGGGCGCTCCATGTACAAGCCGAGTCAACGGCTCAAAGCCATTCAGATGCTGGTGTGGTGTTGCGTGTTGTGGGGCGTCAGCTTCCCCACCACACGTGCGCTGGCGTTGGTGCAGCAGCAGCTTGTGCCGGAGGCCAGCAGTTGGTTCCTGGCGGCTGAACTTATTGTTTGGCGGTTCGGCCTGGCCGCGGTCATCTTGGCCGTGCTCTCAGCGCGGACCTTGGGACAGTTGACCCGCACTGAACTGTGGCATGGGCTGGGGTTGGGGTTGTTTGGCGGTGGCGGCTTGCTGCTGCAAGTGGACGGGCTGGCGCACACGCATGCGTCGGTGTCAGCGTTTTTGACTCAATGTTACTGCTTGTTCATTCCGCTATGGGTCTCGATTTGGGGCCGGCGCTGGCCGTCGGTGCGGATCTTGATTGCCTGCGCGTTGGTGGCCACCGGAGTGGCTGTGCTGGCCGAGGTCAAGTGGGGCGACTTCCGCCTTGGCCGAGGCGAGATCGAGACCTTGCTGGCTTCGGTGCTGTTTGGCGGCCAGATTTTGTGGCTGGAGCGCCCGCGCTTTGCGGGCACCAACGTCAATCGCTTTTCGGTGGTGATGTTCAGTGTCATGGCCTTGCTGGCGCTGCCGGTGGCTGTGGCGACAACGCCGCAGCCTGCGGCTTGGCTCCGGGCTTACAGCACGGCTGCAACCGTGGGCATGCTGGGGATTCTGGTGGTGGTGTGCACCTTCGGCGGGTATATGCTCATGAACCGGTGGCAACGCTACGTGACGGCCACCGAGGCAGGTCTGATTTACTGCAGCGAACCGATCTTTGCGGCAGTGTGGGCGCTATTTCTGCCGAGTTGGTTATCCGCCTGGGCAGGCATCCACTACGCCAACGAACGGCTCACCACCAGCCTCTTGGTGGGCGGCGGGCTGATCACTGCGGCCAACCTGTTAGTGCAATGGCCTCAGGCCGGCTCCAAGCACCGGCAAGTGACTGGCATGGCGCAGTCGCGATGCCCGCAGCAAGCGCCCATGCCCACCGCGCGGCCCTAAAGCGCAGGGGCCCAGATGAACGCTGGTTTTAGGGTTCGACGACCCGATAAAAGCGGCTACTGAACAGCGGGGCGGTGGTGTCTTGATAGACAAACTCTCCATCGGGCTGCGCTGTGGCGTTGCCCAGCACCGTCCAAGCCACCAGGTCAGTCGAACAGCGGATTTGGTAGGTGTGGCCTGGCTGGCCCTGCACATGCAAGGTGGCGCCGTGAACCGGGTGCACGTGAACATGCAAGATCCGGGGCCGCATTAGGGTCGAGCCACCACCGAACGGATTTGCTACAGTCCATTGGAAACCCGGTGTGCCCAGGCGAGCCAGTTCGCTTTCCGGCAAAGCCCAGTTGTACCAGCGAATCTCGTCCAGCACGCCCTCGAACCACCAGCCCAAGTTGCCTGTGGCCAGCCGCCCGATATGTAGCGGGAACAGACTGGGCGCATAGCTCACCGGCCTGCGCTGGGCTTTGTCCAACTGCCCATCGCAGTACACCCGTAGCACCGCCCCATCGTAAGTAACTGCCAGGTGATGCCAGGCCCCGTCGGCCAAGTGCGCGCAGTCCGAATCCAACCAGCCGCCTCGACCATCGGACACCGAGAAGTGGCCCAGCCCAAGGCCCTCGCGGTTCAATGCCAGCAGCAACAGGCCGTCCCAGCTCAAGTTGCCTTTCTCGATGAGCGCCTGCGGGCCGGTCTTGGTGGTCTTGGCCCAGAGGGCGATTGTGAACTGGTTGGTCACACAGTCCAATGGATTGGGCATCGACACCGCCACAAAATCGTTGTAGCCGTCAAACCGCAGCCCTTGACCGAACAAGCCGGTAGTCCAAGCCGGGCCGTTGATGAGCCGCCCGGCCAAACGCGAGGCTGATGAATCCACCGCCCAGACACCCTCGGTCTCGTCTAACTTCCACCATGCCACCGGGTCCGGCCCTGCATACACCGCCGTCAACGTCAGATCCGATTCAATCCGGATGACCACCGTGGCATTCGTGCTCAGGTCGGCTCCGTTGCGCTGCCACTTCAGAAACCGGTACGGCCCAGCCACCCACGGCGTAGTGACTGTAACCAAGCTTCGGTCTGGATAGGTGCGGTTCAGTGGCGGTGTGCCGCCGGCCGCACCGGTTTGATCGGGTGGGCTTAGGGCAATCATTAGGCCCGTATCGGCATTGAGCGCGACCACGGTCAGCCGCCAAACTTGGGGCGGGGACGGCTGGTAAACTGCATGCAACCAATGGTCAGTGTCCATGACCAAGCTGACGATGGTGTTGGTGCTCCAAGCTTGGCCGTCCAGTTGCCAGCCCGCAAACACTTCACCTCCAGGGCCTATGGCGGGCGCGGTCAGCGTGACGGTTGTGCCCTTGGCGTAAATGCGCGTTAGAGGCGTCAGGCCGTGCCCCAGGCCGTTCAAGTCTTCGGGGCTAAGCTCAATTTGAACTGCGGTTTCAGTGCCCACGGCCGCCACTTCAAGCACCACTGGCGGCCTTGGAGGCAACACCGTGACCGTTTGGCTGCACTGGACGCGATTCCCCGCTAGGTCGGTCGCACGCCACACCCGCAGGACCTGCAGCGGCTGCCCGGCGGCCAAGTTGGTCAGAGTAGCCACCACCGACACCGTCACCGGGCCGCAGGCGTCCATAGCAATCGGGGCATCGAACTCCCAGGGAACTCCTTGTTCGACGGTCTTGTCCGGCGCACAGACCAACACTGGCACGGTGGTATCCTGCACTGTCACTCGTTGGGTGCAGGTGCTGCGGTTGCCGCAGCCGTCTGTCGCCAACCAAGTCCGCTCGGCCACATAACCTCCTCCAACTTGACCGGTCGAATTGGTGATCGTGCTCTGGACCCCCATCATCAGATTGCTCCCTACACAGGTGTCGCTGAAGCTCAACGGCGGGTCAAAGCTCCAGGCTTGACCGCACTCGACGGTCTTGTCCGGTGCACAGATCAGCGCCGGCGGCGTGGTGTCTTGCAGGCGCACCCGTTGCTCGTGCACTGCCGCATTGCCGCAGGCATCCGTGGCTACCCAGCGCCACACAATCACCGGCGTACCCGCACACGGCCCCGCATTGGTCACCACCGTCAACACCACCGCCGGCGCCGGATCGCAATTGTCCACCACCCGCACCACCGCTACCTCAGGCACCTGACCGCACTCGACCACCACCTCCGCCGGCGCATCCACCCACTCCGGCGCCGTCAGGTCCTGCACCCAGATGTACTGATCTTGGGTGGCGCTGTTGCCGCAAGGATCAGTCACTGTGTGCTGACGCAGCAGTATCTTCAGGCACGGATCATCCACCAGCAGCCATTCATCGCAAACGTAGGCAAGATTGGTCCCGCAGGTGTCGCTGGCTTGACCCCCAGCAGCTACAAATTCAGCGAGGCTGCTCGGCCGGGGCGGCACTTGGCTCAGGCATTCGACTATCAGGTCCGGCGGACAGACCACCACCGGCGGCGTGGCGTCTTGCAGGCGCACCCGTTGCTCGTGCACTGCCGCATTGCCGCAGGCATCCGTGGCTACCCAGCGCCACACAATCACCGGCGTACCCGCACACGGCCCCGCATTGGTCACCACCGTCAACACCACCGCCGGCGCCGGATCGCAATTGTCCACCACCCGCACCACCGCTACCTCAGGCACCTGACCGCACTCGACCACCACCTCCGCCGGCGCATCCACCCACTCCGGCGCCGTCAGGTCCTGCACCCAGATGTACTGATCTTGGGTGGCGCTGTTGCCGCAAGGATCAGTCACTGTGTGCTGACGCAGCAGTATCTTCAGGCACGGATCATCCACCAGCAGCCATTCATCGCAAACGTAGGCAAGATTGGTCCCGCAGGTGTCGCTGGCTTGACCCCCAGCAGCTACAAATTCAGCGAGGCTGCTCGGCCGGCGCGGCACTTGGCTCAGGCATTCGACTATCAGGTCCGGCGGACAGACCACCACCGGCGGCGTGGTGTCGCGCACGGTGACCGTCTGACTGCACTCGGCCTGGTTACCTGCTGTGTCTGTCGCCCGCCAAGTGCGCGCAGCGGTGAACACCATGCTGTTGGCACCCACGGAATTAGTCACCGTGCGCAGAACAGCCACGGTCGCAGTGCCACTGGACGCCTGGACTGTGGGTGGATCAAAGTCCCAGGCCGTGCCGGATTGCACGGTTTTGTTCGGGGCACAGAGCAACGTCAGGGTCGCCCGATACACCGGCTCAGCCGTGCGGTTGCGATCCATGGTGACGGTCAGGGTCGGGTTGGTCCCGGCCCATGCCCCATCTAGGCGCCAATAGTCGAAGCGGTTGCTGGTGGGCGCAATTATCGGTGCAGACAGGGTCACCAGCGTGTTAGTGGGATAAAGGACTTCGAATGGGGTGGTGTCATTGGTCTTGCCGCCTACAGCGGCTGGATTGAAGCCGATGCGCACGCCGGCAGCGGGGTTCGAGGAACTGACCGCCAGGCGGCAACCGTGCCAACCGCCAGCCAGATAGGTGACCTCGTCGGAATAATCGCTTTCCAGGCCGTGGGTGTTGTAGGCCGTGACAGCAAAGTAGTAGAGGACGCCCTCCACCAAGCCAGTGACGGTGTTGGTGGTGACGTTGCCGACGTTGATGGCATTGGTGTAAAGGCGGCTGCGCACCCCGTAGTAAACGATGTAGCCCCCCAAGTCCGGCTCCGAGTTCGGGTCCCAGGCCAGTGTGACCCAATCGTCGGCTCGGGCCCAGGCACACACGCCCACCAGCATCAGGCCCGCGACCGCCAGCCCTAGCCATGTGCCAATCCTTCGAGTTGCTGCAAGCCAGTTCATGCCCCTGGGCTAATCGACAGCGGTGCAGCGGTCGTTCGGCGGGTGCGTCCGCGCCCGGTTTCAACATGGGCTTCCGGAATTGGGCTTAGGCATGCAAGCTGAGGTCGTGCCCCAGCAACCGAAGGCGGACCAAGCGCCGTTGGCGTTGGCGCCTTCCATGTCCAACCAGGCTGTTGCTGATCCATCGTGCTGCTTGCTCAATGTCCAAACACAATCTGCAGGCAGCCCTGCGCTGTGACGCAGGGCAGCCCGTCATTTAGCCAGGGATCGCACGAAAGCTATGCGGGGGCCGAGGTTTGCCCCCTGAGCTTCAATGAGGTGCGCCCGAGCCTATCGGCATCCCAATCCCAAAAACATCAGATCGGTTCCCCATTGAACCGATTGACCCGGCTAGCAACTGCCGTTGGGTGCTGCTAGCGGTCGGGCGCTCAGGGGTCAAGGATTGTTTTTCCGTTTTTGCTGTGGCGCTGCAGCGCCGGCGCCGTGCGCGCTCCGATCTGTTGCCCAAGGCGCTCAGCTCAGTCCCTCCGGCGCTTGGCTGCGGTAGCGCCTTTGAGCCATGGGTTTCGCTCCAACGGTCGCTGCGTGCATTCTGGCGCGCGCTCGCAAACCACAGGTCCAGCCACCGAGGTTCTCGTTGGGTCCGAAGGAATCCCTGCTCGATACCGATCTACGTCGAACCCAACATTCACGCTACCGCAGTGTGTTCCGGTACCGTCCCCGGGCCTACGGGCGGCAGGGGGAGCAGTCCGCAGATGTCCTGCGCGCCGTTGCATTACCCTCGCTATTGCCTGTGGGACACTTGGGGCTGAGGACTTCGGTGGATTCCTGAACATATGAAGGCAAGAGATGGCAAGACGAGCGGCTGCATAGCCAGGGCGGTACGGCACTTGCCCTGGGCTGAGATACCGTCGCCCCGTTGGGGCCGCTCGACCTGCGGAGCATCGGTCGGTTTTGGCGGCCTGCCGAAACTACCTCCCGAGCTTCCAGCTCTCAGCCTCGATCTTGCAACCCCATGCCCCATGCCCCATGCTCACTTTCCCTGCGGCTTGAGCTTAATGGCCCAGCAGCAAGGTTGGGCGGGTGACATCTTCGCCCAGCCCGTATCGCGGCATGGCTTTGAGAGAGAAGGTGACGGCCACCGTGTAGTCGTTGGGGCCGGTGGGATTGTCACGTAGCCGGAACGAGACCGCTCCGGTCCAGCTCCGGAAATCGCGGTAGAGGCTCAGCAGGTAATGGTGGTAGGTACCCAGGCTGCTTTGACGCAGCCAATCACCCCGCACAGCCCAGTTTTGATCCAGCCGGTAGTACACGTTGGCGCGAAGGATTCTGTAGCCGGTCTGGTTGGGCACACCGGGATAGTCGTCCAAGTGATGATGCCCGACGCCGAAGCTCCATTTGTCGTTGGGCGTGAGGGTCAAGTGGTGCTCGGTTTCGTCCAAGCGAGCTGTATCGGTATTGACCCGTAACCCCGAGCTCAAGGTCAGCCACGCCAGCGGTTTGAGGTCCAACACCGAATAAATGGGCGCGAATGTGCTCTGGCCGGAGGCCCGTGTCAGGCGCCAGTCGGTAAACACTGACCAGTCCAGCAGGTGGTCCAGAGTGCCGGCGCGTTTGGTTTGGAGCTTGTTGCGCAGACCCAGGCGCAGCACCTGGCGTCGGTCAATGGCATCGACGGCATTGTAATCGGGAAACTGGATGGGCAACAGCACCGTGGTGGGCAGCTCTGAATCGAACTGGGGCAGTCGATGTGGTCGCACATTGGGTTCGGGCACCCAGGTGTAATTGACCGACGGCTCGATGATGTGCCGCAACCCGTCGATCTGAGCCCATCGACTCTGCACTCCGGGCCACAGCCGCGACGCCTTGAATGACACCTCGATGCCCGCGTTGAAGACGCCCCGGTTCTCCGCGCTGGTCACTCCGCCCGGCCCGATGGCTTCGCCGTAATGAGTGAACCGGCCGCCGGTCCGCGGCGCCACATTCAGCCAGTTAAAGAAGGTGTGGGGCAGGGTGATTTGGTGGTAGGAATCGAACCGCAGGGCTGCGTAGGGCAGGTTTGTCAAGGGCCCGACCCCAAGCAGGTTGGAGGGGTCGTCAGGGAACTTCTGCTCGTAATAGCCCAGTGAACTGTCGCTGTCGTAGTAGAAGGGCGAGCTGCCCACCTGTTGGCGGTAGCCACGCAGCCGCAACTCGGGCAACCGTTGCACCGCTTGCCAGAAATCGTTCACCCGCGGCTGGACCAACAAATGCAAGCTGTAGTTGGGCCAGGCTTGCTCAAGCTCGACGAAACTATTGGGCTGGGCGTTGCGATGGTATTCGCTCTCGAAAAAGTCGCGGATGATTTGGGCGTCGCTCTGCCAGGCCACCACCGAGCGGACGGTCAGGTTAGTTCGGAGCGTGCCCAGGTGCCAGAAGTACACCCGCTGCCGGTCAGGGGCAATGGCCGAACCATCCGGTGCCTGGCCAGGTTCGAGGTCGTGGATGTAGTAGTATTTGACCTGGCCACTGCCGAATCCGGGCACCTGCCAGCTCAGGTCCGGCGCCACGCCCAGTCCCCGCTTGGTGTAGGCGTCCAGCTCCAGCCCAGACCGCAGTTGGTCGTTCCAAGCCCAATGATAGCCTGAGAACAAGAATGCGCCGTAGCGAGACCTGTATCCGGGCGTGAAGGTCCAGTGGTTGGGGTCACGCTGGAGGTTGCGGCGGAACTTGGGCACGTAAAACACGGGCGTATGGCCCAGACAGACGGTGGCCTGCTGAGCCTCGATATACTCGCCGGGCATGATGGTCAATGTTTTGGCGCGGATACTGTAGCCGGGTTGGGCATAGTCATCGGTGGTCAGTAGCCCGTTGCCCACCACATACACCCGGTTGGACAAGTCGCCCACCAACACCTCACCGCCTACATACATCGGCCCGATCCCGGTCTTGATCTCTTCAGCTACCAGGCGGCGTTGGTGCAGATTGTACCGCACCCGCTCCGCTGCGTACAACAAGCCCGCATGCTCCAAGCGCACGTTGCCCTCGGCGCTGATTTCACCGGTGACCTGGTTGATAATGGCGCGCTGGGCCGACAAGACCGTGTCGCCGTGGCGCACGATGATCCCATTGGTGGCCATGGCAATGCCCGTGTTGAGGTCATACACCACGCTGTCTTGGGACTCGATCAACCAAGGCACCGGCTCCTCGGCCCCGTAGGCCACTGCCCCGGCACATAGCCCTAGGCATACCATGACGCACGGTAAGCGCATTGAGCCGCGCCAGCTAAACAAAAGGGCGCCTGGGTGCCAAGCGGCTTTTGCTACGCTGCCACGGCTTGCCCTGGCGCGTAGGCTGCGGCCGGGTATCAGTGGGCTTGGGCCGCTGCACCCGTTCCATGACCCCAGCACGCGTCGGCCTGGGAGCGTGGGGTTCGGGAATCGGACAGGAGCATGGAGCCTGGAGCATGAGGATGGAGTTGGAAGCCCGGAACTCGAAGTTCGAGGTTCGGGCGATGATTTTCGGCGGTCTGCTGAAACCGGTCAGACCGCGTGCGGGGTTGGGTTCTTTGGCCTAAGCGGGGATGCACCTTGGCCCAGCTTTATGAATACCCAGGACGGTGTGGTGCGAGGCCGGTCGCACTCTGGAAACAGGCCATTCAACTCACGGCTGGTTGACTTTGTAGATGGCTTGGACGTCCGGTTTACCAGGCTGCTGCGCTTTGGTCTGGGCTAGCCCCAAACCGTCGGTTTCGGCTGGCTGCTGGGTCAAGCGGCTGGAATAACCGGTTGGTTGAACCGCACAGCGGTGGCCCAACAGCCGTTTAACTTTGGCCGGTTGAGCGCTGTGCTGTATGTTCAAGCCATGAGCAGACGATGGTGTCTGAGCTGGGCAAGCGGTGCGCTGGCAGTGTGGGCGATCATTTGCCCTGGTGCACAACCCAGCGGGCAGCGAACTGAGTCGGCGCAACCGGCTGGGCTACGGCTGGCGCGCTTCGATATCGACGTCACTCCGCCCATCGGCAGTCACATGGCTTACGATCCAGTCACCAACACGTGGGACCTGGGTTTACGTGCCCGTGGGGTGGTGCTGCGGGGCGCAGGGCCGCCCATCGTGCTGTGTGCGGTGGACTGGATTGGTATTGGCAACGAGGGCCACGACGCGTTCCGGCAAGCGTTGGCTGAAGCAGCCCAGACCAGCCCAGATCGGGTGGCGGTGCACACGTTGCATCAGCACGACGCGCCCGCATGCGATTTCACGGCTGAACGGATCCTGAAAGAGGCCGGAGCCGACCCAGCCTGTTACGACGGCACGTTTGCGCGGGCGGTGTTGCGACGGTTGGCTGCTGCGGTGCGCCAGGCCTTCGAACAGGAGCAACCTATCACCCATCTTGGCTTGGGCCAGGCACCTGTGCACCAAGTGGCCTCGAATCGACGGTTGCTGGGGCCTGATGGCCGGGTGCGGGCCATGCGGTTTACCACTTGCCGCGACCCCGCATTGCGGGCGGAGCCGGAAGGCACGATTGATCCCATAGTGTCCCTGATCAGTTTTTGGAGCAGTAACCAGCCTGTAGCAGTGTTGAGCTACTACGCGGTCCATCCGCAGAGCTATTACCGGACGGGCGTACCCAACCCGGATTTTCCCGGGGTTGCGCGATTCTTGCGGCAGCTAGCTGTGCCGACTGCCTTGCATGTGCATTTTAACGGTGCTGGCGGCAACGTAGGCGCAGGCAAATACAACGATGGTGCCTGGGAAAACCGCGGGTTATTGGCGCAGCGGCTGGCCGATGGAATGCGCAGGGCTTGGGAGGCTACTGACCGGGAGCCGCTGCCGGATGTGGCGGTGGGTTGGCGGGTTGAACGGGTGGCTTTGCCGCCTGCTAAGCATCTGGCGGATACCCGACTGGAAGTTCCAGCCGGAGCGCGTCCGCCAGCATTCTTTCTTTCGGGCGCAGCAGCCAAGCTGGCTTGGTGGCGCCGGTGTCAGGCCGGGCATCGGGTCGAGGTCAGTTGCTTGACGTTGGGCCGTGCGCGGGTGCTGCATTTACCCGGCGAGCTGTTTGTCGAGTATCAATTGGCAGCCAAGGGAATGCGCCCGGATCGGTTTGTGGCGTTGGCTGCTTATGGGGATTACGGCCCGGGCTACATCGGCACTGCTCAGGCCTACGAACAAGGCGGCTATGAGACCGGGCCTGATGCTTCGTTTGTGGCGCCGGAAGTTGAAGGAGTACTACTGGGTGCCATGCGGCGGTTGCTGGAGGGCGGGCCATGAGTGGTGTTTGGGACCGGGTGTGCTTGCGGCCCCTCGACAATTGGCTCGCGAACCATGATGTGTGGCGCCACCTGTTTTGTGGCTGGGCGCCCTGGCGCATTGACGCCTCAGGCCACGCAGCGGTCGGAGGCCTGGTGTTAAACTTACGCAGGTGCCTAAGCGCAGGGTTGCTAGCCTGGGCAGGCCTGGCGGCTGCTCTGAGTGGAACGGCCGACTCCGGTGCCGACCGGCTCTGGGCTCAGCGCATCGAGGCTGGGCAAGCTTTCTTGACCAACCTATTCGATCCAGAACTGGAGTTGCTGCCTGAATATCCCGGCGCAAAGGTCTATTGGCTTTACCACGACAACTACTTGGCCGCTCAACTGCTGGAAGGGCCGCGTCCGGATTTGGCTCGGCGAATTCGTGCGGCTTTAGCCCGGTACGGCGTCAGCCGTTCAGGCAAGATCGAGCTGCTGTTTGGCGAGCCTGGGGCCGAGCTGCCGTTTCGCATTCAGGTGCTGACCAACGTGGCACGGATCGGCCCCAAACTCATCCGGACCGAACGGGCGGGTGAGCGCCTGCTGCCGGACTGGGCCGAGTATGCGGACCTGTTGTTGCTAGCGGCCGTAGCGCGGGCGAAAGATGCTCCAGCGCAAGCCGGGCAGCATCTGGCTGCGGCGCTAAAGCTTTGGGATGGCCGAGGCTTTTACGATCGGGCCACACGCGCCAGCGGCCTCTACGCCACTTACAAGCTAGCTTTGGCCCTGACGGCGGCGCAACGGCTCAGAGCCGACTTGCCGATGCGCTCGGAGCTGTTGGATCGACTGGCTCGGTTGCAATCCCCTGCTGGGGGTTGGATCACCGATTACACCGACCAGGGCCAGCCGCGCGGCTTGGCCAACGTCGAGACCACTTGCCTGGTGCTGCTGGCGCTGCAAGGCGAGCCGGGACGTTAAGGCAACACCCAGGCACAACGAAACGAGCCGCCCACCCGGGCAGCTCGCGGAGGAACAGACGACCCGAAAAGCATCAGCCTTTCGGCTCAATACACCGGTGCAGTCCAGTCATGCGGCTTGGCACTGTTCCAGGGGTTTTTCCATTCCTCATCGGTGTTCGGTGTGACCGCTTTGGTCTGGAGGAACTCAGCGCCCGCTGTGGTCTGTTGGAAAGCATCGTCTTCGACAATGGTCGGCGTGACGAAGATCAGCAGGTTCTGTTTGGTCCGGGTCTTTGCGGACGAGCGGAAGAACCAGCCCACGCCCGGGGCATCCCCCAGCATTGGGACCTTGGTGCGGGATCGGGTGCTAGTATCGTTTAGGAGACCGCCCATGACCAAGGTATGGCCGCTGGGAATCATGACCGACGTTTCGATTTTGCGGATGGCATAGACGTTGGCCTGGTTTTGGGCGCCGTTGATGATCTGGGTGTCTTTGCTGTCGATGTTGGACACTTCAGGCACCACCTTTAGCGAAATGTTCTTGTCCGCTGCAATCCGTGGGGTGACGTAAAGAATGGTGCCCAGGTTGGTGTAAATGATTGAGGCACCGGCGGGTGAGTTGGCCGACCCGGGCGTGATCTGGAAGATTGGATAGGCGCGGGTGACCGACAGCACCGCAGTTTGGTTGTCCAGGGTGACCGCCCGTGGCGTGGCCAACACCTCGGTGTCGCTATCCTTGTTCAGGAACGAGAACACGGCACTGACACCGTCGGCGTTGAGGAAGGCGACCGCCGGGTTAAAGCCGAACCCGCCACGACTGGTGTCGGCGAGCACTTGCGGGCTGGTGAGGATGCCTCCGACGGCGTTGTTGCCCAACTGCACCCGCTGCGCTTCGAGTGTGCCGGCCCAATTGATGCCCTTGATGGTGCTGGGGTTCTTGGCGGTTTCGAAAATCTTCGCCTCGATCAGCACCTGTTTGGTGGGCGTGTCCAGTTGGTTGATGGTAGCGATGGCAGCCTCCATGGCCTTCTCGGTCGTGGTCAGCAGGATCTGGCCGGTCCGTGGGTCGGCCAACACCTGGCTGCGCGGGGGCAAGATGGGCTTCAGCAGGCTGACCATGTTGGTGGCGTCGCAGTATTTGAGCTGGATGATCCGGGTGATGAGCGGTTCCTCAGCCTTGGGGTCTTTGGGTGTGACGCGGGCGATCTTGAACCGCGGGTCGCGGACTAACTGCATGTCGTAGTTGTCCAGCACCGCCAGCAAGGCTTCCATGGGGCTGACGTTTTCGAACCGGATGCTGATGTTGGGTTGGTTGGTGGCCGTGATGCGCGGGTCGAACTGGAAGTTCAGATTCGCTTGCCGCGCCAGGTTGCGGATGGCATCCGGCAACGGCACATCCTCGATCACGATTAACGGGACCGGATCGTTTGGGTTGACGGCCGGTGCCGCCGCCGGTGCGGCAGGGGCGGCAGCAGGCTGGTCTGGATTGTTTGCCTGAGCCAGGGCGGTTAAACCGCCGCTGATCAAGGCCAGAATCAGAACAGTGGTTTGCGCTTTCATGGCATCGGATGTTGGCTATGTAGGTTTCGGTCTGCCCAAGGTGGGGCAAAGCTTATCGGATCGACACCGGTAACTGGGTCGGGACTCCATCGATCTCGACCGCGACGGTTTGGTCGCCAATCTGAACGCATTTCACACGCCGGGTTTGGTTGCCGACCTTCACGTTGGCTTCGTCGCCCTCGGCGAAGGTGGTGGTATTAAGGATCACCAGCCGGCGCCCGTTGAGCACCGACAACCCGCGCACTTGCAGCGCGCCGGTTGGCACTAGTGTGGCCACCCGTTCGGGCACCGCTACAGCGGCTTTCGGTTGACGCCGAGTGGACTTGGGGAAGAACGGGTCTTTGCCGAAGGTAGGGTCATCGATGAATACCGACTTGAAGGTGGGACTGACCGCCAGGCTCGGAGCCGCATTGGTGGTGGAAGCCGCAGCAGCCTCCTGAGCCGACCAGGCCGGCACACCCAACCCAGCCATCGCCAGGGCGAACATCACCCCCAACGTCCAATGGACACGGGGTTGCCACAAACACACTAGACAATTCAAAGCTCGGCGCATGGGCACAAACGGCTCAGTTCGAGTTGGGATTCACCAGGGCCACAATTTCCATTCGAAAAGCCAGCTTTTCAGACTCAGCCTTGGTGGCTGCATTGGGAGCCTCGGCCTTGGTGGGTGCATTGGCGGCGCTGCCGGCAGCCGGTTCAAGCTCCAGGTTCTGCACCCGCAAGTACGGAAACCGATTCTCAAAATCAGCCACAAACCGGCCTAGATCGTGGTAATAGGCCGTGCCGCGTAGATTGAACAAGACAGCGCGGTATGGGAACTCGGGAAACAGCCCCACCTCGCAGGGCACCTCGCGGCTGAACTGGGGGATGTCCACGTTGTAGGGCTCGCGGAATTTGCTGATGGTTTGAATGATCCAGGAGTACATGTCGCCAGAGGCCATGCCCGCCTCGGCGTCTTGGAGCTTAGCTGTGGCCTGTTGGAGCTGCTGCTGCAATTCATCCGCCGCTGCAATCAGCCGGCGGGCATTGTCGTTTTTGGTCTGTTGCTCCGCGATGCGTTTGAGCACGGTGGCCAGGTGCTTTTGCTGGGGCACAATCAGGCCCTGCCAGACGAGCACCAAGACCATTACCGTCCCGATGCCCACTGCCACAATCCGGTCACGCTGCTGTTTGGTCAGGTGTTTCATCTCACCGGGTGGTTTCAGGGAAATTGCATTGCAGGCTGAACAGCACGAAGGGGTTGCGCCCAGCCCCGGTTTGGGGGGCTGACAAGCTGGTCAACAGCACGGCGTTGGTCTTTTGCAGATGCGCCTCGAACCAGGGCACTCGCAAGATGGCTTCTTTGAATTTGGCCACCTGCGCGCCGCCCGGCTGCGGACTGGAGTCCTGCGCGTCAATGACCAAGACGATCTTCTCAGTGGCCGTGGCGGGTTTGGCTGGGGTATTTTTGGTGGCCTTGACCGGCTGAGAGATGGTGTAGGTCTGTTCGCCCCGGACTCGGACTACCTGCACATCGTCCACGCCGTTGAGGGTTTGCTGCAGGGCGTTGAGCACGTTGCCCCAGAGGAACCGATTGGTATGCAGGCGCTCAAGGGCAGCCAGCTTGGCTTCAGTGTCCCGGAGCCGGCGTTGCTGGTCGGCGGCCTGTTGATAGGCCTTGTCTATGGCGCGCCATTGAGCTTCCAAGCTGTTGAGTTGGCTGCGCGCGGCAGCGGCTTTGATTTGGAGCGAGCTGCTCCAGAGCATCGCGCCAGCTACCAGCACGAGCGCGACCAACACGGCGCGTTTGGCCGGGTCTTTCCGGCGCGCCTCTTCAGCCGCTTGAGCTTCGGCCAGCAAATTCAGTCGAATGGGCATAAGCTTACAATGCGCTTGCAGCCGTCCCAATGGCCACGGTCAGTTGCGGGGCAGTCTGCTCCAAGTCCCCTAGCTGGGCGGGGTCCAGTGCCAAGTGCAGGGTCTGAGCCGGGTTCCACGTCCGGCACGGAATCATCAGCTCGTTTTGCAGGCTCTGGACGACAAACTCGCTCCGTGCTGAGCCGCCCGACAACAATGCCTGGGAGACGGTCTTGTCGTGCTGATGCTCAAAAAAGTCGATCGAGGCCCGCAACTCGCGCCCCAGCGGATGCAGCAACCCGGCCAGGGTTTCTTGGACCTCGGTCGGCATGCCAATCTTGATCTGCTCTGCCTCGGTGTAAGTGATGCCCAGAGCATCCGCCAGGCCCTGCGTCAGGTGGTCGCCTCCGATGTTGACGACACGATTGAGCACCAGGTCGCCGCAGTCCAAGATGACGATGGTACTGTTCTTGAATCCAAGGTCCACCAGCGCCACCGTTTCCTTGGCAAACAGCTCCGGCTCAGCCAACTCCAAGGCGTTGACCGGGCCGACCAAGCCGGGCACCACCATCTCAGGCATCAGCCCAGCTCCTTTGATGGCTGCATGCCAATCATCGACCAATTGCCGTTTGGCCGCAGCCACCGCCAGCGGTTGTTTGGGGGGCCCAGCACTCTTGCTGCTCTCGGACGATTTGGTCTGACGCACAGGCAAAAAGGAACAATCGAACACGTGATCCGGCAGCTCTTGGTTCAGATAGGTCTTGGAATTGTATTTGAGCATCTGCCGGACCTGATCCACTGGCATCAGCGGCACCTCCACCTGTCGGAACACTGTGTCGGTGACGCCCACAGCCAGCGCCAACTGTCGCGACCGCGCGTTTAAGCTCCCCACCACGCTCTTGAGATGCTCGGCCAGCGCCTGAGCCGAGATGGCCTGGTCCGAGTTGGGCGTCTCGACCAGGCTATAGCTGGCCAGGCTGAGCTTGTCGGCCTGCCGCCGGACATACACTGCCTTGGTTACGCGCCCGCCCAAGTCAACAGCAATGACCTGGTCGCGCTGTTTAGCCCTGTTGGTCAGGAACGGCAGTCCCATACACGCCGTGTTCCTAGCAGATGAGGTGCCAAGCCCGACGGATCGTGCGGCCCGCCTTGAACTGAAGCGCTTTTGCACGCCCACGGCCCGTTAGGTGCGGGTGGCCATGAGACACGCAGTCCCAAAATAAGACGCACCGGTTGACTCGATGGGCCCTGGAGCTACAGCATGGTCGTCGCCAGGCCCACTGCATGCAGCGCGGCGGGCTCACCGCTCCAGCAGTCGGCTTTGGTCGCCTTGGCTGCTCTAGTGGATCAGCTCGAAGGCGAATCCCTTCAAATACTCCGTCTCTGGGATGGCAGGGATGACCGGATGATCTGGCGCTTGGGTATAGACGGCGATGCGGCGCAGGCGTTTGCGCGTGTCGTAAGCAGCGGCCAAGATCACGTCCTGAAACGTGCGCGCATCCACATGATGCGAGCAGCAAAACGTCACCAGCGTGCCCCCAGGTTTCAGCAGCTTCAACGCCCGCAGATGAATTTCTTTGTACCCGCGCAAGGCGTCCTGCACCGAAGTGCGGTGCCGGGTGAATGAAGGCGGGTCCAGGATGATCAGGTCAAAGGCCAGTGCGGGGGTCGGACGGGGCGCCTTGGCGGTGTGAGCTTTTAACCAGTCAAACACGTTGGCCGTGTGGAAGGTGCATCGGTCTGCCAGTCCGTTGGCACGGGCATTGCGTTCGGCCAAGGCCACCGCTTCAGCGCTCTGCTCCACAGCATGAACATGCGCAGCGCCCGCTCGGGCTGCGTGCAGAGCAAACCCGCCCAGGAAGGAGAAACAATCCAGCACCTGGCCGCCTCTGACCAGGTTCGACACAAGCAGGTAATTGACCTGTTGGTCCAGATACAGGCCGGTCTTCTGGCCGGTGAGCAGGTTGGCGGCAAAGGTCAGGCCATTGATCTTCACCTCGACTTCACCATCCAGATGCCCGGCCAACAAGCCACTAGCCTCAGGCAACCCCTCGAACTTCCGAGCCGCAATGTCGCTCCGGTCCAGAATGGCCCGCGGTGCAAACAGCTTCTGCAGCGCCGCCACAATCTGGCTTTTGCGTTGGTCCATGCCCAAGGCTGAAAACTGCACCACCAACACGTCTTCATACTTGTCCACAATCAACCCACTGAGTGAGTCGCTCTCGGAATTGACGACGCGGAAGGTGGTGGCGCCGGGCAGATGTCTCTGCCGCAGCTCCAACGCAGCCTGGATGCGCTGCTGGAAGAAGGCCTGGTTGATCTCCACCCGCTCGAAGGCAATAACGCGCACCTGGATCTTGGAGCGCGAATTCCAAAAGCCCATCCCCACAAAACGGCGCCGATGGTCCCTGACCTGGACCACTTGACCGTCTTGGACCGGCGCAGTGACCCGCGCCACCGAGCCACCGTAAATCCAAGGATGGCCCGCCACAACCCGGTCAGCCTCGCCCGGCCGCAAGATTACCGAAGGCACAGTTTCCATAGTTCAGTTTGTAAACAAGCTCAAGCCGGGCCGATACCCCGGCCTGTCAACTCCCCAGCCTGCCGGCGCTCATGCCGGTAGCCAAGCTGAATCGATCCGGGCTGGACGTATCTCCGTTCGTAGCTGCCGACCTGAGTCGGCGGAAAACTTGCAGCCGCCGGCTACCGGGTCTGTTCAGCACTCCCCAGACAGCTGAGCGAGCAAGGGCCGTAGGACAGCAGCCACCAGCCGGCAAAGGCATTCGGTGCCATCCGGCCATGGCCACCATCGGTCCGCCGCATCCATCTAGCTTGCCTCACCAAACACTCTCCACCACCACCGCCAGCCGATGACCCCGCACAGCCCCATCCAGCCACCCCATCAGGGCAATGAATGGGCCGGATTTCTTCTCAATGCCCCAGGCCCATCCCCACAACACCATCCAGCCCAATCCGGAGCAGTGGAAAACCAGCTCCCCCAGCCCCAAGCCTACACCTTCGGCTTAACCCAAGCTCAGGAACCCCAAGCCTGCGGCTACAGCCCATGGCGGCCCACCCTGACCACAAGCCATCGATGCTTTTGCCGGCAGATGGCACCCAAGCAGACCAAAACAGCCCATGCAAGGCTGCCTGCAGCCGCCCTGTTGCCGTAGGCCATTGTGCGCGATCACCGCCGGGCACAGTGGCCCCTCGGCCAAATTGTTGGTGGCGGGCACCTGGGCGCGTTCCTGAAAGCTGAACTGATCATCCCTTTGCTGGCACAAGCGCCTCCGCACCTTCTGCTCAACCAGACAGCGCCGAGGCATTTCCAGCAGCGCCGCCACAGCCCTTTTGAGTGCCACCACAGCCTACGCAAACCGGCCCAGCTCAGCCCCATCCTTGCAGCCCCTTCAAAACCAACCCGCTCCGCCCCAGCCCCCACCACCGCAGCCAATCCTGACGCCCAGCCGATGAACCGGTGCAGGTAGAGCCCTTCCAGCCCGCTGGCCCAAACCCCACCCAGGCCACCTAGCGCCCATGCCAGCCTTGCACCAGATCATGCCGTTGACCCAGTGAATCAGGCCTGCCCAGGTAAGGATCCTGATCCAAGGATCCGGCGATGTGGGCCCAGATCGGGTCTGCTGTTCCGGCCAGATACCATCCCAGCGGCCAAAGCTCCGACCCTTGCAGAGCCTCCCACAGGTTCAGCTCTGCAG
>Ga0078972_1009516_pt1 | contig 19101 bp, 12 predicted proteins | sample YelNatPaOPGAMG01_FD_67568 | JGI IMG/M metagenome (GOLD analysis project Ga0078972, IMG submission 67568) | Hot spring thermophilic microbial communities from Obsidian Pool, Yellowstone National Park, USA - OP-RAMG-01 (SPADES assembly) (version 2) | ecosystem: Environmental > Aquatic > Thermal...
ACTATATTCTTGAATCCTGTTATTAAGGTTCAAGCGGGGACTTCAAATGCTTCGGTTTTTCCGCGTCAGCCAAGTGCTCCGCTTTATTTTTGTGCCACCAAAAATCCAACCCCTTGTTATTAGCAAATTGCGGCATTTTCTGATTTTAATGAAAAAATTGCTCTGGCACCAGCCATGTTTTTTATACCAGGTTGCTTATTAGTACATAAAAATCAAAAAAATTGAATGTGCTGCCTGCCACGGGCTAACTTATGGGTAATGGTTAGCAAATTGGGGAGAGAAGAAAAAAACAAATCCATCTGTATCTCCCTTTAGGAAAGGGAGAAATTAAAAGAAGAAAATTCTTTTATCCCCTCGCCCTTTGATGGGAGAGGGGGAAGGGGAGAGGGTGATTAAAAAAATTAAGAATTATTAATTAAAAATTTTCAAATTTTATTTTCCCCCTTTTCAAAAGGGGGACTAAAGGGGGATTTTTAAGTCCCTATGCATTTTTTTATTCTGATGTCATTACTTGTAATTGCGGCATTGCATTGGAAAAATTGAAAATTGAAAATTGAAAATTAATAATTAATAATTAATAATTAAAACCGCCACCTCTCTCCTTTCCTCTCTCCCTCTCTCTCATAAAAATTGTGAAGAGAGAGGAAAAAACAAATCCCTCTGTATCTCCTTTTAGAAAAGGGAGAAATAAAAATAAAAAATTTTTTTAATTTTCCCTCTTTTTAGGCGAGGGGAGATTTTATGAAAAAAAGAAAAGCAAAGAGATAAATCCCTCTGTGTCTCCCTTTAGGAAAGGGAGAAAATTAAAGAGGAAAAAATTTTTTTATAAAAGGTGATGGCGATAAAATGCAAAAGTTGACTTGAATACAACCGCCCCCTCTCTCTAACTCTCTCCCACAAATTGGGGAGAGAGAAAAAAACAAATCCCTCTGCGTCTCCCTTTAGAAGAGCCAGTGCAAAAAACATAAAATTTAACATTTTAAATTTTTCTATCTTTATTTTCTCCTTATTTTTTAATCATTTTTGTACGTCAGTTTTTTGTTTTTTATATTTTTCCCTATTTTTTGCAAAAGCTCAGAAAAGGGAGAAATTAAAAAAATGAAAAAATTGCTCTGGCACTTGCCATGTTTTTGTACACTATTGCTTATTATTTCATAGAAATAACAAAAAATTGAATGCGCTGCATAACACGGGCTAAATTGTGGGTAATGGTTAGCTTTTTGCAAATGAAAAATTAAAAATATAAAAGGAACGGTTGCCACCGTTCCTTTTATATTAAGAAATTTCTATATTCTTTTTATTTTGATAATTGTATCACAGTTACTGAATATGGTGGGAAATCATAGGTAAAAGTATTGCCTGTATTATTCACATTTATTTCACTTGGTCCTGTGTTAACTATTGGCCTGTATAATGCTTTACTCCACACATATTCCCTTTCAGATAATTGCCATGCTTTGCCAGAACCACCTACATTTGCACCATTTATTTTAATAGTAGCATTTGCAATTTTTAAAGTTGTTTTATTAATTGCCATAATTGCAATTTTGTTATCATCTGTTAAAGAAGCATATACTGATAAATCTGGATTGTCAGATGCTGCTTCAATTAATTTTGTCCCAAATCTGTTTGCGTAAAGGTCAAATACCCAGTAATGTGACCTTTCTGAAAATTTATTTGTCGGGTCATTTTCCTGGTCCATAATTCCATGACCACCACCCTGACCAACCTTTTGCGTGTAAAGGTCCCATAAAAATGCCATATCGCCACCTGATTTAATAAACGAACCAAGATAATCTGCACAGAATAAAGCATTTACAAGTTCTGCTGTCATAACATTTTCTTCTCCTGAATTCCACTCAGTAAGTGCAATTTCAATCTTTTTATTCTCATAACCCTTTTGACTGTTTACATATTTTTTTATCCATTGTTTAAACACCGGCATATAGGTTGGCCATGTTTCCTGCGGTTTTTTCAGCAACGCTCTTGCATCATTATTTGCCCATAAAGGATATTCATGAACCGCAATTACATCCACATACTGCCATGAATTTTTCAAAAATGTTTCAACCCAGTAAGGAGCTGTATTTTCTGCTTTCCATGGGTCTCCTTCTAAACGTTGCCTGTTCATCGGTTGCATAGGACAGGGGCCCATTACTTTTAAATCAGGAAATGCCTTTTTAATTTTATATGCTGCAAGATTAAATACTTTTGAATAATTATCTATTTTTGTCCACCAGTGAATAACTTTTTTAGAATTTGGCATCTGATACCATTTTTTATTACCGGTTGGAGGTAAAGGGCCTGGAAATAATGGTTTATTATCCGGCTCATTTCCAACTTCCACATATTTTACCTTTAAACCCTTATCCCTCATATCCTGCAGCCACTGTATGGCATAATCAATTCTTTCTTCTATGGTTTTTTCAAAAGGCGTCATAACATTTATGATTGGCAGAACTTCCATGGCACCGCCAGTCATATTGTCCATTCTTTTTATAAAAGGAACAAAACCACCAAGATAATTAAACTCCGGCGTCCAGTTTTTACCACCATCTTCTCTATAAACATCTCCTGTGCGCCAGTCATATAAATTTCCATAATCACCGCCAGGGCATCTAATAAATGTTGCTTTTATTCTTTTTAACTTTTCAAGTGCCACATTATCCCTGTAACCATCCGGTTTATGCCATGCTGCCTGATTATGTCCATAAAGTTTATGCTGGTCAATATCTCGTAAAATTTTATTTACATCAATTGTTACATTTACTGTTTGCTTTTCTGGTTCTTTTTCTTTTAATAATTCTATTACCCCAAGGTCATTTGTCTTTCCTTCAACAACCACAAACTCTGGTATTGTTTTTTTTCTATAACCAAATGCCACAACTTCTACTTTATAAACATCTTCCCCAACATCTGCCTCAAATTTACCATCGCCAGAACTTTTTATTAACTTATCGCCAATAACAATATTTGCATTAGCAACTCCAACCCCGGTATCTTTTTCTTTTACATAGCCAACCACCTTTCCCGGGTTTCCAATCAATCTTCCTTTTATATTATCAACATAAATAGGACCCTTGAATGGTTGACTTGAATTTACAACTAAATAAATGTGCCACATATCTTCTTTTATTTTTGAATTATCAATCTTTAAAGCAACCTTATTTTTTCCAACAAGTAATTGCTGCTTTAACTGATACCAGTTATTTGATTTACTTGAAAATACAACATAAAGTTCCTGATACTCCATTCCTTTAACCGATTCTGCTGGAACATAAACATCCATCATTATTTCAACTAATTGATTTACCTGCGGAGAAAATGGCCCATTATTTACTGCAACATCCTGATTCCATGCCGTGGAACCAGTTACATCAATTTTTAAAGAGTATTTCCCTTCACTCACATATTCTGGATTTGTATTTACTGAACAAGATTTTGCATATTTACCTGCCCCGGTCCAACCCTCTGTTGTCCCTGTCTCAAAGTTCCACAATGTTACGATGTGTTTTGCTATTATTTCCTGTGCCGTCTGGGCAAATGTTAAATTAACAAATAAGAGCAAAACCGTAAAAACTGTTAAAAATTTTTTCATTTTTTCCTCCTTTTCTATTTTTTTAAACGTATAATTATTATATATTTTCGCATTTTTAATATCAAGTATTTTTTATTAATAATTCCATTTCTATATTAGACGCTTTTATTAAAATCTTGATTACTGCTAAAACACATTAAATTCATATTTGCACTAACTTTTTACAACTCTATTTCTACCCTCCTGTTTTGCCTTATAAAGTGCTTTATCTGCCTTTTCAATAAGTGCTCTGCGCGTTATTGCATCAGAAGGATAACTCGCTACTCCAAAACTCATAGTTACTTTTATCTGATGTTCCTGAAATTTAAAGTTATAATTTTCTATTTCTTTTCTAATTTTTACTGCGAGTAAATGCGCCTTATCTTTCCCTGTATCAGGTAAAATTATTACAAATTCTTCGCCCCCGTATCTCGCAACAGTATCCACCATTGTCGTATTATTTTTTAAAATCACCGATATCGTTTTTAATATGTAATCGCCTGCAAGATGCCCATAGGTATCATTTATTTTTTTAAAAAAATCAATATCGCCAATTATCAATGAAAGTTCGGTTCCATAACGCGATGACCTTTTTAACTCATTTTCAAGTTTATCCTGAAAATATCTGTGAACATAAAGCCCGGTTAAACTATCGGTTATTGACATTTGTTCTACTTCTTCATAAAGATACGCCTTTTCAAGAGAAATTGCAATCTGGTTTGCAAGAATTTCAAAATATTCTAACTGTTTTTCTGTAAAAATATTTTCTCTATTTCCAGCCAGAAACAATACTCCGAATAATTTTTTTTCAGCATACAATGGAATAAATAACAAACTCTTTATCAATCCAAAAATTTCACTGGTGCTTTCCCCTGAAATAGATGGTTTATAAATAACTTTTTTATTATGCGATATATTTTTTAAAATCATCTGAATCACATTTTTTTCATTTTCTTTTATAATACTTTCTTCAAAGCCCTTAATTTTTGCAATTTTAAAATCAAATTCTTTTTTAATCAATAATATATAGGCAACATCATCAGGTGATATTTTAAAATTTACTTTTAAAATTTTTTTTAAAATTTCAACAATTGTTTCCATCGTGTCATCTAATTTTATAACATTATTCAAATCCTTAACAGCCGAATACAGCGATGTTATTTCTTTTATTTCCTGTTCTTTTTCTTCATTTTCTTTTTTATAATTTGCCAGTTTTTCATTTTTTATAATTTCAAGCGCTTCAATTTTATTTTTTATTTCATCTTCACTTATTTCAATGTTTATTAAATTAAAATTAAAAATATATTTATAAAAGTAAAAATTTAAAAATAAAATAATATTATAAACCAAAATGCTAAAATTGATTTTTTTAAATGGAAAAAATAGTAAAATAATAAATAACAATATGAGACCATTCAATAAAAAATTCATCTTTTTATCCCGAATATTGCTTTCTATTAAAACAAAAGCGGGCAGTAAAAAAGACAACAAATTATATGCACCTGAAAGATTTTTCTTTAAGGCAAAATTTCCGAAAAAAATAACAATTAAATATACTATTATAAATAAAATAATATAATGATATATCTTTAATCGTTTCATTCAATATCCTCCCAGAAAGTCACCTTGTTTCGCCCTGTTTCTTTTGAATGATACAGCGCCTTATCAGCACAGTTAATAACCTCCATTAACTTCATATCTTTTTTATACTCAACTCCGCCAATACTTAATGTTACTTTTCTTCCTTCATTTTCATTTACTTTTATTACCAGTTTTTCAAAATTGCTCCGCAATCTTTCAGCAACAAAATTCGCTCCATTTAAATTGGTATTTGGCAAAATTATTGCGAATTCTTCTCCTCCGTATCTTCCTATAATATCAACATCTCGCAGATTATCCTTTAAAAATTCCCCTAAAATTCTTAAAACTTTATCGCCGAAAAGATGTCCGTAGGTATCATTACATTCTTTAAAATGGTCTATATCAACCATAAGAAATGAAAAAGTAGTTGAAAGTTGTTTTACGCGTTTTATTTCTTCATCCAGTTTTTCTATAAAATATCTTCGCATATAAAGGCCTGTTAAACCATCTTTTATGGCAAGTTCTTTTGTTTTTAAATAAAGTAATGAATTCTGAACAGCTGCGGTGCATAAATCACCAAGGTAATTCAGTATCCTTGCATCATCATTATCAAAAAAATTACTTTTTGGAGAATGAAATTTTAAAATTCCAATCATTTTTTGTTTTATAAGCAAAGGAATTGATATTAATGACTTAAAATTAAACAATTCCTTGCGTAAAATTTTAAATCTATAGTCGTCATCTATATTTTTAACAAAAAGAGTATGTTTGTTTACTTCAACCCATTCATCAAATGGATCTTTTTTATATAAATTTATTGATGTACTATTTGATGGTTTTATATTTTTTTCCTCACCTATATTTTCATAAATACCGGAATCCTCATCCCATACCAAAAGATTAAATTTTACTTCCTTTCCACCTAATAACTGGCTACTCGAACCTGCAACTATTTTAAAAATTTCTTCTTTTTCTAATGTTGAAGCCAGTTTTTGTGCAACTTCGTTTAAAACCGTATAATTTTTTATTCTTATTTTATTTGCTTCTATAAGTGCCTTTACTTTATCAAACTCTTCTTTTTTTTCAATAATCTGCCTTTGTATGTCAATTAACTGTAAATCATTTTTTTGCTTTCTCGTATCAACTTCATAAATATACATTCCTAACAAATAGGAAAAAATTCCGGTAAGAACTATATTTATGCAATTGATTAGAATTTGCTGAATCCCGTTGGCAAAAAAAGTGCCAATTATATTTAAAATAACCCATAATCCCGCAACAATAATACCTGCTTCCATTCCCAATATTAAAAATGAAAAAGTTAAAATAATATAAAAAAATAAAAACACAAAAAAACTTTTTTTAATTACAAGAAAGATAATCACCATAAGTAATAAAATATAAATTATAAATGCCAAAAGATAAAAAAATAGATTTTTTGGATTTTTATAAAATATCCTGTTTATTAAAACAAAAATTTCATTCATATGGATAAGGTTCCTATTTTCCTTAAAGTTAAAATAAAGGTATCGACAACAACTGGGTCAAATTGCAGGCCTGCATTTTTCCGCAATTCAGAAATTGCAAGTTGTGGTGGTAGCATATCGCGATATGACCTTGCAGAGACCATAGTATCAAAAGCATCGGCAACATGAACAATCCTTGCTCCTATTGGAATTTCTTCTCCTTTTAAACCATCTGGATAGCCCTTGCCATCAAAACGTTCATGATGATGCAATATAATTGGCACCATTGGGGCAAGGGACTCCATTTCTTTAATAATTTTTGCACCAATTGCAGGATGTTTTTTTACTATTTCAAATTCTGCTTCAGTTAGTTTCGATGGCTTTTTTATTATATCATCCGGGATTGCAATTTTACCTATATCATGGAGTAAAGCTGCATATTTTATTATTTCAATATCCCTTTCTGAAAATTTTAATTCTTCTGCAATATGGACCGAATACTCCGACACTTTCTGGGAATGCCCTAACGTATAATGGTCTTTTGCATCCACTGTTGAAGCAAGTGCCCTTATTATGTTTAACTGGTCTTTCCTCATACTTTCGTATAATTTTACATTCTCAATTGCAAGTGCTGATTGCTTGGCTAAAATTGTAAGCAATGACAGGTCAATACTTGTTATATTTCCCTCAGGAGTGTCGGTTATAATATCAAGAATGCCTATTGGTTTATCATGGGCAAGCAAAGGAACGAGAACAAATGAAACCTTTTCAGTGTCTTCAGTAGTTTCTTCTATATCCGGCAATGCAATTGTTTTACCTTTTGTTAATGCCCATTCCATCACCTTATTTTTTATCTGCAGATTAATTTTTTGTTCAAATTTCTTTGTTATGTTTCTTTTTATTGCAATATCAAGTTCATGGGTATGTTCATCAATAAAGAAAAGCACAGCTCCCTTACACGAAATAATTTCCTCTGTTAAATCAAGCAATGAATTTAAAACTCTTTCAAGCGTCTTGGCTTCTGTTATAATATCAACCAGCCGGTAAAGGGTTGTCAGTTCTTCAAATGACTGTCGCAACCCCTCATTTATTACTTCTAAATTCTTAATATATTCTTTTAATTCTTTTATTTCTTTTTCATACTGATTATCCAAAAAATCCTCCAGAATTTAGAATTTAAATAAAAGAATTAGTACTGCGGCATATTAAAAAATGCTTCGGCTTCCTTTAATTCATTTTCCAGAGAGTTCATAATTGCCTCTTCAGAAGTTCCATCAAGGTTTAAAAGTAATCTTCCCTCTCTACTCAAAGGTTCTATGATATCATCTCCGCCAAATCCAATCCCCTTTTGTTTACATAATATATTTGCAGCATGTATTATATATGCCATTACCGAGTCCTCTGTTTCCTGTTCGGGCCTATGATGTGAACTTATGCCTGCTTTTAATTCCAGAGGCAAATTCCATTTTTCAGCCATCATTTTCCCGAGTTCAGAATGGTCAATCCCGATTATCTTTTTTTCTGCAACATAAATTGGTATCTTATTTTCTTTTGTAAATTTAAGAACTTCCATATATTCTTTATGCATATATTGTTCAAAAAAATTTTTACCAATATCGTGTAATAACCCAGCGGTAAAAGCCGCCTCAACTGACCTGTATTTAATTTTTTTTGCAAGCAAAGATGCACATATCGCAACTCCAACACAATGTTTCCAGAACTCCTGATGTGAAAAACTGGTATTTTCATTACCTGTAAAAATTTTATAAACCGAAACAGTTAAAGCAAGATTTCTAATTGTATCAAAACCAAGTATTGAAACTGCCTGAGTTATATTCTGAATTCTGAATGGGAAACCATAAAAAGCAGAATTCGCAAGACGCAAAACCTTTGCTGTTAATGCCTGGTCAACTGTTATTATTTTACTTAAATCAGATGCTGAAGTTAATGGATTTGAAACAACCTGTATTACTTTTGCAACTACAAGGGACAATGTTGGTAACGCCTTTACTTTTTCAATAATTTTCTCTAATTTTTCCTGAATTTCCTTATCCTGTTTTTCTTCCATTATTTCCCTTCTTTTTAATTTATGGGTCTAATAACTTTTTTCAGAATTCTATTTATTTTGTCTTTTAAATTTTTTTCATTTGAATTATTATATACTATAAAATCGCATAAAGCAATCATTTTTGTTGTTAAATTTTCTTTCTGTATCTGTCTTATTTTTAAAATTTTCTTAAAATATTTTTTATTTTTAAATCTTTTTCTCCATATTTTATCAGAAGTCCTTATAAATATAATTTTATCAACATTTTTATAAAATCCGCTCTGAAACAAAACTGCCATATCAAGCACAATTATATTTGATTTAATTTTTTTAATTTCATTTTTAAGAGCACTATTAAGGACAGGATAAATTAATGCAGTAAATTTTCTGTATTGTTCTTTATTTGAAAAAACTATTTTACCAAGAACATTACGATTTATATTACTATTTTTTAATAAAATTTTTTTACCATAAATTTTTATAATTTTTTTATAAAGATCTGTGCCTTTTTTGTATAATTTATGGGCAAATCCATCAACATCTATAACTTTGATGCCTTTGTTTTTAAAAACCTTACTTGCTTCTGATTTACCATCACCTATGAGCCCTGTTATTCCAATTATTATTTTTTTCATTTTTTATCCGCATTCATACCAGTTTTTTCCAAAGCCGGTATTTACTGTAACAGGCACTTTCAGTTTTACTGCATTTTCCATTTTATCTTTAACAATTTTTAAAGCAACTTCTTTCTCTTTTTCTGGCACACTTAATATAAGTTCGTCATGGATCTGTAAAATTATTTTTGTTCCTAAATTTTGTTCTTTAAATTGATTATAAATATCAATCATTGCTTTTTTTATAATATCTGCTGCTGTTCCCTGAATAGGAGCATTTATCGCTGCCCTTTCAGCAAGTTCCCGTATGGTCTTGTTTTTGCTTAAAATATCAGGCAAAAAACGTTTCCTGCCAAAAAGTGTTTGAACAAAACCATTTTTCCTTGCAAATTCAATGGTATTTTCCTGATATTCTTTTACATCAGGAAATGTTTTAAAAAATTTTTCTATAAAATTTTTTGCTTCTCCCTGGGATATGGCTAATTCTTTTGAGAGTCCAAAAGCACTCATTCCATAAATAATTCCAAAATTTATGGTTTTAGCAATTCTTCTTTGCTCTCTTGTAATTTCATCTTCCTTAACTCCAAAAATGTTTGCTGCAACCATTGAATGCACATCGCCATTATTATTAAATATATTTATCAACCTTTCGTCATTTGCCATATGCGCTAAAATTCTTAATTCAATCTGTGAATAATCAGCTTTTAAAACAATTTCGTTTTCTTTTAATGGTAAAAATATCTTTCTTATCTCTCTTATTTTTTCATCCTTTACAGGTATATTCTGTATATTTGGATTGGATGAAGATAATCTTCCTGTTGCTGCAATATTTTGATTGTATACTGGATAAATTTTTTTATTTTTATCCAGAAATTCCTTTATAACATCTAAAAAGGATGTTTTGTATTTCATATAGGTCCTGTATTTTAAAATTTCCGGCACTATTTCATTGTAGGGAATGAGTGCTTTTAAAACTTCGTTATCAGTTGAAAATCCGGTCTTAATTTTTTTCTGAACAGGCAAATTTAACTTATTAAAAAGTACATCGGCAAGTTGTTTTGGAGAATTTATGTTAAATTCAACCCCTGCATATTCATATATTTTCTTTTCTATTTCACTAATTTCAATTTTAATTTCTGCTATCAAATCATCAAGCAATTTTTCATCAATTCTTAATCCCTGATTTTCCATTTCCGCAAGCACTCTTGATAACGGCAATTCAATACTTTCATATATTGAGATAAGTTCTTCCTTTTTTAATTTTTCCAATAAAATATCATTTAACCTTTCAGAATATTCAAGAAGCATAAAAACGTATTTTTCAATAACACTCTTTTCTGCCAGTTGCACAATAATTTTTTTTGCCCCTTTACCCGCCACATCTTCAAATGATAAAAATGTTTTGTTTAAATATTCATTATAAATATGCGAAAAATCCTTATATGTTTTATCAGGATTTAATAAGTATGCAAAAAGCATAATATCATAAATTTTTACATTTTTTATTCCCGGTCCCCTTTTAAAAATTTCTTTTGCTGAATTTGTTATAATCAATTTATCATCTAACACCCCATAAAATTCAACAATGTCATTAAATGTAAAATAAAATTCATTGCCTGCTTTTATGCAAACTATTTCTGTCTTATTTGTTTCACCACAAAAAAATAAACTCAATTTTGTATTTTTATTTATCTCGCCAATCAATTCCTTTATATTTTCAAACTGCTTGATTTCTTTTTTAACATTTATTTCTTCTTTTAGGATATTTTTATCAAATAAAAGTGTTTTAAAATTATATTTAACAAATTCCTCATCAAGTTTATGCTTTTCTATTTTTTCTATTGAATTTTTCACAATAGAAAAATTTATTTTTTTAATTAATTCCGGATTTTCCTTTAAAATTGCCAGTTCACGGCTGATTTTTATATTTTTAATATTATCTTTTATTAAATTTTTAATTCTTTCCGGCTTTACCTTTTCAATATTCATTAATAAATTATCAATATTTTTAAACTCATTTATAAGTTTAAAAGCTGTCTTTTCGCCAATGCCTTTAACTCCTGGTATATTATCTGAAGTATCCCCCATAAGTGAAAGTATATCAATTATTAATTTGGGTTCTATGCCCATTTCATTTTTTACTTTTTCCGGAGTTAATTCAACCTCGCCGTCTTTTGTAAACTTTAATATGCTCACATTTTCTGAAAGGAGTTGAAGCATATCCTTATCTCCTGATGCAATTATCACTTTTAAATTTTTATCATCTGATAAATGATATGCAAGTGCCGCAATTATATCGTCTGCCTCATATCCTTCCATTTCATAATTTTCAATTTCTGCATTTTTTAAAATTTCTTTTATTATTTTTAACTGGTTTTGCAATGATTCAGGCATTGGCTGTCTCTGTATTTTATACTGTTCATATAATTTATGTCTGAATGTTGGTTTGGGATGGTCAAAGGCAATTGCTAAATAATCAGGATTTTTTTCTTTAATTATTTTAAGCAACATATTATAAAACCCATATACTGCCTGTATTTCAATTCCATCTTTTGTGGTCAAAGGCGGCAAAGCATAAAAAGCACGGTATGCAAATGAATTACCATCTATTATATAAAATGTTTTACCCATTTATTTCCTCTTTTCATAAATTATTTTTATTAAATAAAGCCCATTCGCAGGCGCTATTGTTTTTAAAATATTTCTGTCCTGCTTTTCAAACATCATCTCTATTTCTTTTTTTGTTATTTTATTTAAAGAATATTCAACGAAAGCACCAACAATTTTTCTTATCATATTATAAAGAAAACTTTTTCCAATGAAATCAAAAATTATTAATTTATCCTGCTTTTTTATTTTTATATTAAAAATTTGTTTTCTGGTCTCCTTTGCCTCTGACCCTGAACTGGAAAACGAATAAAAATCCTTTATTCCTTTAAATAAGTCAACAATCTCATAAAATTTCTTGATATCAATTTTTTCTTCTATATGCCAGACATAATTTCTTAAAACAGGGGGTAAAAAAGAACTGTTATAAATTAAGTAGCGGTAAAATTTTTTTTTAACATTTGCTCGTGGATAAAATTTATCATCTTCTATGGTTACTTTTTTAATAACAATATCTTCCGGCAATAAAGAATTTAGAATTTTTTTCATTCCATCTTCATTTATCTGAGTATCAACTTTAAAATTAAATACCTGACCAAAAGCATGAACTCCGGCATCTGTTCTGCTGGCACCCATTGTATTTATTTTTTCATTAAATATCTTTTCAAGGCAATACTCAATAGTTCCCTGAACAGTCAAACAATCATTCTGCTTTTGCCAGCCGAAATAATTTGTGCCATCATAAGCAACAATGCATTTAAAATTTTTCACCATATATAAATTAAAACTCCTGATTTTTATTATTCTTTTAATGCAGCTTTAACATTATTACGGCCAGAATTTTTTGCCTGATATAATGCTTGATCTGCTTTTTCAATTAAAATCTGTTTAATCACTGCATTGGCTGGATACTCGGCAACCCCAATACTGACCCTGACAGGTATTATTCTATCTCCACCATAAAAAATATGCTCCTCCACTTCTTTACGTATTTTTTCAGCAATTTCAACTGCTTTTTCGAGTTCTGTTTCAGTCATAATAACAGCAAATTCCTCTCCGCCGTATCTGCATAAAAAATCAGTGCTTGATAAACTGTTTTTTATAACAGCAACAGTTTCCTGTAAAACCACATCACCTATTTGATGCCCAAAATTATCATTAATCTGTTTAAAATGGTCTATATCTATCATTAGCAAACTCAATCTCATTCTAAACCTTTTTGCCAGAGTTAATTCATCTTCTAACTTTGTTTCAAAATATCTTCTATTAAAAGTTCCTGTTAACTCATCCAGGACTGCCTTTTTTTCACTTTCTTCCTTTTGTTCTCTTAATATGCTTGTAGTTTCCTTTACCTGTTCAATTACTTCCTTTTCCAGCTGTTTACCCGTTTGTCTTTTAAGTTGATTTATTATTTCAATTGATTTATTTTTCACCTCTTCTTTAATAAGTTCTTTTATATCCGGTATTAATTTTTGAATTGCATTTTTTATTTCTTTATTTATCTGATGTTTAACCTGTCTTCTTATATGTTTTCTTAAAAGTTTTAAAGAGACCGTCTCTTTATTAACTGTTTCTTTAATTGCACCGAGAACCATAACTGTTATTTCTTTTTCCAGCTGTTCATTTATTTCAGTTAAAAATGCTTCTTCCTTTTTTAACATCTCTTCGTATTTTTCTTTTAAATAACTATCCAGTTTTTTTAATTTTTCTATTTCCTGTTTTATATCTATAATTTCTTTTTCGTCCATTTCTCACTCCATAAATTTATTTTTGTTTTTCACATACTCTCTTTTGGCGTTATTCCAATTATTTTAAAACAATTATATAAAGTTATTTTTAATGCCCTCATAATAAATAATCTTTTTAATGTTAAATTTTTATCATCTGATATTACTCTGTGTTTATTATAAAAATAATGAAAATAAGATACCAAATCATATATATTCTGGACAAACAAAGAAGGGGCATATTTTTCTGCCGCCTCTTTTATAAAATCCGGCATATTAAGAAAATAAAGAATTAATTTTCTTTCTTCCTTTTCAATATTTTTAAAATCAATTTCATTGATATCATAATCTTCTATGAAAATATGCTTTTCCTGGGCAAATTTAAAGATACTACAAGCTCTCGCATACCCGTATTGTACATAATAAACCGGATTTTTTTCTGATTGTTCCTTAGCAAGTTCAATATCAAAATCAAGATGAGAATTTGGATTACGCATAATAAAATAATAACGCGCTGCATCCCTGCCAACCAAATCAATAAGTTCATCAAGCAGGACAAGTCGTCCTTCCCTTTTTGACATTTTTATTTTATTGCCTTTATCAAGTAAATTAACCTGCTGCAAAATAATAATTTTTAAATTATTAATATCATAGCCAAACGCCTTACCAATTGCCTCAAGTCGTTTTATATAACCATGGTGGTCTGGCCCTAAAATATTTATAACTATCTCAAACCCCCTGTCAAATTTATTTTTCATATATGCAATGTCACCTGCAAAATAGGTAAATTCCCCATCTGCTTTTTTTACCACCCGTTTTTTATCATCACCAAATTTTGTTGTATCAAACCATAACGCTCCTTCTTCTTCTACCAAAAAATTTTTTTCTTTTAAAATTTTTATTGCGTTTTCTACTTCATTTTTTTCATATAAGGACTTTTCAGAAAACCACTCATTAAAATACACCCCAAAATTTTCAAGTGTTGTTTTTTGCCAGTTCTTAATGTATGTAAGCCCGTACTGCATAAAAAAATCTTCTAAATCATGTTTTTGATTTAATTCTAAAGCAGTTTTAACTTCTTCAAAAGTTTGTTCCCTATCAATATCAATTTGTTTTGCGATATCTATTATATAATCCCCTTTATAGCCATCTTCTGGAATTTCTGCTTTTTCTTTTAATTTATGTAATTCGTAATATCTTTCTTCTAATGATTTTCCAAACAGTTTAACCTGACGGCCAAAATCATTTACATAATACTCACGCCATACATTATATCCAGTATATGAAAGTAAATTGGCAAGTGTGTCTCCAAACGCTGCTGCCCTACCATTTACAACATTTAAAGGACCAACAGGATTTGCAGAAACAAATTCTATATTCACTCTTTTATTTTTCCCAGTATTTGTTTTAAAATAATCCGTATGATTAATTAATTTATAAATTTCAAATTTAAGTAAATCATTATCTAAAACAATATTTATGTAACCATTTACAACACTCGCACTTTTTATTTGTTCGTCTTTTTTTAATTCATCTGCTATAGTTTCTGCAATTGAAGCAGGATTTTTTTTAATTGCTTTGGATAGCAAGAATCCAGCATTTATAGCAAAATCCGCATCCACATTCTCTGGCGGAACCGCTATTGAAAAATCCAAATTTTCAATGTTGTACTTTTCTTTAATAATTTTATCTATTTTCTCTTTTATGATTCGTGTTAAATGCACTTTAACTCCTTTTAAAAAAAATTTTAGTAAACAGAAAAAACTTCCCGATTTTTATAAAAAATTAATTATATTATAACATAAAAATTGAAAAATTGGCAATGTATTCTATGAAAGTGTCTGTCAAAAGAAAAACGCATCCAAGTGTAATCCTTCAGTCACGGTAGGTTTTTATAAAATATAAAAAATTTTTTCGTGTTACTTTTTCCCTGCATAAAATATCCCCCCATCCCATTTTTATAAAATAATTTTATATCTACTCCTTTTCTAAATCTATTCATTACCCTCATCTTTAGTTTAGCCCGTGGCTGGCAGCCAGGCAATTTTTTGAATAAAATCAGGACGTTTTGGAACTATATTCTTGAATCCTGTTATTAAAGTTCAAGCGGCTAATTCAAGTGCTTCGGTTTTCCCGCGTAAGCCGAGTGCTCCGCTTTGTTTTTGTGCCACTAAAAATCCAACCCCTTATTATTAGCAAATTAAGGCATTTTCTGATTTTAAATGAAAAAAATTGAATGTGCTGCCTGCCACGGGCTAACTTGTGGGTAATGGTTAGCTCCCACGAATTGGGGAGAGAGGAAAAAAACAAATCACTCTGTATCTCCCTTTAGAAAAAGAAGAAATTAAAAAAATGAAAAAATTGCTCTGGCTACCAGCCATGTTTTTTATACCCGGTTGCTTATAAGCAATATCAAATCTCAAAAAACAAGGAGGAAATAAGTGGAGTTTATTTTTATTGCTAATTTAAAAAAATTTGTTGCAGGATTATAAAATACTTTTTAAATACTTATCAATTGCTTTAGCGGCTTTTCTTCCAGCCCCCATTGCAGCAATAACTGTGGCAGAACCGGTTGTTATGTCCCCACCTGCAAAAACACCGGGTATTGATGTTTCTCCTGTCTCAGGATTTGCTTCTATGTATCCCCATTTATTAAGTTTTAAATTCTTTACATCAGATGTTAGTAATCTATTCGCTTTTGTTCCAAGTGCAAGAATAACTGTATCAACATCTATGATAAATTCAGAACCCGGAACAGGAATAGGACGTCTTCTTCCAGAATCATCCGGTTCCCCGAGTTGCATTTTAATACATTTTATTGCTTTTACTGCGCCTTTTTCATTCCCTATTATTTCAACCGGATTTGATAATAATTTAAAAATTATATTTTCTTCTTTTGCTCTTTTCACTTCTTCAATTCTTGCTGGCATTTCTTCTTCTGAACGCCTGTAAATTATGTAAACATCCTTTACATTTTTTAATCTTTTGGCACTGCGTGCCGCATCCATTGCCACATTTCCACCACCGATTACTGCAACATAATTTCCCAAACGAACAGGGGTATCGTATTCAGGAAAAAGATATGCCTTCATTGCATTGATACGGGTTAGAAATTCATTTGCAGAAAAAACACCAGTTAAATTTTCCCCGGGAATATTTAAAAATAAAGGCGTTCCTGCTCCAACACCAATGAAAATTGCTTTATATCCTAAATTAAATAAGTCATTCATTGTATAAGATTTGCCAATTACTGAATTGAATTGGAATTCAACTCCCAATTTTTTCAAATACTCAACCTCGCGTGCCACAATTTTTTTTGGTAACCTGAATTCTGGAATGCCGTAAGTTAAAACTCCCCCTGGTATATGTAATGCTTCAAAAATTGTTGGGCTATACCCCATTTTTGCTAAATCACCTGCCACAGTTAAACCCGCAGGACCAGAACCAATTATTGCCACTTTTACTGGATTATTGTTTTTATCTTTTATTTTTTCTTTCATAGCCACTTCAATATTAATATGCTCTGCTTCCCAGTCAGCGGCAAATCGTTCAAGACCTCCAATATTTATAGGATTTTTTACTTTGAACAAAACGCATGCCTTTTCACATTGTTCTTCCTGTGGACAAACTCTGCCACAAACCGCAGGTAAAGAATTATCTTCCCTTATCGTATTAATTGCACCAGAAAAATCACCATCTGCAATATGCTTTATAAATTTTTTTATATTAATATTTACCGGACAACCCTGAATACAAGTTGGATTTTTACACTGCAAGCACCTGGCTGCTTCTAATTTTGCCTCTTCTTCATTATATCCAAAAGGAACCTCATTAAAATTTTTTATTCTTTCTGCCGGCTCCTGTTCTCTCATATGTAAGCGACTTTTTTTATTTTTTGCATTATTATCCATTTTTATTCCCTTTTATTGATTTTTCAATACCTGAATTCAAATTACAAAAATGGTCAAGAGAAATTTTTTCTTCTTCTTTATATGCAGCTAAACGACTCATTAATTGGTCAAAATCAACTAAATGCCCGTCAAAATCAGGCCCATCAACACATGAAAATTTTACCTGACCACCCACATTTACTCTGCATATTCCGCACATTCCAGTTGCATCAAGCATTAAAGCATTTAAACTCACTATGGTTTTTATTCCGTATTTTTTTGTTAATTCTGAAACTGCTTTCATCATTATTACAGGCCCGATTGCAATAACCAGGTCAATTTTATCCCCTTTATTTATTAAATCCTGCATCACATCTGTTACTAAACCCTTAATACCATACGAACCATCATTTGTTGCAATAATTAAGTTATCGGATACTGATTCCATTTCATCTTTTAGTATAATTAAATCTTTATTTCTGAATCCGGTAATTGATATTATTTTGTTTTCCTGTTTTCTTAATTCCCTTGCAATTGGAAAAATTGCAGGTACTCCTACCCCGCCTCCAATCATAACTATGTTCCCGTATTTTTTTGATTCAAAATGTTTGCCAAAAGGACCTGCAATCGCAAATACTTCATCCCCCTCCTCTAACATACCTAATTTTTTCGTGGATGTTCCAATTTCCTGAAAAATTATGTAAACAATTCCTTTTTCCTTATCCCAATCATAAATGGTTAAAGGTATTCTTTCACCCTTTTCATCAACAATTACAACCACAAAATTTCCAGCTTTTGCATTAAATGTTATATGGCTTGCCTCTATACCAAATAATTTAACATCCTTTGTTAAAACTTTCTTTTTTAAAATTCTATACATTTTATCCTCGTATAATCAAAAATTGAATTAAATCATATTAAAAAAAATTCGCTTTGTCAACAAACAATAACTTACGCTAAAATCGCGATAGAGGCGATTTTGGGGTTAAAAATATAATAAAATAAAGGAAAAAATTTAATTTTTAAATCACCCAATAGTAGGTGAATAATTAAAAAAAATTTTTATAATTTTTGTCTGTTTTTAAATATATTTTTATATTTTGATTTTTCCCTGAAAATCGCTATAGCGATTTTCAGGAACTTACATTATTGTGCATTTAAGTTTTTTTGTTTTTTATTAAATTTTCAAAGCAACATTAATTATCTCACCATCAAGCATTAAATTAGTCCATATTATTTATGCAAGCCAGACAATTTTTGGATAAAATTATGCCGTTTATGGACTAAGTTATTAAAGTTCAAGTGGCAATTTCAAATGCTTTTCATCCCTCGCCCTTTGATGGGAGAGGGATGTGGGAGAGGGTGAAGGAATGCAAGAAGAGGTGACTTGGATGTAATCTCCCCCTCTCTCTAACGTTGCGGAGAGAGAAAAAATAAAAAACAAATCCCTCTGTGTCTCCCTTTAGAAGATCTTGTGCAAAAAATAGGAAAAAATATAAAAAACAGAAAACTGACGTATAAAAATGATTAAAAAATAAGGGAAAAATAAAAATAGAAAAAATTAAAATATCAAATTTTATGTTTTTTGCACA
>Ga0078972_1009518_pt1 | contig 19097 bp, 18 predicted proteins | sample YelNatPaOPGAMG01_FD_67568 | JGI IMG/M metagenome (GOLD analysis project Ga0078972, IMG submission 67568) | Hot spring thermophilic microbial communities from Obsidian Pool, Yellowstone National Park, USA - OP-RAMG-01 (SPADES assembly) (version 2) | ecosystem: Environmental > Aquatic > Thermal...
TTACCCCGGCCGGGCTCCCGCTCCCAACGGATGAGGTGGGCACCCTCCAACCTCCTCAGTGCTCGGTGCACTTGGCAGGGTGAAAGCCGGGCATTCTTAGCTAGCTCCCGCAGGGAAGTGACGATCGTCACCCCTCCCTCAAGCTGGAGAAAGTCCCAAACCTTGTTGCAGGAGCGGGGCAAATGTAGAAGAACGTCCGGTCGGCCAGAGACAGCCGACTTGACAGCCGCCTTTGAGCGGCCTATTATTTGCGTTGGTGGCAAAAACTCTCCCTTCCGGGGGGAGAGGTCGTAGCTGGCCCGAGTCTCGACCTCGGGCTTTTTCGCTTTTTATAGACCTCTCGGCCCCAAAAACAACCTAAATTTTCTTGCGCCCGTCGTTCAACTTAGCCGGGGCAATCCTCCTTTAAACTGGGCGGTTGCACTTTAACGCCTTTCAACCGGGCAAGTCAAGTCCTGATGCCCAAAGATCACCATCTTAAAGGACATTTGTCTCAACGTTTAGACGTAATCAACGTCAGACTCGCTTGTATGCTTACTATCGAAGATGTCGCTGCGACGCTTGGCATTACGGAGCGCGGAGTCCGACTCCGTGTTGACCTACTTTCCGACATCCTTGACGCACACTTGCGCCGCGGTCCTAAAAATCAGTTGCTGTTTGACGACAGCGCCCTCGCCGTTCTAAAGAGGTTTGAGGAAGTGCGTCGCACAAGGGGGTTGCCTTTACGCCAAGCTGCACGGGTCCTACGAGGGGAATTGGGCTCTGGATTAACAAAAGACGGAGAAAACACTACGGCGCAAAGTGCGTCAGAGAGGGACTTAGAGGATACGTCAAACAAGGTTTCGGTCGCCGTTGCCGAGGTGGAAGCATCGCAGGAATTGCCTTGGGCTGTAAAGAAGCTTGTCGAAGAGTTGGAAAAAGAGAGGGATTACTGGCGCGATCTCGCCTTAAAACTTCAAGAGCAGGTTCGTGATCTTGAGCGGCTGGCATTGCCAGCTCCCCGTGAGCAGCGTCCGTGGTGGGCGCGCGGGATCTTCCGTTGGCTTTGGAGCAGCTGAACTCTTGAGTTAACTCGGTCCCTCGTGGTTGACATGTTGAGTAGCTTGAAGATATACTTTAACAAACTGCGCAATAGGAGGTGTTTTATGAGGCGTTTGGTTGGTTTCTTGCTCGCTGTGGCGTTCTGTTTAGGAGGAGCGGCTCAACACGTTGTCCGACTTGCAATCAGTATGGAACCCAAATCTATTGACCCTAACATAGCTTATGGTACAGAGTTTTCCCGTGTCCTTAACAACTTGTTTGTCCCTCTAGTGGATTATGATTATTTTGCCAGAGCACCTGTACCCTGCATTGCTGAGAAATGGGAAATTTCAGCAGACGGTCTTCAATATACTTTCTACCTTCGAAAAGATGCCAAATGGAGCGACGGCACTCCGCTGACAGCTCACGATGTAGTTTATACAGTCCGCAGAATAGTTAATCCCCAAGTAGGATCTCCGTACGGCACCTGGTTCGATATGCTTGAGGGTTATGGAGAGCCGGATTTGACCGCGTTAGGTGTGGTCGCTTTGGATGATTACACAGTGCAATTCAAACTTACATATCCTGCTTCCTTCTTTTTGGCGTTGTTGTCTGGGATATTGCGTCCGGTTCCCTCGTGGGTGGTAGAAAAGTATGGGGACCGCTGGACAAGGCCAGAAAATATTGTTGTAAGCGGTCCATATTTGTTACAGTCTTGGGAACCCTATAATAAAATTGTTCTCGTTAAAAACCCGCTATATTTTGGTGCTAATAATGTAAAAATTGACCAGGTTATCTTTTATTATGTCCCTGAAGCTGCTACTGCCTTCTCTATGTATCTTACGGGTGATCTCGATGAGTTACGCGTTTCAGGAGAATACGTACAGCGTGCTCAAGCTGACCCAACTTTAGCTGCACAACTGCACGCTATATCGGCTTTGTATTGCCAATATGTCGGTTTTAATTGTTCGGTGCCACCGTTTGATAACCCTTTGGTCCGAAAGGCTTTTGCTGCTGCCACCGATAGAAGCAAAGTGATCGCTGCGCTTGGAGGAGGAGCAGATCCAGCTTATACCTTTATTCCACCTGGCATTAGTGGTTATATTCCCCCAGAGGCAGGAGTAGGGATTAAATATGATCCAGAACTGGCCAAATCCTTCCTTGCGCAAGCGGGATATCCTGAGGGGAAGGGCTTTCCCACAGTAAAATTTGGCTATTTCGCTGATGAAAGGGGTGCACGAATTGCCCAAGCTTTGCAAGCATTATGGCAGGATACGCTAGGGATCAAAATAGAGCTTATGCCGCGCGAGCATGCAACATACTTTGAAACTGTTGTTGCAGGTGCTTACAACGTCTTCCTCTTAGGCTGGGGGGCAGATTACCCTGACGGTTACGATTTTCTCTGTTACACTTTCCACAGTGTGCGCGGTGAACAAACAGTAAAATGGTATAATCCACGGTACGATGCACTAATTGACGAAGCTGCTCGGACGATTGACCTAGGTGTGCGGGAAAAAATGTATCAGGAGGCTCAAAAAATCCTTGTTGAAGAAGATGCTGTAATTATTCCATTGTTCTACCGTAGCAGTTTTATCCTAACCAAGCCTCACATTGAGCGTCCGTATACTCCAGTATCTGCCTGGGATGCTCGTGTGTGGGAGTGGAGCATTAAGGAATAAAGGAGGAGGGCGAGCAGTAAAGGAAGACAGGGAGGCTGGCCTTCGCTGTAGGCGGGGGTCAGCCTCCTTATTTAGATTGTATGCAGCTTAGCTATATTATTCGCCGAGCGGTTTATTCACTGTTTTTCCTTTTTCTTCTGGCCACTGTTACTTTTTTCTTGATGCACGCCGTTCCTGGAGGCCCCTTCTCTGGGGGTGAGAAACCGCTGCCGCGCGAAATCGTCGAGAGATTAATGCGATATTATCATTTGGACCGGCCTGTGTGGCGACAATTTTTGGAATACCTTTGGAACATTGTTCGCGGTGATCTGGGTCCAAGTTATACACAACGCGGTAGAACTGTTAACGAGATTATCAAGGACCACCTCCCTGTTTCTGCCCAGCTTGGCGCCGTTGCTTTCTTGGTTGCTGTTTTTTTAGGTATACCTATGGGAATTATTGCAGCTGTTAAGTTCAATACTTTTATTGATTATTTTTGCATGCTTATAGCAGTAGCTGGTATTTCTATTCCTGCTATGGCTTTAGGCCCTTTATTAATCTACATTTTTGGCGTCAAATTGCGAGTGTTGCCTGTAGCTCAATGGGGGACATGGAAACATATGGTTCTACCCGCCTTTACTTTGGGCATCGGATCTTCCGCGATGATCGCTCGTTTGACCAGAGCTAGTATGCTACAAGTTATCCGTGCAGATTTCATTAGGACGGCAAGAGCTAAAGGCCTACCAGAAAGTTCCATTATTTTGCGACACGCATTGCGGAATGCTCTTATTCCAGTTGTTACTGTCCTGGGCCCGCTATTTGGAGCATTAGTTACAGGGACGTTGGTTGTAGAACAAATATTTTGCATTCCTGGCCTTGGTCGGTTTTTCGTTTACAGCATTACTGATCGCGATTATCCTGTTATCATGGGAGTCACATTGCTGTACGGTGCAGTTATTATTATAATGAACTTTGTAGTGGACGCATCGTATGCTTTGTTAGATCCTAGAATAACATATGATTAGAAATAAAATAATACGCCGAGTACTACGAAACAAGCGTGTTGTAATTGCAGGTTCTGTGGTTTTGTTTTTGGTTATAATTGCTATGCTTGCTCCGCACATCGCTCCATATCCTTATGATAAGGTTGATTTTGGTCATATTTATCAGCCTCCTAGTAAAGAGTATCCATTTGGTACAGATTATTTAGGCCGAGACATATTCTCCAGAATAATTTATGGAGCGCGTGTGTCTCTAGTGGTTGCGTTTGCTGGCGCGGCGATCTCTTTTCTAATAGGAACATTGTGGGGAATGACAGCAGGTTATTTTAAGGGGACTGTTGATACTTTATTGATGCGTATAGTAGATTTTTTGTATGCATTTCCGTCTATGTTGTTCATCATTTTGTTAATGGTGGTCTTCAAAGGAGGAGTGATGCAAATAAGTACTACCGCTTTTATTCGTGCTATCAATGCTATTGATAACGCGATGGGGGGGTTGCTTTTTATAATGATCGGAATTGGTGCGGTCTCATGGGTTGGCATTGCCCGTTTAACTAGAGGGCTAACGTTGTCAATCTCATCGGAGCAGTATATTGAGGCTGCGAGAGCCATTGGTAATAGCCCAGTTAGAATTATTTTACGGCATGTTTTCCCCAATCTTTTTGGACCGTGTGTAGTTTATGTAACTCTTCAAATACCAGGCTATATCTTAACAGAATCTTTTTTAAGCTTTATTGGCCTAGGTGTTATTCCTCCTACTCCTAGCTGGGGGGGGATGATTGCAGAAGGTTGTCGCGTTTTGCTGGTATATCCTCATGCTGCGTTGTTCCCTGCTGCGGCACTAGCTTTAACGATGATAGCTTTTACCTTTTTAGGGGATGGGTTGCGAGATGTTTTAGATGTCTCGCTGTAAAAGGAGGCACAATGGTGACTTACGATGTTTTACGGCGTCGTTTAGAGCGTTTCAGAACATGTTTTGATGGACTAGGAATAGAGGGTTTTATACTCCTAAGGCGTGAATATGTACAAAACCAAAACTGTTTATATCTTAGCGGTTTCAGTGGTTCAACAGCCGACCTAATTGTAACGAAAGATCGCGCTATTTTATTCGTGGATGATAGGTACACAGAACAAGCTGCTTCTGAAGCTCCGTGTTTCGAAATTGTACGATATGAGCGCCCCACTATGCCGAAGGTTGCGCAAGCTATCAAAGAATTGGGCGTTACCAAAATTGGATATGAAGCAGCATGGATAACAGTTCGCGATTTAAGTGAATTACAATCTAATTTAGGGAAGGAAGTCCAATTGATTCAAACTTTCAATGTTATTGAACAATTGCGTGCGCGTAAGGATCCAGAGGAATTAGTTCTGCTTAAGGAAGCCGGCCGTATTACTTGCCAAGCTTACGACCACATTTTAAAAATGCTAAAGCCGGGTGTAACAGAATTAGAATTGGCGATAGAATTAGAGCATTATATGCGAACCCTAGGAGCTTCTGGGGTGGCATTTGAGACAATTTTGGTTTCCGGTGCCAGAACGTCATGGCAACATGGGCGTCCTTCTGCGCGTGCGATTCAAAATGGTGAGTTTGTCCTCTTGGATTTTGGTGCTGTTTATCAACATTATTGCAGCGACATGACACGCACTGTTTGCCTGGGGCAACCCGACACTAAGCAAAAACAAATTTATGAAATAGTCCGACAAGCTCAAGAATGGGCTCTTGAGAATTTGCGCGCTGGGGTAAATGCGCGAGATGTTGTTCGAGGAGTTTCGACGATCCTTGAGGATGCCGGATACGGCCCCTGTCATGGTATAGGACACGGCGTAGGGCTGGAAGTGCACGAGCAACCATATTTGCGTGACTCTGAAGATCTGTGGTTGGAAGAAGGGCACGTAGTAACTGTCGAACCGGGAATTTATATTCCTGGATGGGGTGGAGTTAGGATTGAAGACACCGTGGTTATCAGAAAAGATGGCTGTGAGTCTTTGACACCCGCCTTGAAAAATTTATTAACTTTATAAAATGTCTCATAAAGTTAATACAGAGATTTTAAAACAATTGTGTGAAACACCTGGGGTTTCGGGTTATGAAGACCCAATTCGTAATTTAATCATGGACCTATTGCAGCCTTATGTTGATCGAATTATAGTAGATTCTTTAGGCAACGTTGTTGCATATAAAAAACGGCGCCCTAATAAAAAACGAATTAAAATAATGATAGCGGCTCATATGGATGAAATAGGATTTGTAGTAAAATACATTGATAAAGAGGGATTTTTAAGACTCGAACCTGTTGGGGGCATTGATGCTCGTACAGTAATCGGCCAAAAGGTTATTGTATATGGCAAGAAACCAATTGTGGGGGTTTTACCGCCCCGTCCTATATGGCTTACTACTGAAGAAGAAAGAAAAAAAGTACCTGAGGTAAAAGAGATGTTTGTGGACCTTGGACTGCCTTGCGCAGAGGTAGTTCAAATTGTGCGGATTGGCGATCCCGTTGTCCTTGCTCAAGGGTTTGCCGCTTTAAACGAGAACGTAGTTGTCGGCAGGAATTTTGATGACAGAATAGGCATTTATGTAATGTGGGCTACGTTGGCTTCTCTTAAATCATGTGGTGCAGACATTTATGCAGTGGCTACTGTTCAAGAAGAGCTTGGGGTACGCGGAGCCGGAGTGGCGGCATTTAATATAGAGCCAAATATTGGTATTGCTATTGATGGTAGTTTAGCAGCAGATGTCCCTGGCGTGAAAGAAGAAGAACGGGGGTGCTCGTTAGGTAAAGGAGTAGGAATATATTTAATTGACAGACTCACAGTGTCTGATAAACGTCTAGTGGGTTTTTTAATGCAGCTTGCCGAGAAAAATGGAATTCCATATCAGCTAAACATAGGCGGAGGCACGGATGCAAGTGCGATTCAACGCTCTAAAGGTGGCACAATAGTTTGCACAATTGGTCCTCCAATAAGATATATGCATTCTGGTGTGCAACTTTGCCATCTGGGGGATATTGAAGCCGCTGTTGATCTTTTATGCTTGTTTTTAGAAAGTGCACATACAATCAGTTGGTTAAAGTTAAGGTAAATTGCTGATCCTATTATCGTGATTTTTGCCAATCTATGCTGATTAATGGCTTTCTGGACTTTGCTGGCTACAAGCGCCCTATTTACTGGGGCAAAAGTAACAGGATATTTTCTTATCTCGTTTTCTGTCAAAACTAGCCTGCGAGCGCACCGCGCCTCATCGAGCTGTCTTAGTATTAGCCTTTCCCAAGGCACTTTCCCCACAGAATCCCTCCAACCTGTTCGTCCGTTTTTCATCTCTCTTTAACGAGGCCGCTCTAGTCGATTTGGTTATGCAGAGGTAGTGACGGATAGGCTTAAGATGACACAAAACGCCCAAAAGGCACTCTCTTTCCTTTTGTCTCACCACCTCATCCCTTGAGCCCAGTGGTAACAACTCCTTGTACGTAGTATCTTTGCCCGATCAGAAAGATAAAAACCATAGGCATGAGACTTACAGCAGCAGCTGCCATCAGTCTGTTCCACGGAGTTTCTGCATAAACGCGGCTCTGCATCATCGATAAGCCCAGCGATACAGTTTTAAGCTCAACACTGTTAATCACAAGCATTGGCCATAGAAACTCACTATATATGTGAACAAATACAAAAATCCCAATTGTAATCAAAACAGGTTTCATTTGTGGCAATATAACGTGGAAATAAATTCCCCAAATACTACAACCATCTATTTTTGCAGCGTCGTCCAGATCTCGCGGAATTGTGGTCACGAAAGTTCGAGCAAGAAAAGTTCCCCAAGCGGTGTAGAATGTTAGGAATGGAAATATTAAAGCGTAGTGAGTGTCTATCCACCCCAAAAATTGCATTATTCTGTACAGAGGGATAAGACGTACCTGAATCGGGATCATCATGGTTGCTAGAAACACCAGAAACAACACATCTCGGCCAGGAAAACGCAGCCTCGCAAAAGCATACCCGCTCAGTGAGCATAGAAAGATTTCGCCAATTGTGCATATAAGAGCGATGTAGAAAGTATTAATGAAAAACCTGCCAAAAGGCAACTCTACAAAAGGTTTAACGTAGTTGTCTAATACAATTTTGCTGGGTAATCTTAATAAGAAGACTTCGTTATCAGGTTTCAGAGAGGTGACGATCATCCAAAAAAACGGAAAGAACATAATGATTGACGACACACAAAGAATAATCCATGCAATCAAATCTCCCTTCTTCCTCCTTAGCTGGGTCATCAAACTTCCTCTCTTTCTGCTCCTCATTCCTCTTGCTTCTGGTACCTCCGCGCGAGCTAGCCCTCGAACACCCATCTACGTCTTGCGTACCATTGAATCAGTGTGAACAAAAACACAAGCAAAAACAAAATAACACTTGCTGCACAAGCATATCCCATTTTAAACCATTTAAATCCTACTTCATATATGTAATAAGATAAAGTAGTCGTTGCATAAGCAGGACCTCCTTTCGTCATAAAATAAAACTGGTCAAAATCTTGCAAGGTGCCAATCAAAGTAGTTACTACAGCAAAGAATATAGCCGGTGTGCTCAAAGGGAGGGTAATATTTCGGACTCTTTGAAACCAATTAGCTCCGTCGACCATGGCGGCTTCATATAATTCAGAGGGAATAGTTTGAAACCCCGCCAAAAAGATTAGAATTGAGTATCCAAGATCTTTCCAAGTACTCATTACTATAATAGCTGGCATTGCCCAGATTTTGCTCGTTAACCACATAGGGCCTTTAATTCCAATCTTCCCTAGAACTGTGTTGATCAAACCATCCGTTGCAAAAAGCCATGTCCAAACGAGCGCAACCGCTGAAAGCAATGAAACGTAGGGTAAAAAATGCATAGTGCGGAAAAGAGCTCTACCAAAGAGTTTACGATTTAACAACAGTGCCAACCAGAAAGCTATCACAATTGTAAGTGTAGTCCTTGCCAATGCGAAGTACAGCGTGTTCAGAAGTGCCTTGTGGAATAGGGGATCATTGAACAGGCGTACATATTGGGCAGTCCCAACAAAAGAAGGGGGCGAAAACAAATCAAACGAAGTAAATGAGAGTACAAAAGTCATTAAGGCGGGAAAGATAAAAAATATGGCGTACAAAATAAGATTGGGTGCTATAAAAATATACCCATACAGGGCCTCACTTTTCATCAACCTTGTATAAGAGACCTTGCTTTTCATTAACCGCCTAACTCTTCCCTTTTGATTACCTTTTTAACATTACCCCTCCGCCCACCCTATGCAGGGTGGGCGGAGGGGGTGCCTCTTCACCATTAACGCCTATAACTCTTAAGAACTTCCCGTAGAGCAGCATTCAGCTGCTCACATGCCCCACGCACGTCTTCCTCGCCTAAAAGAAAGACCGGGTCAAGGTAGCGATGCCAAAGAGAGACAAATTCCTCATACCCAACAAAGTACGGAGGCACTAAGGCATCCTTGGCGGCAAGTTCGACAAACACATAAGTGTAATTTGGTACTTTAGCAGCCAGCTCTGGCGACAAAGCGAAGGGAGCCAACGACTTCCTCGGTGGAAGGCAGTGCAAAGTACTGACAATACCCTTTAATGAATCTGGATTGCTCAATGCATATCTTATCACCTCATATGCAAGATCAGGATTTTTAGCACCCTTGGGGATTGACCAACAACTAGATCCCATAAATTGGCATCTTCCCGCAGGCCCTCGAGGTTCTGGAGCGACTCCCCAATTGAAGCTAGCACCCATCCATATAGAGCATCTTTCATTGTGTTTTGAATACATTGCCAGTTTGCCCTCCATGAAGAGTCTGTCTATATCAACCTCTGATGGGGTAATATAGCTTACTTTCCACGTATGATACATATCCCGTAAGAACTTGATAGCTTCGATAGTCCGAGGATTGTCAAAGTTCGGTTCGCCTTCCGGGGTCAGGTAATCCCCACCAAAAGCGCGTACCACCCAATAGCAAGCGTGGGGTTCCCATGTACCTATTGCTAATCCCCATTGGTCAATTCTACCATCTCCATCCGTATCCCTAGTTAGTTTCCGAGCAAGCTCAATCATATCCTCGAAAGTCCAATCCGTTGACCACTGAGGAGGATATGGTACTCCCGCCGCATCAAATAGGTCTTTATTAAAAAATATACAACCCGTTACGAGGTCTTGAGGGATCCCATAAATTTCGCCTTCATACGTATATCCCCGAATCTGGGCTTCATACCAGTCATCTGGCCACCCAAGGGGCGGAAGCTTCCGGATGTATTCGGTCAAAGGTAATAAAGCACCGCGTGCAGCGTAATCCGCGACTCTGGTATCATGCATCCACACCAAATCAGGTGGATTCCCTGTAGCGATCATCGTAGAAAGTTTGGTAAAGTAGTCATCCCAGTCGATACCATAGTCAACTTTTAACGTCACATTAGGGTAGTAGGTTTTAAAAAACTGTTCAATATATTTATATCTAGGCCCGAATTTCGCGATAGGTTCCCAACTAATAATAGTAAACGTAGTTTTAATATCAGGAGGGACTGTACCTAAAGTCCACAGAGATCTGTCTGAGGCTTGCTCCTCTGCACATACAAGAACGCTCAACGCGCTTACAAATAGCAAACCCAAAACAAACGCTACCTTCGAGTTCATCCTGCACATCCTTTCCTCCTTTACAACCAACAACTTTCTAGTCCTAGTTAGCCGACTTCGCCACAGCATTTCTTGCTCACCTCCTCTTACGCTTGTTTTCGTCCCTGTCTTTCCTTTGATACTCCACTATCACCTCCCTGAAGTAAAATTATCACCTTCATTATATGTAAAATGAATGTTTGTTGTCAACTCTGGCATAGCGCTCTTGTGAGCTCCGCAAGTTTTTTTCTTCCTCCTGGTTCTCTGCCCAATACTTCTTCAGAGCTTTGGCCAACGTTTTCCGGTACTTCTTTCGGGGCTTGTTCAGAGCATCCCACACCGCATGGAGAACACGAAGGTGCCAGTCCGATTTGGGAAAAACCTTCTTGACCGCCTCCTCTAGCCCTGGCAGATCATCGGTGATGAAGATCCGCGCCCTTTGAACCCTAGGGTGTTTAGGGCCCTTGGGGCCTTTGCCCATTCCGGGCGCTTTCCCCATCCGTACTAAAAACTCAAGGCCCCTTCTTCCTCTGTTCCGTTGAGCTTAATCCTCAAAGCAATGTACACAAGTTCCTTGGCCGTTTACCCTTGGCAAACAGGAAGGGAAAACCCGCCGTAGTATTCTTAGCTCAGGGGCCTTCCCCTCAGGAAATTCACCTGTGCTTAAGTACCCGCTCGATCAAGCAGGAGCTACTTGAAGTGAGTAAAAGGCGCCGTAAGTCCCCTCCCAGAACGCCAAGTCCCGGGTGCTCACATCAACAGCGTGGACAGCCAGAAAGGGGCTGGGAATGTGCATAGCCTGTCTGCGTTCAGAGGGGTCTAAAGGCTCTTTACAGGCCCCATTAGAGTAAAACAAAGTTGATGGGCAGTAGCCGTTACCATTCGTAGTTTGTGGGAAAGCTTCCCCGGTAGATCTCACGCACTTCCTTTGTAAACGCTCCTAGCCATTGCTATGGTCTGAACCTCCTCTTCTTCGTTTAAGATTTCTTTGCAGGTTTTGTCCGCTCCAGGGTTTCCCTTCCTTGCTTTTGCAAGTCTTTTGGGAGGGCTGCTATGCTGCCCCGTGGACACACGTCCTGAAGCGTTACTGGCTTAAGTTCCAAGGCATCGTAGAGGGTCACAAAATTGCATCCAAACACGGGTGTTGGTCGTCACCCATCTTGCTTCAGCGGTATGTAAATGGTAAAATAGCAAGCGAAAGGAGACGTATGAAAATCACTGCTATTAAGCTTTTCCCTATAAGCTTAACCCCCATTAAGACAGGGTATCGATCTCAAGACGCTTTGTCGCAATTAGCACGCGTTAACACAGTTATTGTACAAATAGAAACTGATAAAGATATAGTCGGGTGGGGAGAAGCTGCAACCATCCCCTCCTATTTTAACCAAACTTTGGGCACTCTTATGGATTGGTTGGGGGGTTACGCGCAAGCACTGATCGGCCTAGATCCGCGAAATATTATTCAGGTTCATAGAAGGATAGACTTAGTATCTGGTGAAAGACCTCCAGGATGTCAACCTGCTAGAGCCGCAATCGATATGGCTCTCTATGACATCATAGGCAAAGTTAACAATTGCCCAGTTTATGAAGTCCTTGGGGGAGCGTATCGAACGGAATTTGAACTACAGACCAACTTGTACGAGGAATCTCCAGAGGAAAAAGCAAACGCATGTAGAGCATATGTTGAAAAAGGTTTCGCAGGCTTAAAAGTTAAGGTAGGGGATAGCATTTTACTGAAGGGTTTTTCAGCAGCCAATCTTGAATGGGAGAGGAAAAAGCTTCTTGCTGCATTGGAAGCAGTGCCCCCGAACATTTATATCGATGCAGACGCGAACCAAACTTGGGGTAATGCTAAGATAGCCGTTAAAATTGTCGAGCATATTTTGCAGGGAACTTTTTACCCCAACCTTTCTTTAGAGCAACCTCTTCATCACCTCGACTTTTCGGGCCACAGTTATCTTAGAAAAATTTTACCAATACCTATCATTTTGGACGAATCTGTAGTTTCTCCAGAGGCAATGTTGCAAATTGTGAAAATGGAAGCTGCAGACCGCATTGTGTTAAAAATTAATAGAGTTGGAGGTTTTTGGTTTGCCAAAAAGATAGTGGACATTTGTGAAGCCGCTTGCATTGGTATCAGCATTGATACCATGCCTTTTACCAAGCTTGGCGATACCGCACACTGCCATTTAGCAGCAACAATACGAGATCCTTACCCAGTGGATGCTGAAGGGCATACTTGGTTTGCCGCTACTCCCTTCACAGGTGGTGTAGAAATACAGGGAGGAAAGGCAGTGTTGCCAAGAAGGCCCGGGCTAGGCGTCGAACTAGATGAAAAACTTTTGAAAAAGATGTTGATAAGTTATCCGGCGCAAATAAGTTGGGGGGTTATATGAAGTCTTTTAATGTTTATCAACCCACAGAGATAAGGTTTGGGCTCGGCCGTTTGAATGAAATAGGGAGCGTTGTTAAAATTTATGGTCAGCGCTGTTTACTTGTTACTGGCCACACCTCTCAATCAAAATATGTTCTTTACGACAAAGTAAAACAGCAGCTAAAAGAAGCTGGCGTTCAGGTATTCCATTTTGACAAAGTTATAACAAATCCCACTACTGATATTGTAAAAGAAGGTGTTCGGCTTGCGGCCGAAACGAATGTTAACGTCGTTGTGGGCCTTGGTGGTGGTTCTAGTATTGATACCGCTAAGGCCATAGCGGTTGGTGTTACGCATACAGGGTCAATATGGGACTACAGAATTTTCGGAAGCAAAGAAATAACGAGTAAAACTTTACCAATAATTGCGATTCCTACTACATCAGGCACCGGGTCTCATATTACACCGGTTGCAGTGATCACCAATCCAGCCGAAAATTTTAAGTCTGCTCTTATATCTCCCTTTTTGTGCCCCCGTGTTTGCATAGTTGATCCTCAACTTATGCTTACTGTGCCCAAATATATGACTGCAGCCACAGGTTTTGACGCCTTTGCGCATGCTTTTGAAAGTTATATTCATATTAAATCTTCATTTTATACAGACTTGCTAGCTAGAGAAGCAATACGTCTTATTATCAAATATTTGCCAAAAGCCGTAAAAGATGGGACAGATTTGGAGGCCAGAACATGGCTAGCTTGGGCGGATACACTTGCCGGAATTTGCATAAGCAATGCGGGAACCGTTCTTCCGCATGGAATTGCAATGGCTATAGGAGGACATGCCCCCAAGGTGCATCACGGCGAGGCTTTGGCAGCTATATACCTTGAGTGCATGAGTTTTAGTTGTGATTCCAGCCCGGAAAAATTCGCGACTTTGGGACGAATGCTTAACCCTGAACTAGAGAAAGCCCCCGATCTCGTAGCGGCACGCAAGAGCGTAGAGGAGATGAAGAAATTTTTGCGAACAATCGATTTGTACGTTGACCTTAAAAGCTTGGGTGTATCAAAAAATGAATTGAACGCAATCGCGGAGGATTCTATGAAGTTGCCAGATTACCAAGTTAACCCTCGAGTTCCTACGTTTGATGATGTGTTAGCAATTCTTGAACAAAGTTATGAACGGAAAACTATATAATACGCGGGGGTAATGATGGAAAACTTGGAAGGTGTTTACGTTGCTTTAGTAACTCCCTTTACGCAAGATGGTGATGTTAACTACGCTGGATTACAGGAAAATGTAGACTGGCTAATAAAACAAGGTGTGCATGGATTGATACCATTGGGAAGTACAGGGGAATTTGCCAGCTTAGAAGATGAGCAGAAACGTCGAGTAATGCAAACGGTTATACAAGCTGCTCGTGGGAAAGTCTCGGTAATTGTTGGTGCCAGTGCTGAGACTACCCAGAAGGCCGTTTTTTATGCTAAACAAGCTGAAGAGTTTGGTGCGGATGGCGTGTTAATTTTGCCCCCTTGGTATTATACCCCCAATTGCGAAGAGATCTTCAATCATTATGCGCGGATTGCTGAATCCATAAAAATTCCTATTATGATTTATAACAATCCAATAAGTTCAAAAGTAGATGTAAAACCAGAAATTGTTGCGCGTCTTGCTAAGCTACCAAATATAACAAGCATTAAAGAAAGCTCGGGGGACATTCGGCGTATTACTTTGATTCGTATTTTAACGGATGAAAGGCTCACAATTTTTTGCGGGTGGGAAGACATGGCGTACGAGTCATTCATCATGGGGGCACGGGGGTGGGTTTGTGTGATTGGAAACGTTGCCCCGCAGCTAGCTGTTCAGTTATATGAATTAACTGTAGTGCAAAAAGATTATGACGCTGCATGGAAGTTATACAAAAGGATGTTACCTTTTTTACGGTATCTAGAATACTCAGGGAAGACACACAAAGCACTTAAGTATTTATTAGATAAAATGGGACTTTGTGGTGGATATTGCAGTAGTCCCAAACTACCTTTATCCGATGTTGAGAAAGCCGAAGTAGAAAAATTATTTAATCAATTGTCAATAACGTAAGGAGGCAGATGATGGCAAATGGATATTGGAATAAAATACTACGGGTGGATCTTACTTCAGGCACTAGCCGTGTAGAAGATGTTGACGAGACGATTTGGAAACTGTGTATTGGCGGCGCCGGATTCGGCGCCAAAGTCCTTTTAGAAGAAATCGATGCTAATGTTGATCCATTTGCACCGGAAAACCCTTTGATATTTGCTCTTGGCCCTTATCAAGCAGGTAACGTCCCTGGGAATGCAAAATGGACCGTTGTAACTAAATCTCCTTTAACCAAAACCTATGCGGACTCAGCCGCTGGTGCTAATTGGGGATTAGCACTAAAACGGGCCGGATACGATGCGTTGGTCATCACTGGTAAAGCGAGTCGTCCGGTCTATCTCCTTATTGACGAAGATCATGTGGAAATCAAAGACGCTCAATCTTTGTGGGGGCTGGATTCTTATCAGACCATAGAGCATTTTCATAAAATAGACAGAAATTTAGCCGTAGTGGCCATCGGTCCTGCGGGGGAAAAACTTGTGCGTTTTGCATGCCTCGTTGCTGACGGCCACAGTCTTGCCGGCCGCTGCGGAATCGGTGCAGTAATGGGGGCAAAACGCCTCAAGGCGATTGCGGTTAAAGGACGCAAAAAGGTCCCAGTGCATGATGAAGATGGGCTTGCTAAAAAATCCAAGCAACTGTTCCAAGAAATTTACTCAACGGCTAAAGAACATCTGCGGCGGCATGGGACTCCCGAATTATGCGTCACTGCTGAAAGCTTTGGTGATATGCCGATCAAATATTGGAGTGGAGACACCTGGCCTGAGGGTGCAGAAAAACTTGGAGCCCCACGGTATACAGAGGTTTTGCGTGCTCGTCCATTGCCATGTATGAATTGTCCTATTGGATGCCATCGTTACGTTGAGATCGAGAGTTCTCGTTACGTTATAAGAGGTCCAGGTCCAGAGTATGAAACTTTAGGAATGTTAGGAACGAATTTACTGATTGATGACCTTGAAGCGATTGCTAAAGCAAACGATTTGTGTAACCGGTTAGGGATTGACACGATTTCCACTGGAGCATGTGTAGGTTTGGCCATGGAATGTTATGAAAAAGGGTGGCTGACCAAGGAACAAACGGGGTTACAACTAACTTGGGGAAATGCAGAAGCAATGATTGCAATGGTTGAACAAATTGGAACACGTACTGGTTTTCTTGGAGAGCTTTTCGCGGATGGAAGCCTCTCCGCTGCCAAGCGAATTCATCCAGAAGCCGAACAGATTGTGGCTCACGTAAAAGGCCTAGATTATCCTGCACATGATCCGCGCGCTTGTTTCAGCCTTGCGATTAATTACGCCACGGGTACCCGCGGAGCTTGCCACATGCGAGGAGTAACAGAGGATGTAGAGATGGGACTCTTTTTTATCCCTGAGCTAGGAATTGTCCCGGGATGGTCAGAGCTATTTTCCCCACAAAATAAGGTTGAGTTAACGATTAAACTACAAGACTTGTGCGCATGGTTAAATTCTCTCGTTATTTGTGTATTTATGCTGGACGGCGGTGGTCTCTCTCTTTCTCAACTGGTCGAGCTTTTTAATCTAATAACTGGTTGGGATTGGGGCATTGATGAAGTAATGAAAAGCGGGGAAAGAATTTTCACTTTACAAAGGCTTGTAAATCTACGTGATGGGCATGGACGGAAGACAGACACTCTTCCTTACAAAATGACAGTACCTGCTAAACACGGTCCTCGTGCAGGCAAAGTCCCACCGTTCGAGTTCCTTTTGTCAAGTTATTATAACCAGCGAGGATGGGATGAACAGGGGAGGCCGCAAAAGCAAACTTTGCAAAGATTGGGGCTTGAGTTTTCTGAACAAAATTTCGGAGGTGATTGCTAATGAAAGGGATGTACTTGGTAAAGCCAGGGGTAATCGTGTCAAAAGATGTACCGCTTCCGTCTTTGACTCCTAACGAAGTTCTTATCAAAGTAAAAGCCGTGGGAATTTGTGGGTCGGATATAGAATACTTTAAAAGCGGCCGTATCGGTAATTTTGTTGTCGAGTCCCCGTTGATTCTTGGGCATGAAGTTTCCGGAGAAGTTGTAGATATTGGCCGCGACGTGACATCCCTACGAATCGGAGACCGGGTTGCTTTAGAGCCTGGTATTCCATGTGGGAAATGTGTTTTCTGCAGGTCTGGACGATATAATCTATGCCCCGATATTCGATTTATGGGGACCCCACCTATTGATGGGGCTTTTAGGGAATATATAGCTTATCCAGAAACCTTTACCTACAAAATCCCTGACGATCTTTCCTTTGAGGAAGCAGCTTTGTTGGAGCCTGTTTCCGTGGGGATTCACGCAACTAGGAGGGCTGACATCCAGCCTGGTGACGTGGTCGCGATATTAGGCGCGGGTCCGATAGGGCTTGTAACTCTGCAGGCGGCGCGCATTAAGGGAGCGGCGGACATTCTTGTTACAGACCTTGCTGATTACCGCTTGGAAATTGCAAAAGCTTTGGGGGCAACAAACGTAGTGAATGTGGGGAAGAAAAATCCCTCTTGCCTTACTGACTATCTAAAAGCTTGTGATGTTGTGATTCAGACAGCAACTGGTCTAGAGGCCCTTGCTCAGTCTTTCCAATTTGTAAAACGCGGAGGGCGAATAGTACTGGTGGGTCACCTCCCCAGTTCGCAGGTTCCGATTGACCCTAATTTGCTTATAGTGGAAGAATTGAATCTGTTTGGCTCTTTCCGCTATGTTAACACTTTCCCTATAGCTATTAAATTAGTATCCGCAAAGTTGATCAATACAAAAATCCTCATTTCTAAGACATTCTCTTTGGCAGATTTGCAAATGGCGTTCAAATATGCATTAGAAAATTCACATAATTACATCAAAATTATGATAAAATTATGAAAATATTGGTGGCCGGAGAAGCCATTATAGATTTTTTGCCAACAAAACAAGATGGCGAACTAGCTTTTATCCCTAAACCGGGAGGATCCCCTCTGAATGTAGCCGTGGGCTTAAGTCGGTTGGGGGTGCCGACCGGGTTTTTAGGGAAAATATCCAAGGATCCTTTCGGCCAACTGTTGTATGCACACCTAGTGCAAAATCAAATAGATACAAAATTTGTGATTGAAGACCCCCGACCATCCGCTTTAGCTTTTGTATTTGTAGAACCTGGTGGCGAACCACAATTTTATTTCTATGGCCTGGAGACAGCAGATATGTTTCTGACCCCTGCAGACCTCCCGCACCCATTTCCAACGGAAGTAGACGCTATACATTTTGGTTCTCTGGCCATAGTCCGTGACCCCATTGCAACCGCGCTTCTGCACCTAGTTAAACAAGTACACTCTTCCTGTGTAGTTTCGTTTGATCCGAATATTCGGCCAAGCCAAATTCCTGATCGCCCTCGATATTTGCAAAGGTGGGGCGAATGGCTACAATTTGTAGATATATTGAAATTAAGTCAATCTGACATTGCTTATCTTCGTTCAGATGAAAATTCTGTGGAGGAGCTCGTACACCAGTGGCTCAAAATGGGGCCCAGTCTGGTTGTGGTTACACAGGGGGCACAGGGAGCTCTAGCTTTTACAAGTTCAGAAATTATACATGTCAAACCACCTAAAGTACGTGTTGTAGACACTGTAGGTGCAGGAGATGCATTTACCGCTGGCTTTCTTGCTAAACTTTTTCATTTAGGGTGTTTAAAAAAAGAATTTTTACGTAAAATCGAATTAAACAACCTTCGGCAAGCTTTAGAATTTGCTACCAAGGTGGCTGCATTTACTTGTACCAGAAAAGGAGCTGACCCTCCCTGGTTGGCTGAACTAGAAAATACCCAGTATTCGACTTAACAGAAGGGTCCTTTTGTTAAGTTCCTCCTTCTTCCAATCTACATCCCCCTTAACCTCGCCTTTTCCCATCTAACTTCGTCCCCACCGCGTTTCCTTGCCTTAAAGGTCCTTTTATGGTACCATAAAAGAGTACCTATGGAGGACTCATGAAGCTCCGGGGCGGAGAGGTGGCGGTGGTGCGGGGAAAGGACGGCCGGTTCCGGGTAACCATCCCCAAAGACCTCGCTCTGGCTCTGGGGTTAGAAGGAGGGGAACGGGGAAAATTCCGGCTCCTAAAACTTTCCTCAACCCAGGTGGTTCTCTCGTTGGAGATCACCCGGAAGAGAGGGAAGACGGGGGAGGGTGAGCCGTGAAGGCCGAGGAGAAAGCCCTTATTTCCCTGTTCGAGGAGGGGGGACGGGGTGAACCTAGGCCCCCTGACCTCCCGGGCAAAAGAAAGCCTTTAAATCGGGGGCTTACCCTCCTCTCCTT
>Ga0078972_1009519_pt1 | contig 19091 bp, 20 predicted proteins | sample YelNatPaOPGAMG01_FD_67568 | JGI IMG/M metagenome (GOLD analysis project Ga0078972, IMG submission 67568) | Hot spring thermophilic microbial communities from Obsidian Pool, Yellowstone National Park, USA - OP-RAMG-01 (SPADES assembly) (version 2) | ecosystem: Environmental > Aquatic > Thermal...
GTCAAGCGGCCGGTCCGGGCCTTGCCGAAGGGCCTCGCGACGGCGGAAAAACCTAGCAATTCCAAGGGGTTTTTTCGTGGCGTCCCCGACGGGATTTGAACCCGTGTTACCGACGTGAAAGGCCGGTGTCCTAGGCCGAGCTAGACGACGGGGACGTGCCAGAAAAGCGCCTTGAACGGACTGCGAATCAGCCCCGGGAGGCTAGCAGAGGGAGGCGCACTGCGGCAAGTATGCCCGCCGAAGGCATACGGAGCAAAGCTCTCAGCAGCCGTGCATTTACCCCGAAAATCTCACCGCACCGATGATTTCCGAGACCGAACGCTTTCCGCTTTCGGCGAGAAGCGCGTCGAGTTCACGATCGATCCTGCCGAGCGCTCCCGCGCCTTCCTTTATCAGCGCCGAGCCGACCTGGACGGCCTTCGCACCCGTTAGGTGCGCGATGTAGGCGTCACGCCCCGTGTTCACTCCGCCCACTGCAACGATATCGAGCATGCCAGCAGCCTGTCGGTAAAACGTATGGACCTGAGAGAGCGCGCGCGGCTCGCCCGCAACCGTCGCGCTCGCGATATCGATGTCGAGATCTTTCGGCAGGTCGTTGGCGCAGACCAGAACTCCGACGCCGAGCGACTTCATCAGCTCGACCATCCTGCGCGGCTCGATCGAGAGTCCTGTTTGCGGCAATTTCACCGCGAGCACTGCGGCAGTCGCTTCGCGAACCGGCCGCAGCAGCGAGCCGAGACGCTCGACCGAGGCGAACGGGGCGAGCGCACGCTGAACGTAATCGTCGGCCAGGTTGAGCTCGATTATGCTCACCCCGGCCTGGTCGAGCGTTCGCGCAACGTTGACAAGCTCACCGTCGCTCGCGCCGATCACGCTCGCGACGAGGATCTTTCCGCGCGCGCCAAGTTCCCGGGCGATTGCGGCGAAGTGTTCGACGCCCCTGTTTTTGAGGTTTTCGGGCTCCTCAAGCCCCGCGGCATTGCACGATTTGAAGACCAGCGGCCCGGTGTGAACCGCGCAGAGTTCGTAAAGCTCGCCGCGTTCCGCTGAACGCGGTCCCGATGCGTTCATCACCGACGACCCAATCGCCACACCGCCCAGGTTTACCGCTGTACGCTCCATGCCGTATTTCCTACCGGCCCGCACGCCCGCCTCGCAAGCGGCAGTCACCGACCGCATCAGGATTCGTGCGCGCGACTTCCACGCTGCCTCCGTGACGGCTAGTAATTGAGGACCCGGGAAACCGCCGGACGACACGCCTTGGGACCGTCGATCGCCGCGCGAAACCTCTGCGACGCGGTTTTCGAAGCCAAGGCGAAGGCCGTTTTCCGGCATTCGTGGCGCGATGGAACGGGACGGTTCGATCCTCATAGCGGGCGCGGGCGCGATCGGCTCGGTGATGGGTGGAATGCTGCGCGCCGCAGGGCGCGAAGTCGCGATGCTCGGACGCCAGAGGCATCTGGACGCGATTGCGCGCAATGGGCTGCGGCTGACCGGCCTTTTTGGCGAGCGGGTCGTCAGCGGCTTCACGCTCGCCGAGCGCGCTGCTCAATTCAACCGGCGCTTCGGCCTCATCCTGCTCACTGTCAAGAGCTATGATACCGCAGCGATCGCGGCTCACCTGGCTCACCTCCTCGCACCGGACGGCGTGCTCGTCTCGATGCAGAACGGGGTCGGGAACATCGAGACGCTGGTCGAGCGCCTGGGCGCCGCGCGCGTGCTCGGCGCAAGAGTCATCTTCGGCGCCGAGATGGAATCCCCCGGCACGGTACGGGTTACGGTTTTTGCAGAACCGGTTGCGGTGGGTCCCGCGCCACACCTGCAGGGCGAGGAAAGCGCGCGCCTTTTGCAACACGCACGCTCGGTCGCCTCGATTCTCACCGGCGCCGGGATTCCGACCGAGGCTTGCGCCGATGTGATGCCGTACCTGTGGACCAAGCTGTTCTACAATGCCGCATTGAACCCGCTCGGCGCGCTGCTCGGGCTTCACTATGGAGCGCTTGCCGAAGATCCCGACCTGCGCGCAATCATGGATGAAGCGATCAGCGAGGCCTTCGCGGTCGCGCGCCGGACCAATGTCGCGCTCCCGTTCCCAAGCGCGCAGGCGTACCGAAGCGTATTCTATGGAAAGCTCGTTCCATCGACTTTCCATCATCGCCCGAGCATGCTCTACGACCTTGAGCGCCGCGCACGCACGGACGTAGAGGCGCTCAACGGCAAAGTGGTCGAGCTTGCCGAACGCTTCGGACTCGAAGCCCCGGTGAACAGGATGCTCACGCGGCTGATTCGCGCGCGCGAGCGCCTCCAGAGGGAGAAACTCGGACAGCCGTGACACAAGCGAAAATAAGCCGACAGGCGATGGAGCAAATCATCGCGCAGGCCGAACGCGAGTTCCCGTTCGAATGCTGCGGTTTCATTATCGGCGACGAAACTTCCTACGAAGTCCGCCCGATAACCAATATCCAGAACCGCAAGCATGCCGAGGACCCAAACGCCTTTCCGCGCGACGCAAAGACCGCCTTCCTGATGGAGCCCAGGGAGCATCTGGCGGTGCTCAGGGAAATCGACCAGCGCAAGCTCGCGCTCAAGTTCGTCTATCATTCCCATCCCGATCACGACGCCTATTTCTCGGCAACCGACCGCGCGCAAGCCTGCTCGTTCGACCCCGATTATCCCGACTATCCGGACACGGCTTATATCGTTATGTCGGTGCGCGGGGGGAAGTTCGTGCGCGCGGCGGCGTTCGCATGGGACGCGGCGCGAAGGGATTTTGTCGAAACCGGACTCACCGTCGAAGATTGAGCGTCCTAACGAGGCCACGTGCGAAGACGCTCGGCCCCGGTTGCGGAGGCTATTTCGCGATCAATTCGAAGATCGGGTAGCGCGCCGCGATTTCCGCAAGTGAACTCGCAGGCGCTCCTTTGGGTATCGGAAAGTAGCGCTGCACCGCGAAGGCGAAGCGCTCGAGATATTCCTTGAGCAGGATCGGGCGCTCTTCAACGGGAACTTCGCGGACTGAATAGCGCTCGCGCACGCCCCGCCTGACGAGCGAAACCTCGCCTGTGCCGCGCGCGTTGCGGACCCAGCTTGTCTCGCCGCGGGGCGCCACCAGGTAACGGCGATTCCGATATTCGAGCAGGCTGACCGGCGTCGAGTAGAGGTTGCCGCTTCGCCGACCTGGTACTTCGAGCACGTAGCTATTGCCGAGACCGATACCAAGACGCAGCAACATCCCGACCGCGCGGTTCGCGATGCGTTCGAAAGCGCTGGGCTTCAGGAAGTACGGTTTTTCGGCCCCCATCAGCGTAGCAACCCCCGTTATCTTCGCCCGCAATTTTGCGACAATAGCGCGGCGGCACGGCAGCCCCAAGGCGCAACCACGCGGCTTCGCACGGCGTGGAACGGTTGACAAATGAACGTTCATTCAATTATTGCAAGTGCCGGAGCGAAGGCGACCAGACCGCCGCGCAGCGGCGATCGTCCTTCGATTAGCCGACCATGCCCGAGCCGCTAAGGGCGCAGCCGCAAGACGAAGCACTGGTCAAGGCACGCCGCAGGCAGATTTTTCTGGCCGCGTGCCGCGTGCTCGCGCGCAAATCCTTCCACGAAGCCACGGTCAGGGAACTGGCGCTTGAAGCCGGACTCGCCGCCGGCTCGATCTATCTCTACCTGCAGGGCAAGGACGACATCCTGATACTGGTTGCCGAATCGATGGTCGCCGAGCTGGTCGAAAGCCTGCCCGCAATTCGCGCGCGCGCCCGGGACGACCCGCGCCGCGAGCTGCTCGAAGTGATGCGCACCGTGCTGGACTTGATCGACCGCTATCGCGAAGCTTTCACCGTGCTCCATCACGAGGTGCGCTATCTGGCGCGCCGGCCCAGGTATCGCGAGGCGCTCGACCGGATCGTCGGGCAGTATTTCTCCGCGGTTGCCGACGCGCTCGAGCGCGGACGAAGTGCGGGCGTGCTCAGGTTCGAGGACAAGCGAAGCGTGGTCGAAGCAATCCACATGCTGTGCGCCGGATGGGCCACGGGCGCCAACTACCTTCGCAATACCGGCAAGGAAACTTACTGGCGTGAAATCGCAGCTCTCGTCGAGGGCCGCTTCTTTGCGCACGGCGAGACTGTCAGCAGCGGCCGCGAGGATTGAGGGCCGCACGGGGAGACAACATGGCACTGTACGACCGACGCACGATGGATGGCGTTTACAGCGTCCGTCAGAGCGCCAGTTACATCATGAATTACCGTTACGCCGAGGAGCGGATGATGCGGATGCTCGCGGGATGGATCGCGCTTACGCCGGAAATCCCGGTCAAGCTCGAGATGGCGCGCCAGGTTTACGAAGACGCGCTCCATACCGACGCGCTCGGCAAACGGCTGCCCGAGCTTCGTTCCCAGGCGCAGGTCTCGCGCCCGCCCAACGAGGCCTTCGTCATCTTCATGAACACGATCGAGGACAAGGAGGAATGGGGCGACACGATCGAGCGCCTGGTCGGAATCTACCGCGTGCTCAAACCTCATCTCGTCTCCCATTACAGCGCCCATATCGCCGCCGCCAATCCGGTTTACGAACCGCCGACGCTGAGAATCCTGGCCCGGATGGTCGAGGAGGAAAAGGCACACATCGAGCGCGGCCTGGTCCTGCTCGACGACCTGCTCGACTCCCCCGAAAAGCATCGCCGCGCCGCCAACTGGCAACTTCATCTCGAGGAATTGCTGGCCGCCTCCGGCGGTGTGACAGGTTTTCCTGAAGAAGGAGAAGCCCGCAAGAAGGTCGGGAGAAGCTGATGAAAGAGCCTGACAGATTTCCCGAACTGGACGAGGCGATCGTCGCTCACGCGCGCGCGGTGTGCAGGGGCGATCTCAGGAACGCCGAGGCTTTCGCGGCTGATGCGGCGCTCGCCGCCTATCGCGCCGTCTTCACTGGCGGGCAGGCCGCCTCGCCAGCAGATTTCGCCGAACTCGGACGGGCAAGGATTGGCTTCCAGTTCGTATCGAAAATGCGCTTCACCCTGGGTGAGCGGAATCTTACGGCGCTGCTCCGATGGCGGCGCGAAGATGATGGCAAATGGCGCATCGCTGACGTCGAGGACCTGAGCGGGAAACGCTCGCCGTGGAGCGATATTCCGCCGCCCGCCACGCGCACGGAGAATAACAATGCCTGACCTGGGATTTCGAAAGAATGTGATGGGGCCCCAGCCGATCGCCGAGCGCGCGCCGACTCCTCCAGAAATGCTGGAGGCGGCAAATCAGTTCCTCGATGCGCTGGCCCGGGGCGAGGTCGAAGAACTGAATGCGCTCACGGTTGAAAACTCCCGAGACGAGGTCAATCGCCTGGCCGAGGCTGCGCGACAAACCGGCATCTACGATAAAAAGAGGATCATTGCCTTAGCCAGGATCAACAGGCACTACTGGATCAAGGGCGAGCTGACGGGCGCAGAGACAAAGCGGTTCATCGTCCAGTTCCGGCTCGGAGAGCATGGCGGCCGATGGAAGGTGTGGGACGTCATCAACCTGACCAACGCCCGCTCAGCCTGGACCAGGTAGGGAGAAAACGCCGTGCAGAAATTTCTTCCCGTCGACAAGTTGGCAAGGCCCGAAAACTACATCCTGATTTCGCTCGACAGGATGCGCCAGGCGCGCATGGACCAGGGCCTGACGCCGTTCAACGCGATGCCCTATGAGGAGGATTTCCTGAAGGCGCGCCTTCATGGAATCTGTGCGGGCGAAATGCAGGCGATGGAAGCGGCGGGCCGCACCCTGTTCGATTTTCCCGACGCTCCCTGGGAGTTCCAGCTCGACATGGCGCGCCAGGTGTGGGACGAATCGCGTCACACCGAAATCTACATGAAGCTTCTCGAGTACGTCGGCTCCTACCTCGGCGAATTTCCCGAAAGCGAAGTCCTGTGGTCGTGCACCCAGGTGGACGATCCCGCCTGCCGCGTCGCGGGAATCAACCGCGGCCTCGAGGGGCTCGCCTGCGACGTCTTCGAACAGCTCATCCGGCTGGCACAGAAGATGGGCGATCCGGTTATCGAGCGCGCCGTCGATTACGTGCTCGCCGACGAGATAACCCATGTCCGGATGGGCTCGAAATGGATGCGCAAGCTGACCGAGGGTGACCCCGAACGTCTCAAGCGGGCGCAGGAATTCCAGGACAATATCGACAACCTGTTCAACTTCAGCGGCGGACGCACCACCCAGGAACAGGCCGCGCAGGTTCGCCAGAAGCTCGGCGACAAGGAAATCGAGTTCGACTCGACGCTGACTATCGCCCGCGAAGCGCGGCTGCTTGCCGGTTTCTCAGAGGAAGAAATCGACCGGCTGATCAAGGCCGCCTCGCGCAGCGCAGCCTACTGAACGCAAGGGAGCGTACAGCCATGCAAAAGTTCATCCCCGTTGACCGTCTCGCGCGCCCGGAGAACATGGTCGTGATGCGCTCGCGGCAGGTCCGTGACATTCGCGACGAGCAGAATCTCGACCGCCGGGAACTGCCCTTCGACGAGGAAGCGCTGCGGGCGCGGCTTCACGGTATCCTGACCGGCGAGATCCAGGCGATGGAGGCGGCCGGGCGCACGCTGTTCGATTTTCCCGACACCCCGTGGGAGTTCCAGCTCGACATGGCACGCCAGGTCTGGGACGAGTCACGCCATACCGAAATTTTCCTGCGCCTGCTCGAGTACATGGGCGCGCATCTCGGCGATTACATCGAGACCGAAATCCTGTGGCGATGCGCCCAGGCAAACGACCCGGCCGCACGCGTGGCAGGAATCAATCGCGGCCTGGAAGGACTCGCCTGCGACGTTTTCGATCAGCTCATCCGTATCGCTCAGCGAAACGGCGACGAGGTTATCGAGCGCGCGGTCGATTACGTGCTCGCCGACGAAATAACCCATGTCCGGATGGGCTCGAAATGGATGCGCAAGCTGACCGAGGGCGATCCCGAGCGCCTCAAACGCGCGCAGGAATTCCAGGATTCCGTCGACGAAGTCTTCAATTTCCGTGGCGGACGACGCGCGCGCGAGGACATAACCAACGACAACGGAACGCTACTTACGATTGCGCGCGAGGCGAGACTCCTTGCCGGGTTCACCGAGGAGGAAATCGAAAGGCTTATCGCCTCTTCGCGCAAGAGCGCCGCTTATTGAAGCGTGAAATTGAAATTCCCGCCGGAGGGCGCCGCCTGGTCGGCGCCCTTTGTTTTCTTCCGGCGGGCGTGTTCGCTCGCCATCATCTCCGCATGGGTGAAGCGCCTCTTATAAACGAATCCATTGCCTTTGGTCCGCAACTAATGTAGGTGGTAAACTTGATAGGTCTCTTAAACCCTCGATTTTTCAACCTGTAAGCCGCGCGCCGCCGAGCGGGTGGCCCGAGGCATCGGAAAGACGGAGATTTGCAAGTGACGCTGAAACCCTCGGAAGCCAATGCGATGACCAAAAGCCGAGCGCTCGCCGACTGGGTAGCCGAAGCCGCGCACCTGACCCAGCCGGATCGAATCGTATGGTGTGACGGCTCCGAGGCTGAAAAACAGCGCCTGACCGACGAAGCCCTGGCTTCCCAGGTTCTCATCAAGCTCAACCAAAACAAGCGTCCCGGCTGCTACCTCCATCGCTCCAATCCCAACGACGTCGCCCGTACCGAACAGCTCACCTTCATCTGTACCCCGAGTAAGGAAGACGCGGGCCCGACCAATAACTGGATGGCGCCCGACGAGGCGTATCGCAAGATACGTGGTTGGCTCGAGGGTTCGATGCGCGGGCGCACGATGTACGTCATCCCCTACGTGCTCGGCCCGGTCGGCTCGCGTTTCGCCAAGATCGGCGTCGAAATCACCGACAGCGTTTACGTCGCGCTTAACATGCGGATCATGACGCGGATGGGCAAGCGGGCGCTCGACCTGCTCGGCGATTCGGACGAGTTCGGCCGCGGACTTCATTGCACGCTCGATCTCAATCCCGAGCGCAAGCTCATCTGTCATTTTCCACAGGACAACACTGTATGGTCGGTCGGGAGCGGATACGGCGGCAACGCGCTTTTGAGCAAAAAATGCTTCGCGCTCAGGATCGCAAGCTGGGCCGGACGGACCGAAGGATGGCTCGCCGAGCACATGCTGATCGTCGGCCTGCGCAACCCGAAGGGCGAAACTATCTACATAGCCGCAGCGTTCCCGAGCGCCTGCGGCAAGACCAATCTCGCGATGCTCACGCCGCCGCCCACGATGTACGAGAAGGGATGGCGCGTGTTCACGGTCGGCGACGATATCGCGTGGCTTCGCGTGGGACCTGACGGGCGGCTATGGGCGATCAATCCGGAGGCCGGGTATTTCGGCGTCGCGCCCGGCACCAGTGCCCGCTCCAACCTGAACGCGATGCGGATGGTCGAACATGATTCGATCTTCACCAATGTCGCGATGACGCCGGACGGCGACGTCTGGTGGGAAGGCATGGACGTTGACCCGGTAGAAGGGATGCTCGACTGGCAGGGCCGGCCGTGGGATCCGAAGAGCGGCCAGAAAGCCGCCCATCCCAACAGCCGCTTTACCACACCGATGGTGAACAACCCGGTGCTCTCCCCCGAGGCCGACAATCCCAACGGAGTTCCGATCTCCGCGATCATCTTCGGCGGACGGCGCGCCACTACGATGCCGCTTGTGCTCGAGTCGTACGACTGGACGCATGGCGTGTATATGGGCGCAACGATGGGCTCCGAAACGACCGCCGCGGCGACCGGTGCAGTCGGCGTGGTGCGGCGCGACCCGATGGCGATGCTGCCGTTCTGCGGCTACAACATGGGCGATTACTGGGCGCACTGGCTCAGAATGCGCGAATCGATCAAGAACCCGCCGCGCATCTTCATGGTCAACTGGTTCAGGAAGGATGACAAAGGGCATTTCCTGTGGCCCGGTTACGGGGAGAACCTGCGCGTTCTCGAGTGGATGCTCGACAGGATTGAAGGAAAGGCGAACGCGATCGACACGCCGGTCGGCAGGGTGCCGCGCCCCGAGGACCTCGACCTTACGGGACTCCATGTCAGCCCCGACCATCTGCGAGAGGCGCTCGCGATCAACCCCGAGGAATGGAACGCGGAACTTCGTTCGGCGGGCGAGTTCTTCGACCAAATCGGCAAGACGGTTCCCGACGAGCTTCGCCGGCGTCACGCCGAGATGCTCAGCGCGATGAACGGCAGCGGGATGCATCGCCAGGCGCGAGCCTGATACTTCGCACGGGCGACCTTCGCGCGCCACCATCCGGTAAGCTCGCGGCGGGCAAGAACTTGCCCGCCGTTTTTTTTCGAGCCGCACCAACTCGACGCGACTTCGTCCGGTTAATCAGCTGAATCCTGTCAACTCTTTCGCTTAAGGTGAAACTCGCATCCAGCAGGAGATCACGACGAAACGCGCTTGTCATAATCACCGCAGCACCCCTGCCCCCACCTTCAACGCCTCGGCTTGAACGCGCGGATTCGACATGCGTTGGGCAAGCATGGTGACGGCGATTACGGCTGTACGCACCTGGTATTGCTGGTGATCGAGTCACTGGTCGTCGGCGCACCAATTCCCGCTCGCCGTAGCGCTCCAGGCTCCTTTCTTCCATCAAATCCTTAAATCCGCCAGAAAGTTTTCGGTTAAAGGCTAAAGGTTGAATTGATGCGGACTGGATGTCCGCGAAGGAAGCCCTAGCCCGACCTGAGGCCGGGCCTCACAGTCATTTTTTCATGACAGCGGTTGTCACCAGGGCGAGATGCCACGGTCCGCCATCTGAGGGAAACTTGCTATGTCTGGTCCTTTACCGGGAGGGGCATGCTATGGAAGGCGAGCCAAAGAGCTTCTGGGGCAAAGTCAGGCTAGAAGATCGACGCGTATGGCACCCGCTCGAGCATCATTGTGCGGACGTAGCGGCATGTTGCGAGGCGTTGCTCGAAAGAACGCTGCTCGCCTCTCGGATGGCGCGTCTGGCCGGGCTGACCCGCCTGTCCAGAAAGCAGGTGGCGCGTCTAAGTTTGCTGGCCGCCTACCATGATGTCGGCAAGTTCAATCTTGGCTTCCAGAACAAGGCTCTCGCGTCGCCGCCGTTCACCAACGGTCACGTGCGCGAGGTGCTTGCTCTATTCGGCGGAACGTTCCCTGAGAGCGAAAAGTTCCGGCGGGCGCTTGCGCTCGACGAGATGCAGCATTGGAGCAGGCAGGAAGATATTCCGTTGCGGCTGCTGATCGCTTCGATCGCCCACCATGGACGTCCCTTCAGTATCGATGACAGCAGGTCGAAATTTTCCGCGCTGCAGTGGAGGCCGAGCCGCGGACTCGATCCGTTCCAGGGGATGGCGCGGCTGGCCGAGCGCTCTCGCTCATGGTTTCCCGAAGCGTTCGCGCCCGACGGGGAACCGCTTCCCGTGGAGGCTTCTTTCCAGCATGCCTTCAGTGGGCTGGTCACGCTGGCCGACTGGATCGCTTCCGATACGCGATTTTTCCCGTACTCTGACGATCCGGAAACGGACCGAATTGCTTTTGCCCGCGAGGCCGCACGCAAGGCGCTCGACGGGTTCGGAATCGATGCCGCAGCCGCACGTGAAGCTCTGGGCGCTGAGCAGCCTTCGTTTTCACAGATTTTCCCGTTCGAGCCGCGAGGATTTCAGCAGAGGATTGTCGAAACACCTGTCTCCGATGGCTCTCTGACTATCCTGGAAGCCGAGACCGGGTCGGGAAAGACGGAAGCAGCGCTCGCGCTGTTCCTGAAACTGTTCCATGGGGGCAAGGTGGATGGGCTCTACTTCGCCCTGCCGACGCGAACCGCCGCGACCGAGATCCATCACCGCGTCTGCGCCGCCATCGAGCGGGCTTTTCCGGATGATGCCATCCGTCCGCCGGTGATCCTCGGCGTGCCGGGCTACCTCATGGTTGACGATCGCGAGGGGCGGCGCCTGCCGGGATTCGAAGTTCTCTGGAATGACGACCCGAAGGAGCGTTATCGCTTCCGCGGATGGGCGGCTGAGAATCCCAAGCGCTATCTCGCCGGTCCGATAATCGTCGGCACCATCGACCAAGTGCTGCTTTCGAGCCTGATGGTGAGTCACGCGCATATGCGCGCAACGGCCCTGATGCGACATCTGCTGGTCGTCGACGAAGTTCACGCCTCCGACGCCTACATGGTCACGGTGTTGCGCGAAGTGCTCGCCAGCCATCTCGCAGCTGGAGGGCACGCCTTGCTGATGTCGGCGACGCTCGGCAGTACCGCACGTTCTCGCCTGCTCTCCGCCCACTCCCGGACGAATCCAGCTCTGGAACCGCTCGCGGAGGCGCAGCGCGCGCCATATCCGTCGCTGGTTTGCCGTACCCCTGACGGGACGATGCGGTTTCAGGCGGATTCGGACGCAGACTCCAAAGCCGTTCATCGCGAGTTGCGCCCGTGGGCCAACGATTATACGGTCCTCGCGCAAGCCGCCCTCGACGCGGCCCAGGGCGGGGCTCGGGTGCTTATCGTGCGCAACACGGTCGCGGATTGCATCGCTACGCAACGCGCGCTCGAGTACGAAGCCCGCCTGCACGCGGAATGCGCGGCGCTTTTCACCTGCGGAGACATCCCGGCGCCGCATCATTCGCGTTTCGCTGCGGAGGATCGCAAGAGCCTCGACCGCGCACTGGAAGGACGGTTTGGAAAGGTTTCGCCGGACAGAGCCTGCGTCGTGGCCGCGACCCAGACTGTCCAGCAAAGCCTGGACCTCGATGCTGATCTGCTGATTACAGACCTGTGCCCAATGGACGTTCTCCTGCAGCGTATCGGCCGGCTCCATCGGCATCCCGGGCGCCCGCGTCCCGAATGCGCCCGTACACCGCGGGTCGTTGTCATAACTCCCGCAGACCGTGACCTGACACCGATGATTCGTTCGAACGGCGAGGTCCGCGGTCGGCAGGGATTCGGTACTGTGTATGAGGATCTGCGAATCCTGGAAGCCACCTGGCGCTCGCTGGAAAGGCGCGACATTCTTCAGATTCCCGCGTTGAATCGCGAGCTGGTGGAAGAGACGACTCATCCTGAGGCTCTAGACCCGCTTGTCAACGAACTCGGGCCTCTCTGGCGCACCCACAAAACCAACGTCTCGGGTGCTGCGTTTGCCAAGAAACGTCTGGCCAGCCTCAACTGCATCGACCGAACTCAGTCATTCGGCTCTTTTGAATTCCCAAGCGCGGAACTCGAAAACCACATTCAGACGCGGCTTGGCGAGGGTGACCGGCTCGCCGAGTTCGCGGAGCCGATTGCGAGTCCGTTTGGCAACCCGGTTCGGTCTCTCACGATACCGGCCTGGCTTGCCCGCGACACCGGAAGCGAGGCGCGGGCACAGGTCACGCATGCGGGCGAAGGACGAATCGAATTCACCTTCGGTCCGCGCCATTTCGTTTATGATCGGCTCGGACTCCGTCCAGCCGAGGAGCAATCGTCCGAGGAGGATCCACAAGATGCCTGACCAGCGATTCAATCTTCTTAGCGAGCCGCTTTTTACCGTTGATGCCGGCGGCGGCACTCCGCCCTTGCTGACCTTGCCGGGCGTGCTGTCACGTCTTGCGCGAGGCGAGCCCACCGACTTTCACGCTCTGCAGCCGCATCAGCAGCACGCATGGCACGCCTTTACTGTGCAGGTCGCCGCGCTTGCGATTCATGCCTCGGGCAACGAGACGCCGCCTGATAGCGAGGACACGTGGCGCACGATGTTGCTCGGGCTCACCGGTGGCGACGACGCGCCCTGGTGCCTGGTAGTCGGCGACCTGTCAAAGCCCGCATTCATGCAGCCGCCCGTGCCGGAACGGACACTCAACGGATGGTCCGAGACCGCTTCGCCCGATGAGATTGACATCCTCGTCACCGCGCGTAACCACGACGTCAAATCGTCGCGAATCGCCGCGCCGTCGCCGGAACATTGGATCTACGCGCTCGTTACGTTGCAGACGATGAGCGGTTTCGACGGACAAAAGAATTACGGCATCGCCCGGATGAATGGCGGCTACGGCAACCGCCCATGCGTCGCGGCAAGCCCCAACCTGCTGCCCGCCTTGCGGTTTCAGCGCGATCTCGAGGTGCTTCTCGCCGCACGGGAGCGAATGATTGAGGACTACGGGTACCAGCGTAACGGCGGTGCCGCCTTGCTATGGGTGATCGAGTGGGGCGGTGGCCGAGACGAACAGCTGCCCCTCGACGACTGCGACCCGTTTTTTATCGAGGTAGCGCGCCGGGTGCGTCTGGCCTGGGAATCGTCGTCGATTGTCTGCTACCGCAAGGGCAGCGAGGCTCCCCGCGTCAACGCTGAGCAACGCAAAGGAGATCTCGGCGATCCATGGGTTCCGGTCCGACACGACGGCGCCTCCCTGACCGCAAAGAACCTGTCGTATCGAACCCTTCACAAGATCCTCTTTTCCGCTGACTACGCCACGAACCCCGCACGCCGGGTTCTTCCCGAAGACGGCGAGACGCCGGTGCTTGTCGCGCAGGTGTTTGCCCGCGGTCAGGGCAAAACCGAGGGCTACCACGAGCGCTACATCCCGATCCCCAGGGAAGCCCGCGCCTTCTTCGTGCAGCCCGACCCCCATAGCCAGTTAGCGCTGCTTGCAGGCGATTTCATCAAGAGCGTCGATGAATTGCAGAATAAGGTGCTCAAACCCGCGCTGCTCACATTGCTGCAAGGTGACCCGGAAAAACTCGATTTCAAGGACGAACGCGCAAAGCCCCAAATCGACGCGCTCGACTCGGCCGTGGATCAGATCTTCTTCGCGCGTTTGTTCGCGCTTAGCGGGCGCAGTGACGCCCTGGAGGAATGGAAAAAGGAAATCCTGGGACTCGCTGAAAACGTGCTTCGCGAGGCGTTCGACAGCGTTCCCATCCCGCTCGCACGCCGATACCGCGCAATCGCGGTGGCCGAACGTAAATTCAATGGCGCGGCTCGCAAGTTCGCGCCCCAATTATATGTGAGAGAGGAGGATTCCGATGGACGGCCCGGAACGACGACCGATTGAGAACCTGGCGTCAATCGTCGGGAGGCTCGCGTTTATGATTGACGAGCGCCTCTCGCCGAGCGACGTCGCAACACTGAGGCGGATGCGCCCCGATGACATCGCGGCGCCGGTCTTCTGGCGCATCGCCGCTTCCGAGCTTGCCGATGCGCTTGCTGGCGACGGCGCCCGCCGCGACGAGCAGGAGCGGAGATGGGCGTCGATACTGCAAGCGATGGCGGAGCTGCGCGGGATGCATGACCCGCATTCAAGTCTCGGCGCGGCGCTGGTGCGGGCCGACGTCGCCGAACAGCGCGCGCTCAAGCTCCTGCGCGCCAGCGGCGACGCGCTGCTCGACGCAGTCCGTGTCATAGCGCACCATCTCGCGACCAAGGGAGTGCCGGTCAATGCCACGGATTTGGCATGGCTTGTTCTGAGCGACGGCCGGGTCGACGAAGAAGCCGTGCGCAGACGAATCGCGCGTGACTATTACGCAGCACTGGAAAAAAAGGAGGCAGAAATCAGACCATGAACAGCTCGCGTTTTATTCAGATCCATTTTCTCACGTCCTATCCCGCCTCGCTCATCAACCGTGACGACGTCGGCTTCGCCAAACGGATACCGTTCGGCCCCGCCGTGCGCACCCGAATATCCTCGCAATGCCTCAAACGCCACTGGCGAACGTCCGACAGCGAGTACGCGCTTTCCTCGCTGGTGAAAGACAACATGTCGGTCCGCTCGCGCCTCACGTTCGAGCATTACATATGCAAGCCGCTCGTTAAGGAAGGTGTGTCCGAGCGAACCGCACGCGCCGTCACTTCCGAGCTGATGACCAAGGTACTCGGCATGAGCGAAGCGCGGCGTGCCCGCGCCCCAAAGAATGATTCTGGCGCCGATCCCGAGATCGAGAGCGCCCAGGTTACCGTGATCGGCAAGCCCGAACTGGATTTCCTGCTCGAAGAAGCGCGCGCGGTTTGCAAGGAAGTGTCCGATCATCCGGAAAAAGCGGGCGAGGCCGTGAAGAAGCGGTTCGACCGCGAGCGCCTCGAAAACCTGAAAGCCCTTAAGATGGGCAGCGGGCTCGATGCCGCGATGTTTGGCCGGATGGTCACGAGCGATGTTCTCGCGCGCTGTGATGCGGCGATCCATGTCGCCCACGCGTTCACCGTCCATCGCGAGGCGGCCGAGAGCGATTATTTCTCGGCCGTCGACGATCTGCTTCGGGACGGCGATTACACCCAGCTGGGCAGCGGCCATATCAATACCGCCGAACTGACTTCCGGCCTCTTCTATGGCTACGTCGTAATCGATGTTCCCCTGCTCACAGGAAACCTTGGCGGCGATCGCGAGCTGGCCGCGCAGGTGGCCGACCGAATGGTGCGCCTTATTGCAACCGTGTCACCCGCCGCGAAGCTCGGCTCGACCGCCGCACACTCGTATGCGCATCTGATGCTCGCGGAGGCAGGCAAATCCCAGCCGCGCACGCTTGCCAATGCGTTCCTCACCCCGGTCCGGGAGCAACCCGACCTGCTTGCCAACTGCTACCGCGCGCTCGGAACCCATCTTGCGGAATTCGATAGCGCATACGGACGCAACGAGCGCCGTTTCCTTGCGATCGGGCCCGCCGCAGAGCTTGGCGGTTCCTTTCCCGAGGCCGACCGCGTTTCCTCGCTCGACGCTCTCGCGCGTTGGGTATCCGCGCGGATAGGAGAGTGAGTCATGGGCGACATGCTTATCCTGAAGCTCGACGCGCCGCTTATGTCGTTCGGCGGCGTGATCGTCGACGAACAGGGGATCACGCGGTTGTTCCCCGGCCGCGCGATGCTCACCGGGCTCTGCGCCAACGCGCTCGGCTTCGAGCATCGCGATTTCGACCGCCTGGAAGCGCTGCAGCGCCGGCTCCGTTACGCCGTGCGATGCGATCGGCCGGGAAAGGAGATCGTCGACTATCAGACGGTGGACCTTGGGCAGGACTTCATGCAACGCGGATGGACCACCCGCGGCAGAATCGAGAAGCGGGGCGGAGGCAACGCTGCCACCGGCACCCACATCCGCTTTCGGCGATTTCTGGCGTATTCCTTCTATACAGTCGCGCTTACCCTGGCCCCGGCGGAACAGACTCCCACGCTCGACGATCTGGAAGCCGCGCTGCGCGAGCCTGCTCGTCCTCTGTTCATCGGACGCAAACCGTGTCTGCCGTCGGTTCCGCTTCTGGCCGGACGCTGGCAGGCCCCAACCCTTCTGCAGGCCCTCGAAGCGCATCCGCTTGCACCGGGCGCTTCCGACGGAAGCCCGTTGAGGGCGTGGTGGCCCGCCGACGAGGACACCGAGCGTCCCAAATCGCGGCTGATCCCGGTCACCGACGACCGCGACTGGCACAATCAAATTCACGTCGGACGACGCTGGATTTACGAGGGAACCATTCATGTCCGTCCAACCGCTGTGGATGATTAGTCTCGAACTCGACCGGCTAAAAATCGCCGCGCTCGGCAGGTCTTTCGGTCTTCCCCTGGACGCGGTTGACGAAGGCTACCTGGCGCATTGCGTGATGCGCGCGATGTTCGCAGACCTCGCCCCGCAACCGTTCGCGACCCGCGGCGGACGCGGGCGAACGCTGCGCGTGCTCGGCTACTGCTCTGGTAGCGACGAAGAGCTTCGCGCGAAGGCCGAGGCGTTTGCAGAGCCTCTGGCCTACGCCGCGTGCGACTTCTCGGCGATGGCGGCCAAACCGATGCCGCGAGCGTGGCGGCCCGGGATGCGGCTTGGCTTCGAAGTCCGGGTCTGTCCGGTGTCGCGCCTGAGCGCCTCCTCGACTCGCCCCGTAGACAACGGCCGCGAGCCCGGCGAAACCGACTGCTTTCTCGCCGCGTGTCTTGCTGCGGGAGCTTCGACCCGTGTCGATCGCGAGCAGGTTTATCTGCGATGGCTCGGGCGCGAACTGTTTCGTGGCGGCGCCGCAAGGATGCTCGCCGGACGAATGCTCTCGTTTCGCCGCGTGCGCCTGTCGCGGCGCGACCACGGCGCGGGCCGTAGAACAATTATCTGCGAGCGGCCGGACGCCGTGATGACGGGAAGCCTGGAAATAGCCGACCCGGCTTCCTTTGACGCGCTCTTGCGCCGCGGCATAGGCCGCCATCGAGCGTTCGGATTCGGGATGCTCCTGCTCAAGCCCCCAGAAAACTATCATGCTTAAGGGGCGCCTCGGACTGGAAACCGCCCGCATCCCGCAGGCCGATCGTCATGGCCTCCTATGGCTTGGGCGAGGAAACCTGACCGTGGAAGACGGCACGCTGCGCTTCACCGCCGCCGGCGGTCCGGATCTGGCTCCAGGGGAATACCTGATTCCGTTTCAGATGGTGTCGTGCTTTTTGCTCGGACCCGGCACGACCGTAAGCCATGACGCGATGCGCCTGCTGGCGCGCCATGGCACGGGCCTGGTGTTCACCGGCGAAGGCGGCGTCAGACTTTACGCCAGTATGCCGTTCGGGCCTGACGACTCGACAATCGCGCGCCGCCAGGCCGAGTTGTGGAGCGAATCCGAAAGCCGCATGCGTATTGTCCGCCGCATGTACGCATGGCGCCTCGGCGAAGTGGTGCCCGACGCCGACCTTGACACCTTGCGCGGGCTGGAGGGTGCCCGGATGCGCGAGACCTACAAGCTGCTCTCGCGCCAATACGGCGTCGATTGGGGCGGGCGCAGGTATGACCGCCAGCACCCGGAAAGCGACGACCTGCCCAATCAGGCGATCAACCACGCCGCGACCGCTGTCGAGGCCGCCGCGATGGTCGCGGTCGCCGTGGTGGGCGCGATTCCACAGCTCGGGTTTATCCACGAGCACTCGGGACTCTCGTTCTGCCTCGACATCGCTGACCTTCACCGCCATTCGGTCACGCTGCCTGTGGCCTTCGGCGCGCTGCGCGAATGGAGCCGGATAACTCAGGGCGAGCGCTCGATCGAAGCTGCGGTTCGAAAGCTGGCGGGCCGTACGTTCAGGCGCGAGAAGCTAATCCCAAAGATGATCGACCAGATCAAGGAGTTGTTCGCCGATGACGGTAATAGTGACCCGTGATGTGGCGCCCAGGTTCAGGGGCTTTCTCGCCTCGTGCATGCTTGAGATCGGCCCCGGGGTCTACACTGCGCCGCGCATGACGCCAGCGGTGCGTGAACGCGTGTGGTCGGTCATGAAGGAGTGGTTCGCGGAACTCGGCGGCGGAAGCATCCTGATGACCTGGCTGGATCCGACGGTGGCCGGCGGCCAGCAGATAGCCGCGCTCGGGTACCCGGCCTACGAGATGTTCAACCGCGACGGAATGTTTCTCGCGAAGAAGCGCGACGCGCGGCTAGTGGAGGAAGACGAATAGCACCCTCTCCCGGCGGAGATTCCGGCCGAAGGGGGTAGCGGCAACGCCTGTTGCCTTCTGCTCTTTGACAAGTTAATAGGCTTGATAAGTCGGTACGGGTCGCCGATGCATCGCAAGAGGTTGCCCCGCGCACGCGGGGATAGACCCTATCCTGGCGCGCGCATTTTCCAGGAGTACCACCTGACACTACCGAACGAGGCTGCGATCGCGCGCGCCGGCGGGCGCGTCTCGCCGCGCTACGGCGGCACGATCATCGGGTATCCCGACGCGGCTGTGTTTCTCCCGGGCGAGGTGCAGCTCTGGGAGGCCAAGGCGGCGCTGAGTTTTGCTGCGATCGGACAGATAGAGGGCTACGGCGCGAGCTGGCACGCGAGCGTCGAGGCGCGGTTTGCTCCTGGTCTGCCGGTGACTCTGCACATCCTGGCGGCGACTGATAATCCCGGCGTCCGGGCCGTCGCGGAGGCCAAGGGCATTCAGGTGGTCATTTACAATCCGCCCTGGTTCGCCACGGCCGTCAATCGCCGGACCGCCGAGCATCTGACGGTCGGTGGCACGCAGCCGCCACCCGCGGAGTCGGAGACCCCATGAGCAGCGTGATGACAGCCGCTGTCATGACAGCCGCTGACACAATAGACTCCACATCGACGCTGATCGATCCCCGCTCGCTCAGACGAGGTTCCCATCGTGGGAACTCTTTTTTCGGGGACTCGGCACGGGAGCCGTCCCCGGCAGGGATGGGGATTCCCGTAGACGCT
>Ga0078972_1009520_pt1 | contig 19088 bp, 12 predicted proteins | sample YelNatPaOPGAMG01_FD_67568 | JGI IMG/M metagenome (GOLD analysis project Ga0078972, IMG submission 67568) | Hot spring thermophilic microbial communities from Obsidian Pool, Yellowstone National Park, USA - OP-RAMG-01 (SPADES assembly) (version 2) | ecosystem: Environmental > Aquatic > Thermal...
GATGGGTCGGTATTGAGAATGTGGGCTCACTCTATACAATCCTCGTAGCTGGGCTGTTGAGGGAGATGGAGAAGGCAGTGATAATCACTCCCGATTTCATATCGGGAAGGAAACTCTACGAAGAGCTTTATGATATCGGCTTAGATGTTCAATTTCTTCCGCCTCATCACGAGGAGTTCCTCGAGGAAGAACTCCTCCATTGGCAAATCAACTCCCTTGAAGAACTGAATAGAGGAAGAGGAAAGGTCGTAATTCCATTTCAAACCCTCGGTCAGAGGGTAGGGGAGAGGGAGTATATCAAGGTCGAAGAGGGCAAGGATTTCCCTTTTGAAGAGCTATTGAAAAGGCTGGTAGAGCTCGGCTACGAAAGGGTGGATATCGTGGAGGGTCCGGGGGAATTCGCCGTGAGGGGTGGGATTATTGACATCTTCCCGCCTCATATCCCCCAACCAATTCGTCTCGTTTTCCTCGGCGACACGATTGAGGAGATACGCCGTTTTGATATCTCAACCCAACGCTCCTATGAAAGGACGAAAGAGGAGGATATTTTCTCCCTCCTTGATTCTGGCAAAGGAAGAAAAATTGAAGATATGATCGCGGATTACCCCAAAATAGTGCTGGGGATAGCCCCCGATGACCTCAACTTTCCAGAGGATTCTAACATCCTTTACATTTTTCCTCGCTCTCCAACCGTTAATCTTGAGGTATTGCCTCCTCCTAACTACAGAGGGCGGTTAAAGCTTCTTATTGAAGAGATAAAGACAAGGGAAGCTCTCGGATGGACACAAATAATCTGCACGAGGAAGGGATATGGTATAGCAAACCTTTTGAGAGAGGAAGGAATAAAAATAAGTGAATTGAAGAGCTACGAGGATTCCCTTCAGGCAGGTGGAGTAAATCTCCTTTCCCTCACCCTTAGAGGCGGATTCCTCATACCGGAAGGCAAATTGTCCTTTATCACTGATGAGGAGCTCACGGGGATAAAGAAGCCATGGCGACCGAGACCGATATTCCCCTCACGCGAGGTTGCGAAGATATCGGATATAACCGATATGCGCATTGGGGACCTCATCGTCCACCCTCGCCACGGGATTGGAGCTTTCAGGGGGATCTTCCCCTTAGAGGTTCAAGGAGTGAAGAAGGATTATATTTGCTTGGAATACGCCGAGGGGGCGAAGCTTTACATTCCTGTGGAGGATGTGCGGCAGCTTCAGCGCTATATAGGGGAAGCGAATCCTCCCCTCAGTCGGCTTGGCGCAGGGGAATGGGAGAGGATAAAGAGGAAAGCGAAGGAATCTGCGAGGAAATTGGCTAAGGAGCTATTGGAGCTTTACGCGAAAAGGGAGATAGAAAGGGGGATTTCCTTCTCTCCCGATACGCCTTGGCAAGCCGAGCTTGAAGCATACTTTCCCTATGAGGAAACGGAGGACCAGAAGAGAGCGATAGAGGAAGTTAAAAGAGATATGGAATCGCCAAAGCCTATGGATAGATTGATTTGTGGAGATGTGGGGTTTGGGAAGACGGAGGTGGCAATAAGGGCAGCTTTCAAGGCTGTTATGGACAATTATCAGGTGGCTGTTCTCGTGCCCACAACCGTCCTTGCCCAGCAACACTATGCAGTCTTCAAGGAGCGCCTCCAACCATTTCCCATCAGGGTGGAGGTATTGAGCAGATTCGTCTCAAAGGCGACACAAAAGGCAATCCTTGAGGACCTGGAAAAGGGAAGCGTTGATATAATAATAGGAACCCACAGGCTCTTGTCCAAAGATGTGAAATTCAAAAATCTGGGCTTGCTCATAATAGATGAGGAACAAAGGTTCGGAGTGCTTCAAAAAGAAGCGCTGAAGAAGATAAAGACGAAGATAGATGTCCTAACCCTCACCGCTACCCCGATTCCCAGAACCCTGAATATGGCTCTCAGCAATATCAGGGATATAAGCGTGATCACGGAGCCTCCAGAAGGGAGATTGCCAATAAAGACGATTGTGGCGAAAAAAGACGATAAGTTAATCGCGGAGGCGATAAGCAGGGAATTAGCCAGGGGAGGGCAGTGCTTCTATGTTCACAACAGGATTGAGGATATATATGAGGAAGCGAGGAAGATAAAGGGGTTATGCCCAAATGCGAGGGTAAAGGTGGCACATGGCGCTATGCCAGAGAGGGAATTGGAAAAGACAATGCTCGAGTTCTACGAGGGAAAAATAGATGTCCTTGTCTCTACGACTATAATAGAAAACGGCTTGGATGTGCCCAACGCAAACACAATCATCATTAACGAGGCAACCTCTTTCGGCTTGGGTCAGCTCTATCAGCTGAGGGGTAGGGTGGGACGCTCATATAGACAAGCCTATGCCTACCTTCTCTACGACCCAAAGCAGTTGAAAACAAAAGAAGCTAAGGAAAGATTACAGGCGATAGAGGAATTCTCCCAATTGGGCTCGGGATTGCGTCTCGCTATAAGGGATTTAGAGATAAGAGGGGCGGGCAATATCCTCGGACCTCAACAGCATGGGCATATACAAGCTGTAGGGTTTGATATGTATCTTTCCCTTCTTCAGGAAGCGATAGCGGAATTGAGAGGAAAGAAGGTGGAGGAGAAGGAATTCTTCCTTCCTCCGGTGGATATACCCATTTCCGCCTATATCCCCGAGGAATACATATTAAGCGCCTCCATAAGGCTTGATTTTTACAAAAGATTGGCAAGCTGTAAATCTGAAGAAGAATTGAGAAACTTGGAGGAGGAAATGAAGGACAGGTTTGGGGAATTGCCCGAGCAAACCAAGAATCTTTTCCGCATCCTCGCCCTTCGCTTTCTCGCGAAGAAGGCGAATCTCCTTTCCCTAAAATATAGAGGTGGAAGGCTATATATCCAGACATTCAAGGAGTTCGACCGCTCAAAGCTGAGAAAGATTGGCGGTGGAAGGTGGGCGGATGGAAAGATAGTCATAGATATGAAAGGTCTCAGCGGAAGAAATTTAATTGAACATCTTCAGCAATTGCTCCTAAAATTAATTTGAAAAGGAGGTAGAAATGAAGTTCAAGTTTGGAACCGACGGCTGGCGAGCAGTAATAGCGGATGAATTCACATTTGCAAATGTGAGGATTGTTGCTGAGGCAATCTCCCTCTTTATGAAGGAGAAGGGAACAGCAGATAGGGGAGCGGTTGTCGGCTACGATGCTCGTTTCCTCTCCCCGGAATTCGCTATCGCGGTTGCCGATGTCCTTTCCTCAAACGGCATAGATGTTTACCTTCCGGAAAGGGATGTCCCCACACCCTTCATCGCTTTCTCCATAAAGGAGCTGAACGCTGGGGGAGCGGTGATGATAACAGCAAGCCATAATCCACCCATATATTCAGGGATAAAATTCATCCCCGAGTATATTCACCCTGCCCTTCCCGATGTCACTGATAGAATTGAGGAACTGATAAAATTCGTCAGGAGAAGGAGAAAGGAGAAAAAAGAGGCAATTAAAGGGAAAATTCAGCGCTTTGACCCTTTCCCCTCCTATAGAAAACATCTGGAAAATGTGATAGATTTCTCCCTACTAAGAAAAAATCCTCATTATGCAATATACGACCCCCTTTATGCAAGCGGAAGGGGATTCCTTGACGAGATATTAAGGGATGTAGGTTGGAAAGTGGAAGTGCTTCACAATGTAAGGAATCCCCTTTTCGGGGAGATGCTTCCCGACCCATCAGAGGGAAACCTGTTAGAGCTGAGAGAGAAAATGCGAAAGGAAGGAGATATCGGGCTCTCAACCGACGGAGACGCCGATAGATTCGGAATCGTTGATAGGGGAGGCGATTTCATCACTCCGAACGAGGTGTTTGCTATTGCCCTTAAATACCTTGTGGAAGAGAAAAAATTAAGGGGAGTGATTGTTAGAAGCGTCGCCACGACGAGTATGCTTGATTCTTTGGCAAAGCTCTACGACCTCCCCCTCAAAGAAGTGCCCGTTGGCTTTAAATTCGTGGGTAAGGCGATGAAGGATGAGGAGGGACTTTTAGGAGGGGAGGAATCTGGAGGTATGACGATAAAAGGGCATATACCGGAAAAGGATGGCGTTTTAGCCTGCTTATTGATTTGCGAGATATGCGCTAAATGGGGAAAAACTTTGAAGGAGATTTTAGAGGAGATTTATGCGAGAATTGGACGCTTTTTCTTCCAAAGGGTTGACATACCGGTTGAGGAAAAAGGAAAAATGAAAATGCTAAGAGCCTTGAAGAGGGTGGGTTCTTCCTTTGCGGGGATGAAGATAAGGGAAATAAACGAAATGGATGGCATTAAGCTTAATTTTGAGGATGGCTCTTGGCTTCTTCTGCGCCCCTCGGGAACCGAGCCGATAATGAGATGCTATATAGAATCCCACTCTGAGGAGAACTTGTCGCTTTTGAGGGAAGAGATTGAAAAGATGTTATGAGAAAACTGATAATAGCAACGAATAACAAGGGAAAATTCAGGGAAATGAAGCAAGCCCTAAACGGACTCCCCCTTGAGATTGTTCCCTTACCCGCTCCGCTTGAAACGGAGGAAGGGGAAGAAAGCTATTGGGAGAATGCCTCTCGCAAGGCGATTGAGGCTGTATCGCGCTGGGGAGAAATCTCCTTGGCGGATGATTCCGGTCTGGAGATAGAGTGCTTGGGTGGTTTTCCGGGATTAAAATCGAGGAGGGTAGGGGAGAACGATGAGGAAAGGATAAAGCTTATCTTGTCATTGCTGGAGGGGAAAAGTTGGGAGGAGAGGAAGGCTTTATTTCGCTGTGTTATCGCCATCGCCACGCCGGAAGGGATTTTGGAGAAGGCTGAGGGCATAATAGAGGGTTTCATCGCTTATGAGCCAAGAGGGAAGGGGGGCTTCGGATACGACCCTATCTTCTTCATTCCCGAACTTGGGAAAACAATGGCGGAGCTGAGCTTGGAAGAGAAGAACAAGGTCAGCCATAGAGGTAGGGCGCTGATGAAGGCAAGGGAGATATTAGAGAAGATATGTCTGGGTCAATATAAGAAATCTCCTGAATGATTTCAAAAAGATATTGGAATTGCTATAAAGGAAGATTTTTTATAGCGAGCCCGCAAAAGCGGGCGTGGCGCTCTCGCCTTTCACATCCAATTTGTCATTGCTGGTATGGGTAAGGTTTTTGAAATGGAGAAGGAATAAAAAGCAGAAATTGCGAATGTGCATAAAATCTAATTCTTTTCTAATGGAGGGAAAGAAAAAGAGGCAGCGTATAATATCCAAGATATCAAGCCGAATTAATCAGACGAATTTTATAAGTTAGCGTTAGGAGAATGGATTTATATAAGTGGAGGAAGAAAAATAGCATATAAAAAACCTATACCCATAGATGCGAGCCTTCCTCTCCGCAGAAGGCGTGGCAATCTCTTTTTGGAGAGTAAAGGAAAAAAGATTGCTTCCCATCGCTTGTAATTATAAGAAGGTGGCGTCATTTGCCCCTTGTAGCGACAATTCAGATGAAAAGTTTGAATAATCTCAGAGAGATATCGGACTCGCTAAAAAAGAAGGTGTTTTGTCATTGCGAGGGCTCCCGTAGGGAGCCCGTGGCAATCTCATTTGAGATTGCTTCGTCGCTTCGCTCCTCGCAACGACAATGAAGAAGATAGAGTATTAAAAGGAGTCTAAAATGTTAGGAGATTATACAAAGTATAGACAAATTATGCGTTTATGATATAATAGTTATTAAATAAACTCCCCTCCTGTTCATTTGTCGGCGAAAGCTATAATCAATTGATTAAAAAAACGGAAGGAAGGAGATTAAAAATAGCCGAGAGAGAGAACTCCATTTTATCGCATAAGCAAATAGTGTTAGTTTTAGATTTCGGAGCCCAGTATAGCCAGCTTATAGCGCGCAGGGTGAGGGAGTGTCGTGTTTATTCCGAAATCGTTCCTCCCTCCATAACCGCTGAGGAGATAAAGAAAATCAACCCCAAGGCAATCATTCTCTCGGGTGGTCCCAACAGCGTCTTTGAGGAAGGAAGTTTGAAATGCGACCCTGAGATTTTCAATCTGGGCATACCCATACTGGGCATATGTTATGGTCATCAATTGATTAGCTATATGCTCAATGGGGAAGTGAGAAGGGGAGAGAAAGCGGAGTATGGAAAGACAGAGCTATTCGTGATAGACGATTCAGACATATTCGCTGGCTTGAATCCCGATTTGATAGCTTGGATGAGCCATTCCGATGTTGTTGTTAAGCCTCCTCCTGGATTCAAAGTAACCGCCTATACCCGTTCCACCCCAGTTGCCGCTATGTCCTGCCCGGAGAAGAAAATCTTCGGTGTCCAATTTCATCCCGAAGTCGTTCACACGCCTTGGGGAATAGAAGTGATTCGCAATTTCCTCTATAATCAAGCGGGATGTGAACCCTTATGGACGACTACATCCTATATCCAGAGCGCATTAGAATATATAAGGGAAACAGTTAAAGAGGGAGGGAAAGTTATCTGCGCCTTGAGTGGGGGCGTTGATTCCGCCGTCACGGCGGTTCTCGTTCATAAAGTCGTGGGGGATAACCTCTACTGCATATTCGTGAATCATGGACTTCTGCGCAAAGGCGAGGTAGAGGATGTCCTTCGCACATTTAGAGAGAACTTCAAAATGAACTTAGTATATGTTAACGGGGAGGAGAGGTTCTTTTCAAGGTTAAAGGGTGTTACGGACCCAGAGGAGAAGAGGAAGATAATCGGAGAGGAATTCGTGAAGGTCTTTGAGGAAGAGGCAAGCAAGCTGGAAGATGTCCGCTATCTTGCCCAAGGCACGCTATATCCTGATGTGATTGAGAGCGGAACGGAAAGGGCAGCGAGGATAAAAACACATCATAATGTGGGTGGGTTGCCATTGAGGATGAAGTTGAAGTTGATAGAGCCCTTGCGTTATTTATTTAAAGACGAGGTTAGGCAGATGGGCGAGGAATTGGGGCTGAGCTCAGATATAGTCTGGCGCCATCCTTTCCCTGGACCTGGACTTGCCATCAGAATCATCGGCGAGGTTACACCTCAGAAGGCGGAGATATTGAGGGAAGCAGACGCCATCGTTGTGGAGGAAATCAAGAAAGCGGGTCTATATAGGAGCGTATGGCAATCATTCGCCGTCCTCCTTCCCGTTAGGACAGTGGGAGTAATGGGGGATAGGAGAACTTACGATTATGTTATAGCTGTAAGGGTCGTCTCCAGCGAGGACGCAATGACAGCTGATTGGGTGAGATTACCTTACGAGGTCTTGGAGAACATCTCTAATCGCATAACCCGGGAGGTGCAAGGCGTGAACAGAGTTGTCTATGATATATCCTCAAAACCACCCGCTACAATAGAATGGGAGTGATGTGCTATGATTGCGAGATTGGAAAGCGATATCCAAGAGATACTTTTAACGGAAAAGGAGATAGCGGAAAAAGTCAAGGAATTGGGAGAGAGAATAAGCGAGGACTATAAAGATAGGGAGCTTGTTTTGGTGGGGGTTTTAAGGGGAGCCTTTGTCTTTCTAAGCGATTTGATTAGACATATAAAGATTCCCGTTTGCGTTGATTTCGTAGCTATCTCCAGCTATGGAGCTTACACGGAAACATCTGGCGTGGTTAAAATAGTCAAGGACTTGGACGAAAGCATTGAAGGAAGGCATATATTAATAGTAGAGGATATAGTTGACACGGGCTTGACTTTAGACTATCTTTTGAGAATAATAAGAGCTAGAAAGCCAGCGAGCGTAAGGGTTTGTGCTTTATTAGATAAACCAGCGAAAAGGCGTGTGGAGGTAGACATTCATTATAAAGGATTTGAGATTCCCGATAAATTCGTCGTAGGTTACGGTTTGGACTTTAACCAAAAATATAGAAACTTACCCTTCGTAGGGGTCTTGAAACCCGATGTTTACGCTGGAAAATAAGGAGGTATGATTGATATGGAATTAGACCTGACTCAATTAGAAGCAATGAGCGACGAGGCTCTCCTTGAAACCGCCAAGGATTTAGGGATTAGCGAGGCGGAGAGCCTCAGCAGGGATGATTTGATAAAGAATATAATTCAGCATTACGCTTGGAAATCGGGTTTGCGGTATATAGAAGGAGTGTTGGAGATTCTCCCCGAGGGTTATGGATTGATAAGGGTCAATGGATTTCGTCCCTCAAATGACGATGTTTATGTATCAGCTTCCCAGATAAAGAAACTGGGACTTAAGATGGGAGATGTAATAACCGGTTTCGCCCGCGCTCCCAAGGAAACGGAACGCTATTATGGGCTTTTAAGGGTGGAGACGATAAATGGGATAAAGCTTACCTCCCTTAGAAGGCGTGTTGATTTCGATGAACTCGTTCCCGTCTATCCCTATCAGAGATTACGTCTTGAGACTACCCCCGATAATATTTCCGCTCGTGTTATAGATATAATTGCCCCCATCGGGAAAGGGCAGAGGGGATTGATAGTTGCCCCTCCAAAAGCTGGCAAGACCACCCTCCTCAAGACGATAGCGAACAGCATAATGGCAAATCATCCCGAGGTTTACTTAATTGTCCTCCTCATAGACGAGCGTCCCGAGGAGGTTACCGATATAAAGAGGTCTGTTAGGGGAGAGGTGATTTCCTCCACCTTTGACGAAATGCCCGAGAATCATATGAGGGTCGCTGATTTGACCTTGGAGAAAGCGAAGCGTTTGGTGGAGGCTGGACGAGATGTAGTGATACTGCTTGACAGCCTCACTCGCCTATCCCGTGCCTCCAACCTCACCTGCACCCCCTCCGGGAGAACGCTTTCCGGTGGACTTGACCCCGCCGCACTTTACAAACCGAAACACTTCTTCGGGGCTGCAAGGAAGATAGAGAACGGGGGAAGCCTCACTATAATCGCCACGACATTGATAGAAACAGGCAGCAGAATGGACGAAGTGATATTTGAGGAATTCAAGGGAACGGGGAATATGGAGCTTGTGCTTGATAGGGGGTTGGCAGAGAGGAGGATATTCCCTGCGATAGATATAAAAAGAAGTGGAACTCGCCACGAGGAACTCCTCTACACGGAAAAAGAATTGAAGAGCGTGTGGATTCTGCGGAGAGCTTATGCCTCTTTAGACACCGCTGAGGCAACCGAGGAATTAATCAAATGGCTGAAACGAACCAAATCCAACGAAGAGTTCTTTGATACAGTAGTTGAAAGACTTAGAAACACGCTCTCCCCTGAAGAACTCGTTATGATAGAGGAAGGACCTATGGAACAAGACTAAAAAGGAGGCGAAATAAAATTGCCTTATTTTGAGGAGCCAGAAGAGCAATTTGAGGGATTTCCCGAGGGTGATAAGGAAGTTCCTGTGAAGGTAGTAGGGGTCTTTGAAGACCAAGCGGGCAGGAATTTCGTCGTTTTGAGAGATGACCTGGGCAGGAATCTCCACATTTGGATTGGTCCTTTTGAGGCTTTAGCTATAACCTTAGCCCTCTATCCCGAGCAGGTGCTCGTTCCTCGTCCCTTAACCCATGACCTCCTAAAGAATATCGTGGAAAAACTTGAGGTCCAAGTAGAGAAAATCGTTGTTGATGACCTCTTTCACGACACATACTACGCGAAAATCTACCTCGGCGTTGCGGATAGAACCATCTTCGTTGATTCCCGTCCCAGCGATGCCATTGCCCTTGCCCTTAGAGCAAAAGCCCCAATATATGTCTTGGAGAGAGTTTTCCTGGAAGCAGCGAAAGAAGAATATCAATAAAATCCCTATCCTTGAAAGGAGGTTGAATTATGAGCGCAGAAGTTTTCTTCGTGGACGCCCGCTCTACTTCTCATGAGGAGGGTTTAATTTCCAAATTGAGACGCCTTATTGAGAAAATGAACTTCTCCGGTTTCCTTTCACCTAACGACCTCGTCGGTGTTAAGCTCCATTTTGGAGAGAGAGGACATACCCGCTATCTGCGTCCCATATTCGTCCGCCCAATCGTTGAGGAGATAAAATCCGTGGGGGCAAAACCATTCTTGACAGACAGCAACACCCTTTATAGAGGAGCGCGTTCCAACAGCGTTGACCACATAGTTAATGCTATCCTAAATGGATTTGACTACGCCGTCACCGGTGCCCCAATCATCATAGCGGATGGTTTGCGAGGGAAAAATTTCGTCGTTAAGAAGGTAAATTTACCTCGCTTCAAGCAGATAAAGATTGCGGGAGAGATTTATTACGCCGACGCTTTGGTCGTTCTCTCTCACTTCAAAGGGCACATCCAGTTCGGCTTCGGAGGTGCTTTAAAGAATGTCGCGATGGGTTGCGCCAGCAGGGGCGGAAAACAAGCAATCCATTCTCAGCTATCTCCCCAAGTCAATTTGGATAGGTGCATAGGATGTGGCACTTGCGCCAAATGGTGTCCTGTGAGAGCGATAAAAATTAGAAATGGTAAAGCGGTGATAGATTTAAACAAGTGTATAGGTTGCGGGGAATGCACTGTTTCCTGCCCGCAGGGAGCTATCGCCATTCGCTGGGGTGATGAAACAGTCGCTGAGCAGGAAAGGCTCGCCGAATACGCCTACGGAATTCTTGAGGATAAAAAGGGGAAAGTTTGTTTCTTCAATTTCCTGATGGATATAACGCCTCTCTGCGATTGCGTTGGTTGGGCTGATGTTCCAATCGTTCCCGACATCGGTATCCTCGCTTCCTTTGACCCCGTTGCAATTGACAAGGCTTCCGCTGACCTCGTTAATGAGGAAATAGGAATTGAAAGCTCCGCCTTGGGAAGGAGGTTAGAGAAGGGGGAGGATAAATTCCGCGCCCTTTTCCCCCAAGTTGACTGGACATTGCAACTAAAACATGCGGAGGAGCTCGGCTTAGGAACGACGGATTACAAGCTGATAAAAATTTAGATGTCTTTTAACGAATTCCTCCTCAAAGCCGCCGTTATTCTCATCTTAGCTAAGGGCTTTGGGGAGCTGATGAATAGAATCAGACTTCCAGCAGTTGTAGGCGAGTTGGGGGCGGGGATTTTGCTTGGCTATAGTTTGTTGAAATGGGTAGACCCCACCGATGAAACCCTTCATATCCTTGCCGAGATGGGAGCGGTTCTCCTCCTCTTTGAGATAGGGTTGGAAATGGATATAGGGGAGTTGAAGAGGGCGGGGAAAGCTTCCATATGGGTGGGAACCGTTGGCGTAATTATTCCCTTCTTCCTTGGCTGGCTCATCTCCCTTGCCTTTGGCTATCGCTCGCTGGAGGCTTTGTTCATAGGTGGTGTCCTCACTGCGACGAGCGTGGGCATAACCGCAAGGGTTCTGCAGGAAAGAGGATGGCTTAGAAGTAGGGAGGCAACCATCATTTTAGGTGCCGCTGTGTTAGATGATGTTTGGGGACTTTTGGTCCTCTCCATCCTCACGAGCATAGAGCACGGGAATGTATCGGCTGGATTGATTCTTCGTTCATTCCTCCTTGCTTTGCTCTTTCTCGGCTCTTCCATCGGGATAGGTATGCAAGTAACACCCTACCTTATGAAGGTTTTGGTTAATTTGAGAACGAGGGGAGCTCTCTATGCGGGCGTTATAGCCTTTCTTCTCCTTCTTTCCCTTCTCTCCCAAATCGCGGGATTAGCTCCAATAGTTGGTGCTTTCGCCTGCGGGCTCCTCCTATCACGCACCGAGCAAAAACTACATATAGAAAGAGGAATAACTCCCCTTGCGGATTTTCTTACTCCCTTCTTCTTCGTCATTATGGGCGCCCAAACGAAAATCGGTGCTATTTCCCTTTCTTCCCTTTGGTTTATACTCGTAATCTTCGCTATTGCTTTTTTAGGAAAACTAATCGCTGGACTATCCTCTCCGGGAAAGGGGTTAAAGAGGTGGATTATAGGCGTGGGAATGGTGCCGAGAGGAGAAGTGGGTCTCGTGTTAGCCTCTTACTCCTTATCACACAGGATTCTTTCCTATGCCGACTACTCCATATTGGTTTTGGTATTGATGTTGACAACGATTATAGCTCCCCTGATTTTACAGCCCTTGCTTTTTGAGCGTTCCGCTCACCAGCTTCCTACCAAACTGCAATAAGATATCCGCTGTTTTGGGACCCAAAGACATAGAGCTTTCATATGAGTAAAGGGGGGTGCCGAAATCTTCCTTGGGAAGTATATAGCCAATCTCATCGCAGGCTAAACCGATTATCATTTTATATTTCGCCTTAAGCAACTCCTTCAAAGCGAAGCCCACTTTCGGCAAAGCCTCTCCTGGATTGGTCAAAATCTGCAATTTCCCACCGATGTCAAGAAAATGCATCTCCGTATTTACGCTTCCGCTCTCCGTCTTTCTCTTAAATATACCCATTTGGGAAGCCAGAAGGAAACGGGGGTTCTCAACTGGCAGCTTAAAGCGAACATATCTATGCGTTATCTTGGGATTTTCTATCTTTTCCGCCTTCCTCCAAGCTTCTATAACCTTATCTCCAATTGCTTCGCCAACCCTCTTCGCTTCAGAGAAACTGTGCTCCTTTACCCTCGGAGTTACCATTCCTCCCAATGCCCCGTTTATAAATATCGTCGTTCCTCCAATCTTCCTCTCGGATAAATCCCTCAAATAATAAACAAAATCTGAAGTAATTAAGTGGTTATCTTCCCACAAAACCTCGGGATGACAGGCGTAATTGACAACCGTAGCTATGGGCTTTCCCTCGGGGCTTTCCAAAAACAAGCAAGTGACCGCTGGGTCTAAAAGGTTCTCTTCTCTCGCGTTATATGCCGCCTCGCTTTCCCTTGCCTCTCCTACTTTTAAAATAGCCGGCTTGGCTGATTTCATCGCTTCATCTATAGCTTCCCTCACCCTGCTTTTGACGAAGGCGAGGTATTCGGGGTTAACACCAGATGTCGTTTCATCCGGACCCCACAACCCCAAGGTATCGGGACCGGAATGCTGGTGAGTGCAAGCGATTATGATATCGTTTCTATTTCCGCAAATATCCTGAATATCGTCGTGAAATAAACCTATTAAATCAAGGGAAACAATCACGACGCTCGTTTTGCCATCGTTTAAATAGAGGGCAGTGGCGTAAATATCGTCGTGAACGCCCTCGCTTTTCCTGTTGTTGCCCAGACCAGCAAGATAGACGCTGAACGATGGTGTTATCTTCACCCTGCTGACTCCAGCGAGGAGCCTAGCCTCAGCGGAGGGAAAGATAAATAGTAAAGGCAAAAAGATAAATAAAAGATTTTTAAACATAGGACATAACCTCCGATTTTTATTTATCCAAGGAAATTTTCCCTTCCAAAATTTGACTTGAAGACATTTTAAAATAATTATATAATTGAAAAGAGATGTCAAAGAAATTGTTGCTTTCTCTCATCCTCTTTTGTTCTTTCGCCTCTCCCCAAAAGAGGGTGCTTGCTTTTTATTATCCCTGGTATGGAACACCCGAAGTCTCGGGAAGATGGGTTCACTGGAACGAAGGCGGTCATAACCCCGAGATTACCCTCGCGGGAAATATCCCCGATACCGGCACCACCGACCATCCCCTCCAACTATACGACTCAAACGACCCACAGGTCATCAAAGAACACCTCTCACTCGCAAAATGGGCGGGAATAGATGCTTTTATTTACAGCTGGTGGGGAATGGATGATTTCACTGATAGAGCTTTCAGGAAAGCGCTGAAAATAGCGGAGAAGGAGAAAGGAATTCCTGTGAAGCTGACGATTTACTATGAGCAAGTTCCCGCTGTCGCTGTTGACAAGGTTGAAGCAACAGTGAAGGATTTGATGTATATCTTGAACGAATACGCAAACAGTCCTGCCTTCTTTAAAGTTAATAACAAACCTGTTATATTCATCTATGGTAGGGCAATGGGGCAGTTGGGGGATAAATGGGAAGATGTCATCAAGGAGGTTAAGAGGCTGAGGAAAGGAAATGTCCTTTTCATCGCTGACTCCCTCAATTCCCGCTGGCTTGATTTCTTTGATGGTCTACACGAATATAATCCGCTTGGGGCTATTTTAGCAAAGGTTGATATGCTTAACAGATATAAAAGTTGCAAGGAGATATGCGCCAAAAGGGGAAAGATTTCCTGCGCTACCGTCATTCCTGGCTACGACGATTCAAATGTTAGACCAAATAATCCGAAAATTCGCCTGCGGGAGGATGGTAAGCTCTACAGGGAGCTCTGGGAAAGCGCTATTAAGGCGGATGTTGACTGGGTCCTCATATGTTCATTTAACGAATGGCATGAGGGAACGGAGATAGAACCGAGCGTTGAATATGGGAGATTCTACCTACAGCTCACAAGAGAATACGCTAATCGCTTCAAGAAAGGAAAATGAACTTTTTTCCTATATTTCCTTCTGCCTTTCCCAGGCGAGGGAATACATTCGTCTCGCTAAATCCGCCTCCCTTTTAAGCAAACCCCACCTCCTTTTCTGCTCCTTCTCCCTCTTCGCGAAGGCTTTGATAGCTTCCAAGTTGGGTGCCCCTAAGGATGAACCAACACATGGCTTGACGAATAGGGGAACGAGGGAGGAAGGAGATACCCTCCTTGAAAGCGAGGTCATAGTAAAGGAAAAGGGGCTTTTCCAAAGCCTCCATCTCTGTTTCGCCACCACACCTATAAAGTCGGGCACACGCCTGAAAATGAAGGACCTGCTGGGTTGTGTGGAGGGTATGGATTTCCCCAAGGTTCTGAATCTGGATGAGCCGAGCGCTCACCTCGCTATCTCCTTCTTGCTAAGTATGATTTGCAGATATGAGCCCTTGAAATGGCAAAGAGGGATAAGGGAGGAATGGATTGGTAAATATTTGGATATCGCCGAACAACGCTTTCCCCAAATCTTGGAAAGAGAATTGGAAACCTCCGGCTACAAGCTATGAAAATGAGGGCTTTCTTTGGAAAATGCCTCCCTCTTTTCCTTTTCCTTTTTTCCATCCCTTCCCATTCCCTCCCTTTCCTTTACTTCGCTCTTGGTCTTGAGGATGAGAAAGAACTATCAGAGTATAAAGAATGGGGATTTAATTCCCTCTGGATAGACATAAAATTTCAAGATAAACAAATGGAAAAGAAGGAAGCTCTAATAAAGGAAGCAGTTAAGAAAGGTCTTATACCAATAATCTGCCTCCATTTAGAGACATCGGAGCTTGGCACCTGCAGTCCGTTGGATAAAGATTATCGGGTTAAAACAACCACCTTCGTGCGTTCAATGGTGGAAAAATTCAAGGACTTACCCCGACTCGTTTGGGCACTCGGCTATGACCCCTCCCAAGCGATTCAATATAGCGAAAGCAATTTCCTCTCCTATCTTCTTATGTGGTATGGCTCCTTCCCCAATCTCTCCCAAGCCTGGGGAAAGGAGTTGAATTTTCCTGAAGATGTGAAATTCAAAGTAGTGGAAGAGCTTTCAGCTGATAGGGAAAAAGAAATCCCTCGCTATGGGATAAGTCGCGCTTCCTTGGATTTGGCTCTATATAAATGGTGGAGCTTGCGAGATTTATTTAATTTATGGTTAGGAGAGATTAAAGGGGCAGAGAGTGGAAAAGAACGCTGGGTGATAACGGGTATGCTTAAAGATTATAAATCAATCGTATCTGTTCCACTTGGATACGATGGCATCACTTTAGCCCTTTATCCTGATGAGGTGGAAATGGATTACCTTGCCCACAATCCCCAGGGAATTGCCATAGCGAGAAGAGGAGGTCTTTTCAACCCTATAACGATTCTTCACCTCATAAAGGAAGGAGCATATAAAACTACCCCTTATCTTCTCCAGCAATGGTTGAACAATGCATACATTGAGGGGGCAAATGGTATTGGTTTTGATAATTGGGCAATTTTGAAGGAATTGAAAGAGCTCAAGGAAATAATAATCAGAAACAAAAGAGAGAATCCTTTACAACCTCAAAATAAGATAGCTATTTTATATGAGCCGTTTCTTGAGGGCTTCAATTTGGATGGGAGGGGGCTTTACGGCTTCCTAAAAACTCCTCTGATAAATCAGCCAAGCGACCTTTTCTTCGCATTTAGATTTGGGTCAATATATGGGGGAGTGGATTATCTGAGCATAGAGGATTTGGACAAAGTGAACATTTTCCGCTACAAAGTGATTTTAGCCCCCTCTGCTTTTCTCATCCCACCCGCTGCCGAGGAGCTCCTGCAAAGCTTCATTTTAATGGGAGGTATTCTGGTTGCTGATATCGGATTCGATTGTTATGAGGGAGGCACGCTGGCAAGCGTCAACAAATTCCTCAGTAATAACTTCGGATTGGATGGCTTTTTTACCATAACTAAGGGGAGAGGCAATTTCCGCATAAACATTGAACATCCTCTCTTTCCCCTCTTAAAGAAAAACGAAGAAAGCAACGGAAACGCCAAGGGTTTCGCCGTGGATGGATGCATCGGGTTTGTTTATGTTGGTAAAAAAACTGACATCCTCGCAACCTTAGGGGCTCTTGTTGGAGCAGGCGGTAGGATGGCTGTTGCCGGGATATTGATAAAGAAGGTGGGCTTGGGCTGGGGGATTTACGCCACTTTTCCCCTTTGGCGAAACTGGCTTCCCTACAATAAACTATTCAACGAATTTCATCAAGCCATCCTCAGTTGGGGAGCTGACAGCTATCTCCTTGATTCCCTCTTCCCTCAGACTGGTAGGTTGATGCTCCTGAAAGAAGGAATCGCTCTTTTGAACCTCGCCCCCCAGAAGAACGCTCTCGTCTATATAACCCCTTATCAACAATTTTTCCCTTCCTGCGTTACCGCTCCCTTGGAAGGGAATTTGAGGCAGATAATAGTTCCCTTGAACGAATGTGAACTGCGCATTTTATCAAATCCCGTTCCCCTGCAGGTTCAACCGAGCGACCTAACAGTTCATATCGTGAGTTATACATCCGATAAGGTAGAATTGAAGGTCGTAGGAAAGGGTGGGAAAATCTTATTATCAAACGAAAAAGCCGAGACGATACCAAACTTCACTACTTTGGGGACGATAATCCTCGGTAGCGGAGCATACAAAATAGAGAAGGGCTCTCTTCATAAGATAACGATAACGAATTGCTTAACCGGCGAGAGGAAAAGTTGGCTGGCCAAAGCAGATGAGGGATATTTAAAGATAGAATGGAGTTTTCATAACGAGAAGATAGAAATTGAGAGGGGCTCCCAGTAAAGGGAGCCCCTCTCCCAAATCTTATTTTACTTCAAAAGTCGCTCTCAATCCCTGTTCCGAGTTCCACCCAACTAAAACTTCAAACTGACCAGGTTCAACAATCGGCTTCAAATCCTCATCCAAAAATGCCAAATCCTCCTCGCCAAGCAAGAACTCAACCTTCTGGCTTTCCCCGGGCTTCAAATGTATCCTCTTGAATTTCTTGAGCTCCAAAACCGGTCTAACAATCCTGCTTACTTTATCCTTGATGTAAAGCTGAACAACCTCGTCTCCTTCGTATTTTCCCGTATTTTCCACTTCAACAGTTACTTTTATCTTCTCTCCTCTTGAGGATATCCTCGGTGATACCTCCAAGTTCTTATAGTTGAAGCTCGTGTAGCTCAACCCGAAGCCGAAGGGGAAAAGCGGCTGTCTTCCCCTCACTTCCACATAATCAAGGCTTCTAATGCAGGGTCTATAGTTATAATAGAGGGGGACTTGACCGGTATATCTTGGGAAGGTGAGGGGGAGCTTGCCACCGGGATTATAATCGCCGAAGATGACATTGGCGATTGCATTTCCTCCTTCCTCTCCGGGATACCATGCCTCCACAACAGCATCAATATATCCTATCCATTTGCTCATAGTGATAGCGCTTCCATTTATAAGCACAACGATTACAGGAGTCCCCGTATCAACTACTGCCTTTATCAAATCCTCCTGAACGCCGGGTAAATCCAGATTGCATCTATCCCTTCCTTCTCCCTCCGTCTCTTCAGAATTGCCCATAACCAAAATCGCTACATCGGCTTTGCTCGCAGCGGAAACAGCTTTTGCGAAGCCATCCTTTGAATAATCCCTAACTTTACACCCTTCGGCGAAGTAGACCTTAGTCCCCCTTCCCACTTTATTAATTATTCCTTCCAAAGGCGTTACAACCTTCATTCCATAGCCGCTATATCCACCTAACCTTGCCACATTGGCATTCGGTCCAATGACCGCAACAGAGGAAATGTCTTTTGGCAGAGGAAGGATGCCGTTATTCTTCAGGAGAACTATGCATCTTTCCGCTACCTTCAACGCCATCTCCCTATGTTCGTCGCAATCGCAGATTTGCCTCGCATACTCCGGGTCGGAGAAAGGATTTTCAAAGAGCCCCAACCAGAACTTCGCCCTCAGCACCCTTCTAACCGCCTCATTCAAGACATCTTCGGATAGCTTGCCTTCCTTCCAGAGGCTAACAAGCTCGGGGAAACAAACAGAGTGAGGCAATTCCACATCCAAACCCGCTTCCAAGGCGAGCTTCCCCGCTTGAGCAAGGTTCTCAGCTACCCTATGAGCGCCATATAGCCCCCAAACCGAGCCGTAGTCGGAGACAACGAATCCCTCAAATCCCCATTCCCCCCTCAGAACATCCGTTAGGAGCCACTTATTGGAGGATGAAGGAACGCCGCTTATGGAATTATAAGCCGCCATTATAGACCAAGCCTTCGCCTCTTCAATGCTTGCCTTGAAAGCGGGGAAGAAGATTTCCCTTAAGGTTCTCTCCGAGAAATAGGTCGCGCTGCTGTCCCTCCCTCCATCACCGGCGAAGTCGGCTGCGTAATGCTTTGGAGTGGCGATAACCTTCTCGCTCTGCAATCCCTTGATGAAAGCGACTGCCATCCTTGAGGTCAAATAAGGGTCCTCACCATAGGTCTCCTCAACCCTTCCGTGTCTCACATCTCTCGCGATATTTATCGTGGGGGAAAGGGCTTGATGAATTCCCCTTGCCCTCGTTTCCTTCCCTATAATTCTCGCCACCTCGTTCACCATATCGGGGTCCCAGCTGCTCGCCAAGGCGATGGACTGGGGAAAGCTGGTAGATTTTTTAGCCATACAACCATGAAGGCATTCGTCGTGAATGATGATGGGAATCTTTGATTTGGTCTTCTCAAGGGCGAATTTTTGCACTTCATTCCCTATCTCCACTCCCTTATCGGGGTCCAAATGGCGAAGGATGTAGC
>Ga0078972_1005788_pt4 | contig 19087 bp, 25 predicted proteins | sample YelNatPaOPGAMG01_FD_67568 | JGI IMG/M metagenome (GOLD analysis project Ga0078972, IMG submission 67568) | Hot spring thermophilic microbial communities from Obsidian Pool, Yellowstone National Park, USA - OP-RAMG-01 (SPADES assembly) (version 2) | ecosystem: Environmental > Aquatic > Thermal...
AAAGAGATTAAAGCGTTATTAGAACCCAAGCCTGCACCGCCAGCGCCGCCAAAAAAGGGCTTGTGGAACGAGTTTATTGACTTTATCTCTAAGTATAAGGTTTTAGGTTTGGCTGTTGCCTTTATTATGGGCGTCTATGTCGGTCAAGTCATTCAATCTCTCGTCGCAGATATATTAATGCCACTAATAGGGTTGGCAGTACCTGGCCTCGGAAACCTGTCGACACTCAAAATAGCAGTTCCACCAACCGCCTTGGACGCTCAGGGAAAGCCAATAGATCCAAGCTGGACAGGGCAACTATTCGGCATCGGAAGCTTCCTCGTAGCTATAATCACATTCATAATAGTAGCCTTCGTCATTTTCCTAATCGTGAAAATAACCAAAAAATGGGGCATAGAATAACATTCTATGCGTGGTGGAACAGGGTTAGTTAAGGATTATAACTTTTAGGCTTTCTTTGTTCTCTGAAGCTGTTTTAAATGCTTCAGCTGTCTCCTCAAGCCTAAAACGATGCGTTATCAACCCATCCAGCTTCAGCCTCTTAGAGTTTATTAGTTCCAGCGCCAAGCGGGTCTCAACATGCGAAGTTGAATAGGAAGGGATTATCTGAACCTCTGAAAAGAAAAGCTCTTTTGGGCTTATTTGCAGATTTTCACCGGGCTGCGTTGGAGCGAAAACGCAAAGTGTCCCTCCTTTTCGGCAAATGTTTAAACCAACCTTATATGCTTCTAGGCTTGGAGCTGTAACGAAGGCGACGTCCACACCAAGTCCATCAGTTTCAGCTTTGACTATTTCTTTTAAATCTTCTTTTTCTGGGTTAACCGTAACGTCTGCCCCAAACTTTTTGGCTGCAGTCAACCTATAATCAACAATGTCGCTTGAAATTATTTTTGTTGCTCCAAAAATTTTTGCCAGTGTAACGTGGATTATTCCGATGGCTCCGGAGCCTATAACGGCTATGGTGTCTCCAGCGTGCACACCGCATTTGTTTATGGCTCTTAGGCAGCATGCAACTGGTTCTATGAGTGTTGCTTCCTCGAATGTTAGGTTTTCTGGAATCTTTAAGGTGTCAATCTGAAGGTTGGGGGCTGGAACTTTGAAGTATTCTGCGAATCCGCCTGGCTCTATATGCGTATTGTGGAATTGTTCGCATAATGTGTAGTCGCCGTTTAGGCAGTAATGGCACTTTAAGCATGCAACGTGATGATGTACGAAGACCTTGTCGCCGACATCAAAATCCTTAATTTTGCTTCCTTTTTTGGCTATCACACCGGCGGGTTCGTGCCCGAGAACAAGCGGAGCGCGATTTTTCAGGTACCACTCCATCATGTCGGAGCCACATATTCCACATGCCTTCATCTCCACAAGCGCTTCGTTATTGCTTATGTTCGGCGTCGGCAAATCTTCGATGCGAATGTCTTTTTGACTATAATACACAGCAGCTTTCATTTCGGTTCAACTTTTTCTCTGCAGCTAAACACTTAAAACTTTCCAAAATGAAAATTTCACTCATTAGGGGAAGGCGCGTAAATGTATGTGACAAGCGTGGATAAAGTTAGAGAGTACGAAGTGAACGTTGAGGGTGCACACGGCGTGAAAGTTAAGTATCTACTCCATAAGGGAGTTAGCGCAAAAAGGATTCAGCTAAGGCTTTTCACAATAGATATTGGTGGGCAAGACTAAGCATCATTAACGGTTTAACCTCAACTCGCCCATCTACAACAACAGGCTTCTGCACTATTTTTCCAACCCCAAGTATTGCGGCTTCCGGTGGATTAATTATTGGCGTAAAAAAGTCGACATTATACATGCCCAAATTGGTGACCGTGAACGTTCCGCCAATTAAATCCTCCCTTGAGAGTTTTCCTAGCCTCGCTTTTCCTGTCGCCTCTTTAACAGCCTCTTCTATCTCCGAAACGGATTTTTTGTCTGCATTGCGTATTATCGGAACTGTTAAGCCGTGTTCCGTGGCGGTTGCAACTCCAACATTCACGTCATCGAAAATTTTTATTTTTTCACCCTCCAATGTTGAGTTCACAATTGGATGCTCACGGAGGGTTTTTGCAACAGCACTTACTATTATGGCTGTGTAGGAGACCTGAAGCTTTTCATGCGTTTCAACAGCCTTTGAAGCGTCAACCTCCATCATCAGAGTGCTGTGAGGCGCTGTTCTAAAACTTGAAGTCACACGCTCAGCCGAAGTCTTCCTAAAGCCAGTTAGCGGGATTGTTTCCATAACCTTTGGCATAATCCCTCTAGCTTCTTCGACGAATTTTCTGACATCTTCTTCAATTATTCTTCCTTCTGGACCGCTGCCCTTAATTAGGGATAAGTCTACGCCATATTCTCTTGCAAGCCGCTTTGCAGCTGGTGAGGCTAAAATTTCCATTTTCACCTGCTCTTCAGCTTCTGTCAACTTTTCTTTGAGAATTTCAGTTTCTGAAAGTGGTTCATCTGGAGCCGTTATGAAGGCGAGAACAGCGTCTACTGGGGCATCGTTTCCCTCATCAACCACGATTTTGCGCAGTATACCTGAAGCAGGAGCCTCAAGGTCATATGTGGCTTTCTCTGAAATTATCTCAACTATAGGCTCGCCTTTCTCAACCTTTTCGCTTTCACGCTTATACCATCTACCCACAGTACCTTCCTTCATTGTTAGGCTAAGCTTTGGCATAACAACCTTTGTAACCATTTTAGGTTATCTCCCTAACCGCTTTGATTATGGTTTTTTCATTTGGAATCACATATTGTTCGAGTGGTGGGCTGAACGGTATTGGCGTGTCTGGTTCGGCTACACGTTTTATCGGCGCGTCCAAATAGTCTATTGCTTCTTCAGCCGCTATTGCTGCGATTTCTGCTGTTACACCTGCCGTTTTGCAGTCTTCACTTGCAACGACAAGTCTACCTGTCTTCCTAACAGACCTTATTATGGCCTTCTTGTCAAGCGGCGTCAATGTCCGTGGGTCAACAACTTCAACGCTTACCCCTTCCCTTTCCAAAGTTTTTGCGGCTTCAAGCGCCTTATGCACCATGTAAAGCGTAGCCACCACAGTCACGTCTTCGCCTTCCCGTTTTATATCAGCAACCCCAAATGGAACAGTGTACTCTCCATCTGGAACTTCGCCCTCGATTGGATAGAGCAGCTTATGCTCGCAGAACATGACTGGGTTATTGCCTCTAATTGCTGATTTCAGAAGCCCCTTCGCATCGTATGGTGTTGAGGGCACAGCCACGTACAAGCCTGGCACGTGCATGAACCATGCTTCTAGGCTTTGCGAATGGTGCGAAGCGATGTTTACTCCAGCTCCGAATGGTGTTCGAATCACAAGTGGGCATTTTGCCTGTCCGCCGAACATGTAGTGAATCTTTGCCGCTTGATTTGCAATTTGATCCATGGCTAGAGCCGTTAAGTCGCCAAACATTATCTCTGCAACTGGTCGCATACCGGTTATGGCAGCGCCCACGCCTGTTCCGATTATGGTGGACTCAGATATAGGTGTGTCCTTGACCCTTTCCTCACCGAATTCTTCAGCCAAGCCGTCTGTAACTTTGAAGGCTCCACCCCAATACTTGCCGATATCCTCGCCTAATAGAAAGACTGTTGAATCCCTACACATTTCTTCACGTAAAGCCTCGCGCAACGCTTCCCTATAAGTTATTTTGCGCATATTTCGCCTCCTCAGGCGTAAACATCCTCTAGAGCTTCTTCTGGCGCTGGGTAGGGACTCTCCATAGCGAATCTAACAGCCTCCTCAATTTCAACTGTAACTTCTCGCGTAATCTGTTGAAATTCAGTCTCTGCAAGAATGCCGTCTCGTAGAAGCTTCTCCTTAAAACGTTTAATCGGGTCTTTGGCAATCCACTCCTCAACCTCTTCTCTGGGTCTGTACTTTGCTGGGTCTACACGCGAATGCCCCTTATGCCTATAAGTCTTACACTCGATAAGCGTCGGCCCTTCACCTTTTCTGGCTCTTTCAACAGCCCTAAGCGTGGCTTCATAAACTGCGAGAACATCGTTTCCATCGACAACCACGCCTGGAATCCCGTAGGCCGACGCCCTATCAGCAATGTTTTCGATCAGCATGACTCTTGATTGGCGTGTTCCCATAGCGTAAAGATTGTTTTCGCATATGAAGATAACTGGAAGCTTCCATATGGCTGCCATGTTTATGCCCTCGTGAAATGTCCCCTGGTTTGAGGCGCCTTCACCGAAGAAACACGCCACAACTTGACTTGCCTTTCTAAGTTTTATGGATAAGCCGGCGCCGACGGCGATTGGTATTCCAGCGCCCACGACAGCGGTTGCGCCAAGCATGCCCATGCTGAAATCTGCGATGTGCATCGAGCCGCCCTTACCCTTACAATAGCCAGTTTTCTTACCCAAAATTTCCGCCATAGTACGCTTCAAATCAGCACCTTTGGCGATACAGTGTCCGTGTCCCCTATGCGTACTCGTAATATAATCATTTTTTCGTAGGTTGCTGCAGACGCCAACAGCGACGGCTTCTTCTCCGGTATAAAGATGAATTGTGCCTGGAACCAAGTTTTGCGCATACAAATCGAAAACTTTCTCTTCAAAAAAGCGAATTTCAAGCATCTTCCTAAACATTTCCGTGAGTTTCTCTTTGGCTAGGCTTAGCGTCAAATTTTAGCCCTCTCGCGAATGCGCGCGCGATTCACTTGTTATATATGCGCCACTTTTATATTATTTTGCCACCTGAATCTTAAAGTTTGATTTGCCATTTTCGTAAAATTTCATTTAAAGAGCAGCACAAACCATATAGAAACAGTCAGCAGATATTTGTTAAGGAGTCTAGATGCAGAGGTCCTATTCGCGTTTGTTGGGCATCGTTGGGAAACCAAACACCGGGAAATCGACATTTTTTAGCGCAGCAACCCTTGCTCCAGCTGAAATTGCAAATTATCCCTTCACAACGATAAAGCCGAACCGGGGAGTTGGCTATGTGCGAACTCCATGCGTTCATGAAGAATTTAACGTTAAGGATAATCCTGTTAATTCTTTATGCTTAGACGGTGTTAGACTTATTCCGGTGGAGTTTATTGACTGTGCAGGCCTTGTGCCTGGTGCATGGCAGGGAAGAGGCTTAGGAAACCAGTTTTTGGATGAAATCAGGAAGGCTGATGCCTTAATTCACATAATAGATGCCTCTGGAGGAACAGACTGTGAGGGAAGAATATGCAAGCTGGGAGAACATGACCCGCTTGAAGATGTGAAGTTCCTTGAACATGAAATAACGATGTGGATGGCAAATATTTTAAAACGTGACTGGCCGAAAATTGCCAGAACCGTCGAAGCTGAATCAAAAGACCTTTACGCGATGCTTGAGGAGAGGCTTAGCGGACTAGCCATTAGAAGGTCCCACATTTTCGAGGCCATTAGAAAGGCAGGCTTAAATGCTGAAAAGCCCACGGCTTGGAGTGAGGGAGAGTTTCTAAAATTTGTTGATACGTTGAGACAAATTGCCAAACCTATGCTCATAGCCGCGAATAAGATAGATTTACCAACAGCTGAGCAGAACCTTGAAAGACTAAAGAAGCTCAACCATATTGTAGTTCCATGCTGTGCAGAGGCAGAACTAGCCCTAAGAAGGGCAGCGGAGAAAAAGCTAATAGATTATAGACCTGGAGACTGCAACTTCAGAATAACTGATGCTGAAAGGCTAACCGCAAGTCAGATTAAGGCTTTGGAAACGATCAGGGAGAAAATCCTCCTAAGATACGGTTCAACGGGAGTCCAGGAGGCAATTAACATGGCTTACTTCAAACTTTTAAACATGATTACAGTTTACCCTGTTGAAGATTTGGAGCACCTATCAGACCATAATGGTAGAGTTTTGCCAGACGCCTACCTCGTGCCTTACGGAACAACAGCCCGCCAATTAGCTTACCTCATACACACAGAACTCGGCGAGAGCTTCATATACGCAGTTGAGGCCCGCGAAAGAAAACGGGTTGGAGAGGACTACACCCTAAAAGATAGAGATGTACTCTCAATAGTAAGCGCCAAAAAAAGAGCATATTCCGCCATAGGCAAAAGCGATGTTTAGGAAATATTCATCGTAATTCTTTGTTGATTCTTCAACATCCCTTATCAGGTGCCTTAAATCTTCTGGGAGCAAGTTTAATCTGCCAATAACCTTGACACGCACCTTGTTTTTGTGTATGCGTTCATCTGTTAGGATTTTCCTAAACTCTTCCTCAGCTATGCGCATGATTTTCTCAACTTCACTTCTTGTTCTTCGAAAATTTTCAGTGGAAAAAGCATACAGGGTTATGGATTTAACCTTAAGCTTTAAACACCAGTCAAGAAGCTGCTCAACTTTCTCTGCGCCTCTTTCATGCCCAAACCAAGAGTTAAGGTTCTTTTCAGAAGCCCAACGCCTATTCCCATCCAAGATTATCGCGATGTGCTCTGGTTTGTTGCCGTTTTTAACTTGATGCCAAAGCCACTTTTCATACAACTTGTAAGCACCTATGGCTGAAAGCAGAGTCTTAAACATCACTTAAACCTCGCTCTTTTGAGGGCTTCAGCGCAAGGGCATTTACCCTCACGTTCAATTGGCAAAGCCTTTACAGTTTCAATTAAAACTTGCTCAAGTTTTGGCATAACCCTTCCAGAAAGCTCTCTAACCTCTACTGGAGTTAGACGTTCCTGCATTCCAGCAGCCATATTTGACACAAAACATAACGCAGCATAGCAAATTTCAAGCTCCCTAGCAAGAACAACTTCTGGAACGCCAGTCATTCCAACAATGTCACAGCCCAAACGCCTAAAAACTTCAATTTCAGCAGCAGTTTCAAATCGTGGGCCCTCAGTGCAGACGAGTATGGCTTCGCTCCACAGTGGTATCCCGAGCCGTTCCGCAGTTTTGATTATTACTTTACGGATTTCTGGACAGTATGGTTGGGAAACATCAACATGTGTTACTGGGGCTTCATCATAGAAGGTTGTTGGGCGAAGCTTTGTAAAATCAACGAAATCGTGTGGAAGCACAATGTCTGAAGGCTTAAAATTGCGGTTTATTGCGCCAACAGCGTTTACCGCAATAATTCTTTCTACACCTAGACTATGCAAAGCGTAAATGTTCGCCCTATAATTCACCCTATGCGGAGGCAAAGAATGCTCCAGACCATGCCTTGGAAGAAAAATGATCTTTTTGCCGCCTAGACTTCCAATAGACAATGGTGGAGCAACGCCATAAGGGGTTCCAACGCGCAGTTGTTCTACATTTTTAAACAAACTTTCAAAGCCTGTTCCGCCTATAACCCCAATTTTAGCCTTCTCCAAGCTCCTCTTCACCCTCTTTAGCTTCCTTGAAAAATCCTTTAGCAGACTTGCGAATAACAAATACAACCATGCTTGAAGCTATCCCAATCAAGATCCCAACAATTATTGAAAAAATGAGCTTACCGTAGCCTTCCTCTGGTCTTATTAAAACGTTTGACGTCCCATCCAAAATCCACCTTGACCACGCTATCAAAACGATTAGCGCTGCGTTTCGAAGAACACGTGCGTCACGCTCCATATACCACCGCACAGCTCTACCAGAAAGTGCAACACAAATTCCAACTACAACAAGATCCATCGAGCCCTTGATAAAGTAGGCAACTATCTGCGGTAAAATGCTAAACCAACCAGCAATGTCTGGCGGTGGCGAAGTAATGCTGATAACGAAGGTTGTGACATTCATCCATCCTAGGTAAATGCTAACGGCTATGCATAATGCGCCAGCGATCATTGAGTAATTTGAAATTTGAACGCGAAGTGGCGGCGGCGTATACTCTTTAATCCAAACATACGCTTTTTTGGTTGCCCTGTCCACTCCGAAGCCCTTCACTAGGAGGAAGACGCTTATTACAAAGATGAAAGCTATCCAATAATAATAGAGCATATTGAAAATTGAGAGTACCCCCAAAATCAAAATTAAGAGACCAGGAAGCCCCAGAGCTACACGTGAATAACGCGGATTCTCCATAACCATCTTCAGATAACGCGTAAAAAGAGCAGCTGTTTCCTCAATTGACTCGCTGTGCTTCACAACCACACGGTTTACAGACGAAACTGGAACTCTTGATTCTACAAGCGGCAAAATGGCTTGGTCAGAGTAGCCATCCGTGACAAGTATAACCTCGTTTGCAGGAAAAGAACTTAAAACATCATTCAACTCCCCAACTATTTTTCTGTCCGCGCTGACATCGCTAAGCTCAGAGCCTGAAATTGTGGCTATCTCAAAAATTTCATTTTGGCTACCCTCTTCTCGAAGCTTATCGTAAATACGTATCGCCCCGAACATCGCATTTGCATCTGCCTCTTCCGGATCTTTGAGTGCCAGCGCCACTGCAGCGTTTAGGTTTCCGTCTCTACCAACAACTGGCGTTTTTATTCCAGCTTTAGAGTTCAAATCGCCGTCTCTGTCAACGCATAAAATTAGTGTCTTTCTTTGCTCTTTGCGGGCAACTTCCTCTTCAGCCATTACCCATCTGTTCCTCAATCTACTTTATTAACGCAACACTTTAATTTTGCGTTACAAGTCCTCGTCGCCGAGGAGCTGAAATTCCTCCCACGTCAACTTTTCTCCACGCTTCAACTTCTCAGCAGCTTGCTGTTTAAGTTTTTCAAGGAGAGCCTCCTCGCTTTTCCTTTCCTCATCCATCTTCGCTTTCAGCAATTCGCCTTTCAAGGCTCTTACTTGATTTAGAAGCCCTTGGATTTCCGTGTTGATTGGTGTCATCCGTTCTTTTACAGTTACGAATCGCTTATGAAAGTCGTCAGCCTCCGCTTTCACCTTATTCAGTTCTTTTATCTTTGCAATCATCTTTTCGTGTAATTCTTGGCTTTTTTTAGCGCTATCCGTGAGTTTTTCGTGGCAAAACTTTCCTTCAGTTTCAAGAGCCTTAATTTCAGCACGCAACTCAAGCAGTTTTTGGCTTATCTGCTCAAATCTCCTAAGAGTTGCAAGCTGAGCCTCTAAACTTTTCACTTTTTCGACCAGTGCCTTTTCCTCTTGCAGATCCAGAGGGTTTGTTTGTATTTTCCATTCAATTGCATCAATTTCTTTCTGAATTGCGCTAATGCTTTTGCGCGTTTTCCTCTTGCCTAGCGCTTTCAGTTCTTCGTTCAGGCGTTTTGCTTCCTCTATCTTTATGCGAACTTTCGCTTGCATTTCATTCCTTTTCTGTTTAAGCGTCTTAACCTCTACATTTAAATTGTTTCTTTCATTTTTAAGCTCAAAAATTTCTGCGTTTAAATGTTTAATTTGCTCGTTAATTCTATCTCTTTCCTTAGCTAAACCTTCAGCTTCAGCTTTTAGTTTTTCTCTCTGTCCTTTTAGGACGGAAATTTTCTGGTTTAATTCTGTGATTTGCTGGGTTCTTTGCTGTTGTTGTGCCAAGCGCTTTTCCTCTTTTGCTTTTTCCATCTGATAATCTGTTTGATTAGTTTTACTCCATTAGCGGACGTGAATAGTGGCATATTCCACTCTGTTTTTATTCTCCATCTTTCAGCAACCCCCTTTGCAGTCTTTTTAATGTAGGGTTCCTTGTAAACGAGCATACCCCTCCTTTGCCACGCTGGAGTTTCAGCTAAATTTACGCCTTGTTTAAAAGCCAGTTCATGAAGCTCTTCTGTTTTCAACCCTCTAAGCTTTTTGGAAGCTTCTGAAGGTTTATACCCTAGCTTTCGTAGAATCCAATAGGCATAAGCGTTGTTATGATTCCTCCATAAGTCGTTTTGCCTCCAAGCCAAATACTCAATTATCTTATCCGTGTTTGGAACAACTATTACGCGGGAATCAAAAGCCACCAAGCGCTTCTTTTTAAAAAGCTTTTGTGTGCACAACGCGAATGCGGTTGCGGCTAGGCTTGGCATGACGGAGTCTATTTTTTCAACCCTTCGGCTGAATGGGGATTCTTCAATAAACAGCATGTTTAACTCGTCGCTCGCAACATAAACCAATGTTGGATCAGAAACCGTCTTTAAGATAGTTTCTGCAGAATAAACTAGACATTTTGCAAAGTTCTTGTCAAACGGCTTCACAGCGCTTAGGCTTTCTGAAAGTTTCTGGAATTTCCAGCCGTCAAGCCTCAAAAAGAACGGTGTTTCAGGCGGTATGCATATCTTCGAGAAAACTTCACTTTTTGAAGGGTTCTCATGTTTATTCAAGGATGATTCTCGCATCGACGGTTTTAGCGCCCCTCCCATAAACCATTATTGGGTTCAAATCAAGCTCCTTAATTTCCTGATGCTCCATGACTAGCCTAGAGGTGTTCACTAAAATCTTCACAATAGCCTCAATGTCAGCGGGCGGTAGGTTTCTATAACCCTTCAAAAGCGGGTAAGCTTTAACTTCACTTATCATCTCACGGGCTTCATCCTCATCTATGGGCGCAATTCTAAAGGCAACATCCCTAAGGATTTCAACGAAAATTCCGCCAAGCCCAAACATTAAGGCCGGACCAAACTGCGGATCTTCAATGGCGCCTACGATAACTTCTGTTGAAGCTGGAGCCATCTCCTGAACGAGGATGCCGACAATTTTTGCGTCTGCTCTATGTTTCTTCACATTTTCTAAAATCTTTTTATAGGCATCCCTAACTTCCCCTGCATTTTTCAAACCAACAATAACGCCGCCCACATCAGACTTGTGAATAATGTCTGGAGAAACAACCTTCAAAACCACAGGAAAACCAATAGCCTCAGCAAACTTGACAGCTTCAGCCTCACTTTTCGCCACCTCAAACCTTGTAACGGGAATCCCATATTCAACACAAACAGTTTTAGCCTCACTCTCAAGCAAGTGTTTCCTTCCCTCTTGAATGGCTTTTTCAAATATTTGTTGCGTTGTTCTCATAAGTTTGGCCTCTTGAAAAACTAGTTTCACTTTCTATTTATTTAAAGAATTTCCTTTATTTTACACAAATCTATCTTATGGTGGCGTTGGCAGCGGTGAAACTGAAGTGTCTTCATAATACCAGTATAGCGTTTCGTTGTCTGCAACTAGGTATTTATCACATGCGATAGGGCCTTCCATCCATCCGTAGGAAGCCCAAATCCACCACATCCAATAATATGGATGAGCATTTTCAACATCGTCTATCGAGTTTACAAATGCGCCCATGCTTGGCCATGACGTGTAATTTACTTTTGCAACAATTTCGGTCAAATTAAGTAGTGTCGCCCCCATTGCTGCTTCGGTGTTATTAAACCATTTTATAGTTCCATTTCCATAATTTATGCCTAAATTTGCGTGAATTGGCGTTTTCTTGGTTCTAGAAACTAAGTTTTCGTATTGATAATAGAAGTATCCAGTTGAAAATGTGGCAACTATAGCCCAGCATAAAATGGTTAAGGATGCTAAAGCCCACTTATTTCCCAATATTTTTGATGTCATAAACTCCAACCACCCTAAACGAAGATACTAATGGTGTAAAGCAAAAACCAAACAAGAGAGCATTACTTACCTCGTGAAGAAGCGTGTAAGGCGCTCCAATTGCCATAGCAACAAGAAGGTTTTGTCCTATAACATGAGCATAAACGATGTTCGTAATAACATCGTAAATAAGTGTCAGCAAGAAGCCGATATTTCCCAAAAAAACGATCTGCCCTAAAGATTTACCGCCGAAATTTATGTTTGCCTTACGCAAAAAACCTCCAGCAACACCATAAATAGCCTCAGAAACAATCGTTGCAATCCAAACTTGTAAAACAAAACCATAAGGGTTCAAAACACCATAAACCAACCATGATAAAACACCTATTAAAGCGCCAGCAAGTGAGCCGAATAGGAAACCTCCAATAAAACAAATGAAATCCATAAGTTTAACATTCGGCAGGGAAATAAGTGTGTAATTTGTGCCTACTGCCAAAGCAGTTAGTGTTATTATAACGGCTAAATTTTTGCTGTTCATCACTTGGATGGATTATCCATCCAGTAATATAAATTTTCCGCTTGAGCCATCAAGATATCATCACGTAAGCGAATATTTTTGCATCGTCAATTAGGTTTTGTATTTTTGCGTATTCGTTTGGTTGATGGGCAGTTTCGTCTATTGTGCTCCATACAACAGCTGGAATGCTTATTCTTCTGAAGAAGGCAGCGCATGTTCCTCCGCCTATTCCCCCAACTTTTGGTTCCACTCCTCTAATGGCGCTTATTGCATTTTTTAGCATGGTTACAATTTTTGAGTTTGGGTCTGTGGGTTTGGGCGCAGCGCTTTTTTGGATTATTTCAATTTTTATTTTGGCTCCTGTTTTCTTTTCAAATTCTTCTGCAAGTGCTTAGTATCCATGAAAATGCCATAAAGCCAAAACCTAAAACTGCTCCACTGCTGCTTTGTTCTCTCTGCCCACGAAGCATGGATGACCATATAAGCGAATATCCTATATAGTAAAGCAATGCGGGCAAAAGCGAAACGAACATCATAAGCTGCACATCTTTGTGCTTCAAGTGTCCCAGTTCATGCCCGATCACCGCCTCAACCTCCTCAGTTTCCAAAGTTTTAAGCAACCCAGTTGTAACTGCAACACGGTTTCCAGCTATGGGTGAGCCATAAGCAAACGCGTTTGGAATCGGAATCTGCGCAAGCATAAGCCTAGGCTCTTTGATGTTGCTCTTTTGGCTTAAATTTGCAACTATCTCGTGAAGCCTTGGATTCTCATTTTCAGGTAATTCTCGCGTGCGGTAGAGCGCATCAATTATGTATGGCGATATAAGCCACTGGAGAATGTTAAAGGCAACAACCAATATTCCCAAAGTTACGAAGCTAAATGAACTGAAAAGACTAAGGACAACCGTGAAAATTAACGTTGACAGACCGATTATTAGGGCTAGAGTTCCAACCATTGATAGGCGAAGTTTCCAAACATTCATTTCATATCATCATCTGCTCAGTGACAGAGCTAACTTATATTTCTTACGCTCCAAAATACTTTCTAAAATCAAAGCACCCAAACATTGAAGGTTAGTTTTAAATCGCTTGCAAACCTTCATTTCTCTCATGGAAATCCTTGTTGACGACATAGGTAGTTTTCCACTTCCCCCCACCATAGGAAAAGAGCAGTTTGAAAGAGCATATGCGCTTGCAAGGAAAGCCCTAAACCAAGGAAAAGACATCAGAGAAGACGAATTTTTGCTTAAAAATTTCTACAACATCATAATCGACTCTTTTAGGAAAAAATGTCAAGCGGGCTTGGATGTTGTGAACTACCCACAGCATTATGACATGCGCAATCAATTTGCAGAAGTCATCAGAAAAGCGATGGAAAAGGGCACATACGAAGTTGAAGAAAAAGATGCTGTCATACCAGAAGTGCACGTAATAAGCAACGAGGCAAAGGCACTTTCTGAAGAATTCGGAAGAAAAATCCTACTTCGCGTGTGCATAACAGGTCCGATGGAACTGTACCTAAAAATGATTGGAAAAACAGCTTACAAGGACATACTCCTAATGTTCGCGGAAACAGCGAAACGTTTCGCAAAAAACGCAATAATTAACTCCAAACATGTAAAGACGGAGATTGTCTCACTGGACGAGCCAAGCTTCGGCTTTCAAGAAATATCAGCAGAAAAAGACACGCTTTCAGACGTTATGGAAAGAGCATTCGATTTCCCTGGCGTGGTAAAGCAGATTCACTTGCACTCGCCATCAAGGATAGCTGACATTCTCGAAACCAAAAACTTGGACGTCGTATCACTTGAGTATGCAGCTTCACCAAAAAACATTGACACAATATCAAAGAAGCTTTTGGAAACCACTGGCAAAAGGATAAGGATTGGCATATCAAGAACAGACATAAACAACATCATAGCAGAACTATACGAAAAGGGCATAACAAAGCCAAACACGGAGCAGCTAGTTGAAGATGAAGAAACTATAAGGAAAAGATTTCAAAAAGCCAAAGAAAAATTTGGAGAAACAATGACTTTCACAGGACCAGACTGCGGACTGGGTGGATGGCCATCACAAGAAGCAGCGCAACTTCTCTTAAAGAGAACCGTTAAAGCCGTAAAAAATACGCAAAAATGAATAGCACTTTTACGGGTAAGACCCTAGTGTGGCGGGCCCGCCGGGAATTGAACCCGGGACCTACGGGTTAAGAGCCTCAACCCACCCCGTGCAGCGGTTTGGTCCGCCGCTCTAACCTTACTGAGCTACGGGCCCTTTGTTAGGCTTTTCTATTTATGCAGTTTAATAGCGCTTTAATAAATTTAGCTTTCCGACGTGGGATTTATTATACCAAAATAAATTCTTATGTGAGGTTGCATAAGATAAATTAAAATGAATATGTCCAGTAGAAGCACTACGATTCTGAGGATAAAGAGTATGCCAAAGTTAAACATTAGAATCAGCTGGTTGACGGTTAAAAATATACCCATCAAGGTGAAGGCGAAAACTGTGAACCACGCCCATCTTCTGCCCCTGTAAAATCCATAGGCAATGAAAAGGTATGCAATTGATAAAATGGAGAGCAGCGCAATTATCCATGCGAAAAGGAGGATTTTCTTAAAAAGAACTTCAAACCCAATGCTGGAAAGACCAAATACCACTAAGGTCAAAACTGTTAACGACAAGCTTAAAACTATGTAAAGCGCACTTATAAGAACCACGCCAAAAGGACGCCCACGAGTTATCTCGCTTCTCGGCGTTAATTGTTCCCATTTTATGTTTAGATAAGCGGCGGCGCATGCACCAAACTCCGACAATAGAATGCTGACTGTGAAAAGTGATGGAGACCTCGGAAAACTTGAGGATACAGATAAGCCTAATAATCCTCCAATCCAATAGCCAACAATAGTGCCAATAATAATTGATATGATTATGCTTGCAATGTCTTTCATGAAATTGCGTCTGCAGATTAAATACAAAACGACGAAAAGCAGGGCAGAATCTAAAATGAAAACGATTATGCTTAAGATGGACGTTATAAAGCCTATTTGCGCGTGCGTATAGCCCAAATCGTAGAGAAACAAGGGTAAAGTTGGAGCCACGGTTTCATAGAATCCACTAAATACACAAAAAATTAAGGTTGTCAAAAGTATTTTCACGTGGATTGTTTTAAAGTTGTATTTAGCCACTGACAACTTCCTTTCTCAACACCCTTAAACTCATTTTAACTTTTAATTACTATTAAGGTCAATATTTTTTAAAGTTGCCGTTCATATTTGGTTGTTGAGGTTGAATCTGTTGGGTGAAATTGTCTTTGTTGGACTCGGTTTATATGACGAGTTGGGAATAAGTTTGCGGGGTTTGGAGGAGCTCAAAAATGCAGACGCCGCCTTTATTGAGCTTTACACGAGTTTTATGCCCGAATTTTCAATAAGACGATTTGAGGAGCTTTGTGGAAAAAGAATCAGAAAGATTTCAAGAAAGGAGTTAGAAGAGGAAAATGGAAAAATCGTCATAGAAGCAGCTAAAAGGGGTAAGGCTGTTCTTCTTGTTCCAGGCGATCCCTTAATTGCAACAACTCACATAGCCTTGAGGATTTATGCTGAAAAACTTGGAGTAAAAACACGTGTGGTTCATGGCTCCTCAATAATTTCTGCTGTTATGGGTTTGTGTGGCTTGCACAATTACAAGTTTGGAAAAAGTGTTACCATACCCTTCCAAAACGAAAACCCATCTGAAACACCCTATGAGGTTATAGCCAAAAACAAGGAAAATGGGCTTCACACGCTTTGCCTATTGGACATAAAAGCTGAAGAGAAACGCTGCATGAAAATTCGTGAAGGTTTAGAGATGCTTCTGAAAATTGAAGAGGAAAGGAAAAAGAATGTTGCAACAATGGAAACAATTGCTGTGGGAGTGGCGAGAGCTGGAAGCAGCAACCCAACTGTAAAAGCCAGCTTCATAAGAGAGTTGTTAAACTATGATTTTGGAGAACCACCCTACAGCCTTGTCTTTCTAGCAAGGCTCCATTTTATGGAAGCTGAAGCCCTCCTAACCTTGGCTGGGGCTCCTGAAAAAGTTAGGGAGATGATTGTGTGAGTTTGGAGATGCTAGTTTCAAAGTATATAGCTTCTGCGGAGCAGGTTTTTAATGAAATGCAAACTTCTGAAACTCCAGTTCACATTGACGTCAACCATGTTAAAGGGGTTATGGATTTCGCCAAAGCCTATTTGGAAGATGCAAAGTATTATAGGGATAGAAAGAAATTTGAGGTAAGCCTTGCTTCTGTTGCCTATTGCGAAGGCTTACTTGATGCGTTAAAACTGTTAGGAGTCGTGGAATTTGAATGGCCAGTAAGGAGAGAGCGAAGCGAAAAATAGTTTTAGCTTCCGGAGTATTCGATTTGCTGCATCTTGGCCACGTGAGATTTCTTGAAGAGGCAAAGAAGGCTGGTGGAAAAAACGCTGAACTAATCGTTATCGTAGCTAGAGACAGCACCGTGGAGAAACGTAAGGGAAAGAAACCAGTTGTACCTGAAAGCCAAAGGAGAGCTTTAGTTGAGTCTCTAAAAGTTGTTGATGAAGCTATTCTGGGTTATGAGGAATTTGACATGGGACGCGTAATTGACAAGATCAAGCCAGATATAATTGCCCTCGGATATGACCAAGACAACATGGAAAAAGCTGTAAAGAAATATGTGAAGAAAAGTGGATTGAAGATAAAAATTGTTAGGATTGGGAAGTTTGGAGAGGACGAGTTGGACAGTTCATCGAAGATTAAGCAGAAAATAATTGAAGATTTTAGGAGATGAACGCTTTAATAAGCTCTAAAAGGTTTGCATTAACGATAACGCTCATAGTGTTAAACATGCTTGTTTATGTTTACACTGCAGCATTAAGTGGAAACCCAATTGAAATCAGCTACACTGTTTTAAAGCAATATGGACAATTCAACCAATATGTATTGGAGGGTGGCTATTGGCAACTTCTCACCGCTATGTTTGTCCATGTAGACATAATTCACATTTTAGGCAACATGCTCTTTCTCCTCATATTCGGTCTTAGAGCAGAGGAACTTTTCAAACCTTTAGAGTACATTCTCATTTACTTCTCAAGCGGCTTAGCAGGAAACTTGTTAACGCTTTTGTTTGGACCCAGCATGGTTTCTGCAGGGGCTTCAGGCGCCATTTTCGGATTGTTCGGCGCTTGCATAGTTTATTTGAGGCGTGCCTTTGGACAGTCGATAATTGGCGCACTGATTTACGCTTTCTTCTTGTTAATGATAAGTTCGGGTCAAGGCGTGAACAATCTAGCCCATCTTGGCGGTTTACTCGTCGGGCTTTTTCTTGGTTACATATTTGCAACTAAACGCAAGCCGAGAACCACATACAAGTTTGGCTACTCTTTCTCCATCAAATTCATGGAAGGGTTAAGACTTCAACCTTAACTTTATGTCCATCCTTAAGGTTTAGATGCTTCCTAAGAAATATCGGAGCTATAACTTCTACTACTGATGAATCATAATGGCTACGTAGGGCTGAAATTAAAGCGCCCTTTACTTTGTTCTCTATTATTACCGGATAACATTTTACTGGTCCATAAGTGCGGTTTTCGTCCTTAAAACCCTCTATCTCGATTGCTGGGTAAGCCTCAAGTTCAGCGTGCGCCTTAATGTCATAATCTGTTGTAAGCTTTAGATTAAGCGTCCCAGGATACGGGTCGAAACCAAGTTTTTCAATGAACTGTTTCTTATACTGGTCTATTGATGTGTAATAGGCGCCTTCACCTAAACCAGTGAAAAGCACACCCTCCACCATTTCAGCTAACTTTAAAAGCGCGTAAATGTTTCGCCAGTCCTGCTTAGCCATTTTTAGAGCTTTCATCATATCTTTAAAATGAGACTGTTGATATTTAAGTAGCTCGAAAAACGCCATTGCAACTAAGCTTCAGCATATATAGCATTGGCGTAGACGTGTTCGCGCGCATACGATAGTAAAAACACATCCCAAACAAAGTTTAAACTTGTTTAAACAATCTATAGGAAACTCTTATTTAGAAAACAGATATCCTGAAAATCTCAGAAAAGAGAAGGAATGCAGGATGAAAGCATCTAACGTAGCCATGATTGGAGTGTGTGCAGCCTTATACGCCGTAGTTGGACGCTTAACAGATTTAGGCATAACAGTTGGCGGAGTAGCATTCTGGCCAGCAGCAGTCATACCTGCAGTTTTCGCTGTCCTATTTGGACCATTAACTGGTGCTCTAGGTGCAGCTATAGGCATTTTTATAAGAGACATGCTGTTTCACGGAGATGCTTTGCTTAGTTTGTCAGCTGGCGTTACAGCAAATTTCACCGGATTCTTCATTTTGGGTTACATTTCACGTTCGACACTTAATTGGAAGAAGGTAAGCTCAAGCGCAATTATGGGGAGCATAATCATCGCCGCCGGTCTTTTATTACCAACAATTCTATTACCAACAGAATCCGCTGCTTACTTCTCATTCGCATTGTCTTCCTCTGAAATCATTCTGTTATTCGCCATAACAGTTATCGCAAGTTTAGCTATCACGCTAATTATTGCCAAATTATGGCCTGAATGGAAAAATTATGGTGTGGGCTCCGTTACCGGACTTGGAGTGGGAAGCGCAATAATAGCCATCGTAGTTTGGGCTTACAGCCAAATGTTCTTCTCTCCGCAGGGCTATTTCAAAAATCCCATACCGTCATCTTTTATACCAATAATATTCGTTTGGACTTTCGCCACAGAAATTCCATTCATCTTACTTCTAGGACCACCAATCTTAAAAGCATGTTATAAGGCTTATCCATCACTAAAAACCGTGCAGAAAACTAAAAATAGGGAAAAATAATTGACAAAAAAGAGCTCAAGAGCTTTTTCTCCAGCTGGAATTTCAAGCTTTTTTGAGATATGTGATACCTTGCCTGATGGTAAGGCAATTTTAAACCTTGAACGTGTTGGAGCTCGTGGTGGAGGCTTCGCGTTTAAAAAAGGAGTCTTAACACAAGTGAGCATAAAAGAAACTGCGAAGAACAGCACTGAAGTTTTTATTAATGAACGTTTAGCGCCTGAAGCTGAAACAACAAAAACTGTTGTGCAAATGATTCTAGAAAACGTGAACGAAAAATACGCTGTTGAAGTAAGACATAAAGTTGATGTTCC
>Ga0078972_1009521_pt1 | contig 19086 bp, 16 predicted proteins | sample YelNatPaOPGAMG01_FD_67568 | JGI IMG/M metagenome (GOLD analysis project Ga0078972, IMG submission 67568) | Hot spring thermophilic microbial communities from Obsidian Pool, Yellowstone National Park, USA - OP-RAMG-01 (SPADES assembly) (version 2) | ecosystem: Environmental > Aquatic > Thermal...
AAAAAGGAAATATAGAATTTTAGAAAGGCATAAATATTATTTTTAAGCCATTTTTATTGTTAAAAGTGGTTATTATGTCTGAAAGTGAGTTATCTTCAGCCCCAATTCATAGGATAATTAAAAAAGCTGGAGCTCCTCGTGTTAGTGAGGATGCAACAGAAGAACTTAAACGTATACTTGAAGAAGTTGGTCTTGCACTTGCTAAAGAAGCCTTGGGCCTTGCACAATATGCAGGTAGAAGAACAGTTAAAAGAGAAGATATTGAAAGAGCTGCAAAAACTCTTTTAAAAGGAGTTATAGGCTAAAAAATCTTTAAAAATTCTAATCTCTTAGATATTCAATGTTTTCTCTATAAACTAAAGTACTTTTATAAATCTTAGTAAGAAATATTTCTTTAATTTTAGACTTAAAATCTACTGTAAAGTTTATAAATCAAATTAAAAGAAAAAATGGAGAAGGAGTTATTTTTAATAACTTTAAAACAGTCTTTATTATTTTCATTTTTTATTAAAAGAATTTTATTAACTTTTAAAGATCGAAAGAAAGATTTTTAAATGAATGTAGAAATTATATAATATTTATTTATTATTTTATTTATATTATATAAAGTAAATTATGATATAATTTTTTAACTATCTTTTGCTTAATAGATTTTCCTTAAAAACTTATATTAGAGTATTTATCCATTCTATCCTAGAAAATTTGAGTTTGGGGTGATTTTTTTGGAAGCTTCAGGACAACCACCTATTTTAATATTAAAAGAAGGAACTACTAGAACTAGAGGTAGACCTGCTCAAAGAAATAATATTGCTGCTGCTAGAATAATCGGTGAAATAATTAAAACTACATTAGGTCCTAAAGGAATGGATAAAATGCTCGTAGATTCTCTTGGGGATGTAATAGTAACAAATGATGGGGCAACAATTCTTGATAAAATGGATGTGGAACATCCTGCTGCAAAAATGCTTATCGAAGTAGCTAAAACACAAGACCATATGGTTGGTGATGGAACAACTACTGTTGTCGTAATTACTGGAGAACTTTTAAGAAAAGCTGAAGAGTTAATCGAACAAAAAGTTCATCCAACGACTATTATCTCTGGTTATAAAAAAGCTTTGGATTTGGCATTAGATTTATTGAACAAATATTCTATTACTATCGATATTAAAGATAGAGAAACAATTAAAAAAGTAGTTCTTACAGCAATAGCAAGTAAATCTCTTGGTTTTGCAAGAGAGCATTTAGCTGATATTGCAATAGATGCTGTTCTTAATGTTATAAGAGAAGTTGATGGAAAATTAAAAGCTGATAAAGATGATATACAAATAATTAAGAAAGAAGGTAAAAGTCTCCTAGAATCAGAATTAGTTAAAGGGATTGTTGTTGATAAAGAAGTAGTTCATTCTGCAATGCCTAAAAGAATAGAAAATGCAAGAATAGCATTAATAGATGCACCTTTTGAAATAGAAAAAACAGAATTTAGTGCTGAAATAAGGATAAGAGACCCATCAAAGATTAAGGAATTCCTTGATGAAGAAACAACCATTCTTAAAAAAATGGTTGATAAAGTAATTTCCACTAAAGCTAATGTGGTTTTCTGCCAAAAAGGAATAGACGATGTTGCTCAATTCTTTATGGCTAAGGCTGGTATAATGGCTGTTAGACGTGTGAAACAATCTGATATGGAAAAACTTTCTAAAGCCACAGGTGCAAAAATAATTACAAACATTGAAGATTTGACAGAAAACGATTTAGGTTATGCTGGATTAGTTGAAGAATTGAAGATTGGAGAAGACAGAATGGTATTTGTTAGAGAATGCAAACATCCAAAGGCAGTATCAATATTAATACGTGCTGGGCTAGAAAGACAAATGGATGAAGCTGAAAGAGCATTAAATGATGCGATTTTCAATGTAATAAATTTGATTGAAAATAATAAAATAGTTCCTGGTGGAGGAGCCATAGAAACTGCTTTAGCAATGGAAATTAATGCTAATGCTGGAAAATTAAGCGGACGTGAACAATTAGCTTTTCTTGCGTATGCTGAAGCATTAGAAATTGTTCCTAAAACTCTAGCTGAAAATGCTGGTCTTGATCCGATTGAAATTATGACAAACTTAAGAAGTAAGCATAAAGAAGATGGTATAAATTACGGTATAAATGTTTTAACAGGTAATGTTGAAGAAATGGTTAAAAAAGGAATAGTAGAAACATTACGTGTAAAAGAGCAGACTTTAAAATCTTCTTTTGAAGCAACTTCAATGCTCTTAAGAATAGATGATGTTGTAGCCGCTTCTAGAAGAAAAGAAGAAAAAGCTAAAGCACCATCTGAATACACACCTCCTGAGTATTAAAAACCTTTATTTTTTATTTTTTGAAAAAATAATATTTTATAAAAAATAATACTAAAATAATAAATTCTAGTTAAAAGTCTATTTTTTATGCTCCGGTAGTATAGTCCGGTTAAGTATCTCGGCCTTTCGTGTAGAAAGCAAGGATAGCCGAGGATCCCGGGTTCAAATCCCGGCCGGAGCATGATCTATAATAATTTTTATTCTCAATTATTTAATTAAGAAGTTTTTTAGAGATTTTCCTATTTCTAAACCTTTTATAAAAGCTTTCAAATTTATTTCTTCAATTTTTCTGGGTACATTTTTCTTAATAGCTTTTATAATAGAATTTGAAGAAATTATATTAGTAAAATTAGCTATTACTCCTATCATTATCATATTGGCAACTATAGGAAACTTTAATTCATAAGAAGCCAACTTTGTAGCTGGTACTTTTAATATATGCGCTTTTCTTTTGCTCTTAATTTCTTCTTTTACTAAATCTTCATCTATTATTATAATACCATCTTCTTTTACACTATCAATATATTGATTAAAAGCTTGATTTGACATTGCAATTAGGACATCAGCTTTAATTACTAAAGGATAATCTATTTCTTCATTTGATATTATAACATCTGACCTTGTAGCTCCACCTCTTGCTTCAGCTCCATATAAACGAGTTTGAACTACATTTTTTCCATCATACATTGCAGCTTCAGCTAATATTTTTCCAATTAATAAAACTCCTTGACCTCCAAAGCCTCCTATTATTATTTCTATTCTATTCAATTTTTCCCCTCGCTTTAATTATTAATTGCTTGTATGCTTTAGAAAAACCGATTACTTCTTTATCAACAAATTCTCCAATTATAATTTTTTCCTTAATTTCCTTCTCATTTAATAACTTTACTTTATCCTTAGTAATTGAAAGATCCTTTAACATTAATAATAACTTTGCCGGCTCTCTTATATCAATATATTTACCATATTGTATAGGACATTGAGAAACAACTTCTATAAAAGAGAAACCTTCTTTTAAAAGTCCTTTTTTTATAGATGAAATTAATTGTTTTACATGAAAAGTTGTCCATCTTGCTACATATGACGCTCCAGCAGCTTCAACAAGTTTACATAAATCAAATGGATATTCTATATTCTCATAAGGTGTGGTTGTTGTTCTCATACCATGCGGAGTTGTAGGTGCAACTTGTCCCCCAGTCATTCCATATATACGATTATTAACTAAAATTGTTAATACTTCAATATTTCTTCTTGCAGCATGAATAAGATGGTTTCCACCTATTGCTGCTCCGTCTCCATCACCAGTAAGAACTATTACTTTTAATTCTGGATTACTCAATTTAACCCCAGTTGCAAAAGCTAAAGGCCTACCATGTGTTGTATGAAGTGTATCTGCATTAAAAAATGTTGAAATCCAACCACTGCATCCTATACCACAAACGAAAACTATCTTTCTAATATCTATTTTTAATTCATCGATAGCTCTCAGTATACATTGAGCTATTATACCATTTCCACATCCTGAACAGAAAGGTTGGCGTACTCCTTTTCTAAAATATTTTGCTAATGGATGCTCATACATTCTAATCTATTCTCCCATAAATTTTCTTAAATTTTCCATAATATATAAAGGATCATGAATAGTGCCTAAAATTTTAGGAGGTAAAAATTTTACTTCTGTATCTTTTTGAGAAACTCTCTTTACTTCATTAATTATTTGACCCATGTTATTTTCTAAAACAATAATTTTTTCTGTTTTATTAATTATATTAGATATCAATTTATCATGGAAAGGCCATAATGTTATTAATCTAACATATCCAACTTTTAACCCTATTCTTCTAGCCCATTTAACTACATGAAGTGCAGACCTAGCAACACTGCCATACGAAAAAATTAATACTTTTGAATCATCTAAGTATCTTGTTTCAATCTTAACTATATCGTCTATATTTTTATGTATCTTTGCATAAATTTTATGTATTAAATTATTAACATAAGTCGGATCATATACGTTTCTAATTCCTTTCTCATCATGTGTTGAGCCTGTTATATGAACGCTATAGCCTGAACCTAGAGTTGGCATAGGAGCGACATCCTCGCTAAGAAAAAATTGAGAAACATCAGATTTTAAAGGTTTCTTTCTATTAACAATTTTTATAGAAGATATATTGGGTATCTCTATATTTTCCATCATATGTCCAATTAGAGCATCTGATAATATTATAACTGGTACTCGATATTTCTCTGATAAGTTAAAAGCTTCTATTGTAAGTAAGAATGTATCTTTAACAGAAGATGGTGCTAAAGCAATTATTTCATATTCTCCATGACTTCCATGTCTAGCTTGATATACGTCACCTTGCATAGGTAATGCTGGAGTTCCAGTGCTTGGTCCACATCTTTGAACATCAACTATTACACATGGTGTTTCAGTCATTATAGCATGTCCTATATTTTCTTGCATTAAAGTAAAACCTGGACCAGATGTTGCTGTCATAGCTTTTAATCCAGACCATGAAGCACCTATAACTGAAGCAATAGAGCTTATTTCATCTTCCATTTGTATATAAATTCCTCCAACTTTTGGAAGATAAATAGACATATATTCAGCTATTTCATTTGCAGGAGTTATTGGATAAAATGCAAAGAATCTACATCCAGAAATAATTGCTCCTAATGCACAAGCCTCATTGCCCATCATTAAATAATTTCCTGGTTTAATAATTTCATTTATCTCATTCATTTTACTCCCTCAATAATATATATTGCAAAATCTGGACAATAATATTCACATATCTTGCAACCACTACATTTATCTTTATTTATTGGAAAAGGTAAATTAAAACCCTGCGAAGAAATTTTATCACTTTTAATTAAAACTTTTAATGGACATAAAGCTATACATATTCCACAACCTTTGCATTTTTCTTCATCTATTACAATTTCTATCGACTTACTTTCTTTTATAAATATTTCACCTCTTTTATCTTTTATGACTTTCTTATAAAATTTCTACTTATTGGAGCCGATAATTCTGCTAGATCTAATATATTATTAATAATTCCTTCAAATTTAGAAATTATTTTTAAAATACTACTTTCTTCTATAAAAACAATTTTTTTACTAAATTCATAAATCCTTTTTGATAATAACTCTTGTTCATATAATATTTTAATAACTTCTTCATGATTTTCAGCAATAAAAGCTTCTAAAGATTTATTAAATAATTCTGTAATTTTTAAGCTTATATCCTTTAATTCTTTAAATTTTTCTCCATTTATTTCTTTTTCTAAAAGTTTTATTATTTCTTTTGCAATTTCAACTGCTTTATCTCCTGTATCCTCAAAAATTTTTGCAACTAATCTTAAATCCATAATCTTTAATGGTGTTAGATTTAATTTTTTTAATGCTTCAGGATCGCTAATAGTTGATCTAATAACTCTAACTAGTATAAAATATTGTCTATTAACTTCTTCATCTCTTTCAATAATTGAATGAATTAAATTTTTATTAGCGCTTGTAAGAGCTAATACACAATCTAATATCATGCTATTTACAAGAGCAACTTCTCTTCTTAATACCTTTTCTGGAGCAACAGCTTCTGAATCAAGTAAAATTTGAACTTCAATTTTATTAGAACTTTCTTCTGTTATTTCTGCACCAGCTAAACTTCTTACAATTTTTCTAATATCTATTATATTATCTCTACTAAACATCGTTGAAGATTGAAGTATTATAGTATCAAAACCTAATAAATAGCTACCAATAATATCTCTTCCAGGAGATAAACTATCGAAAATAATTATCTCATTTTTTTTCTTATATTTTTCAGGTTTTTCAATACTTATCGTAAGGCTTTCATCTTCATTTAATTTAATCGATAATGGAGTTTTCTTTGAAATCCCTTGTTTTTCAATCCAACTTTTAGGTAATGTAATAATATATGATCCTCCTCCAGTTTTTTGTATATTCCTCCTCCAAACTCTCATTTTTATTTCACTTATTTTTATACTTAGAATATTGCCCTTTTTAATTCATCCAAACTTGCTTATAATTTTTTATATAAAAAGATAAAGTAAAAATTAATAAGCAGGTAAAAAATCAAAAACTCTAGAAATGATGAATAAAAAAGAAAAATTAATCTTATGGTTTGAAGAAGTAAGAAAAGAAGACGTGCCATTAGTAGGAGGAAAAAATGCAAATTTAGGAGAAATGATAAATGCAGGAATACCAGTACCACCAGGTTTTGCAATAACTGCCTATGCATATAAAAAGTTTATAACAGAAACAGGAATTGCAGAAAAAATATATGAAATAATAAAGGAAAAAGTAGTAGATCCAAATAATCCAGAACAATATGAACAAGCATCAAAAGAAATAAGAAAACTAATAGAAGCAACTCAAATGCCAAAAGAAATAGAAAATGAAATTAGGAAAGCTTATAAACAATTGTCGAAAAAAGTAGGAGTTGTACAGATATCAGTAGCGGTAAGAAGTAGTGCTACAGCAGAAGACTTGCCGGATGCAAGCTTTGCTGGTCAACAAGAAACATTTCTGAATGTTAGTGGAGAATCTGAAGTATTAGAAAAAGTTGAAAAATGCTGGAGCAGTTTATTCACTCCAAGAGCTATTTTTTATAGAACTCAAAAAGGTTTCCCTCATGAAAAAGTTCTCATAAGTGTTGCAATCCAAAAAATGGTTAATTCTCGTTCTGCTGGTGTAATGTTTACAATTAATCCTGTTACTGGAGATCGTAATCAAATTGTTATCGAAGGTAATTGGGGTTTAGGTGAAAGTGTCGTTTCTGGTTCTGTTAGTCCAGATGATTTTATTGTCGATAAAAATAATTTTAATATAATAGAGAAACGTATTGCAACAAAAACTGTTGAATATATTAGAGACCCAAAAACTGGTAAAACTATTCATGCCAATATTCCTCCTGAAAGGCAAAACGCTCCTTGTTTAAATGATGAAGAAATTGTTTATCTTGCTAAACTTGCTAAGCGTATAGAAGAGCATTATGGAAGACCACAAGATATCGAATGGGCTATAGATAGAGATGGTATTTTCCCTGATAATATTTTCATTGTGCAATCTAGACCTGAAACTGTTTGGAGTTTAAAAGAAGAAAAGCCTAAAGTTGAAGCTATTAAAACTACCGCATCTACTATTACAGAAAAAATTATTATCGTGAAAGGATTGCCTGCTAGTCCTGGACTGTATGCTGGTAAAGCTAAAGTTGTCCTAACAACTGAAGATGCTGCTAAACTTATTCAGAAAGGTGATATTCTTGTTACTAAAATGACCAATCCTGATTGGGTCCCATATATGAGGGTAGCTGGCGCCATCGTTACCGATGAAGGAGGCATGACTTGTCATGCTGCTATTGTTAGTAGAGAGCTTGGTATTCCATGTATCGTAGGTACTGGTAATGCTACTAAGGTTCTTATAACAAATAAAGAATATACCGTAGATGCCAAAAATGGTGTTGTTTATGAAGGAATATTAGAAGAGATTACCGCTAAACCTACTATACCATCTGCTGTAAGTATTGAAGCTCCTTCTGCTTTTGCTGAACCTGTACCAATTACTGCTACTAAAGTTTATATGAATTTAGGAGTTCCTGAAAAAATTGAAGATTATAAAAATTTGCCATTTGATGGTATTGGTTTAATGAGGGTTGAATTTATTATGGCAAGCTATATTGGTGAACATCCAAATTACTTACTTGAAAGTGGTCAAGCTGAAAAATTTGTTAATAAAATGGCTGAAGGTATTGCTCAAGTTGCTAGAGCCATACAACCACGTCCTGTCGTCGTCAGATTTAGCGATTTTAAAACAAATGAATATAAACAATTAAAAGGTGGAGAGAAATATGAACCTGCTGAAGACAATCCTATGCTTGGTTGGAGAGGGGTATCTCGTTACATTAGTCCGCAATATGAAAAAGCATTTAGACTTGAATGTAAAGCTATTAAAAAAGTTAGAGATGAATGGGGTTTAAAAAATGTCTGGGTTATGCTTCCTTTTGTTCGATGTACATGGGAAGTTGAAGAATGCTTACGCATTTTAAAAGAAGAAGGTTTAGAAAGAAGCAGAGATTTCAAAATTTGGTTAATGGCAGAAGTACCATCGATAATATTTATGGCCGATGAATTTTCTAATCTTTGTGATGGTTTTTCTATTGGTAGCAATGATTTAACCCAACTCATTTTAGGTACCGATAGAGACTCTGCTATTTTACCTGCAATAGATTCTCGCTATTTTGATGAACGAGATCCAGCTGTTAAACGTGCTATTGCTCACTTAATCGAATCTGCTCATAAAAAAGGTGTTACTGTAAGCATTTGCGGTCAGGCTCCAAGTGTTTATCCAGAATTTACTGAATTTTTAATTCGTTGCGGAATTGATAGCGTAAGTGTTAATCCTGATGTTGTAATTCAAACTAGGAAACTTGTTGCTAGTATTGAACAAAAAATATTACTTGAACGCCTTGCTGAACTTAGAGATAAAGCCGGTATAAAATCTAAAGAAAAATTTGAATACAGCTTTTAATTTTTAATTCTCTTCTTTAAAAATTCATTTTTTAAGCTACTTCATCTTTTAAAAATTCTTCACTTACTTCAATTAATTTTTTTCTATATCTGAACTACTATATGGTAATGATATATAAAGTTCAAACATAAAATATGAAGGAAGTTATGATTTTAGCATTCTTTTTTGCAAATCTTTAAGTTTTTGCATAAGCAAAAACTGGTTTTTCATAAATAATTTCTTTTAATATATCTTCTTCCCATAAAAATCTAACTCTAGTTTTATTAATAAGATCTTTTCTTATTTCTTGTATTAAAGCTCCTACCAAAATAGGTAAAATAATCGTAGCATCTCCATATACTGTTGCAGTATTTGCTTTAGTTGAATATTTTCCCCATGAAATAGATTCAGAAAATGTGCATCCAGATAAGCCTCCCCATTTAGGGTCATCCATTGTTATTAATACTCCATATTGATGCCCTAGTGAAGGATGCACGCTAGCTTTTTTTCCATCAAGCATCTCTGTTATTACGCTAACTTGTTGAACATAGTTTCTTGGTACTCCCCCTCCTACCATTATAACTCCTGTCTTTTTGCTTTTGAGTATATTTGATAAATTTCATAATTATCTCTAATAGGATTTATTATTATTCTTTCATTAGGATTAGATTTTGCATAATGGCAAGTTAATGCTATTCCTATATCGCAATCATTTAAAGCCGGACAAAAAATTGGTATTCCATAATCTGATGCGATAGAAACGAATGAAGATGAACTTTTTAAGGATTTTCCTAAATTGTATAAAAACTCTCTAGATGAATATTCTTTTTTCTTCATATGAGATAAAGTTTTTAAAACAAATTCTTCTTCAGCAATAAAACCATCTTCTAAAACATATGTGTCATATATTCTACAAATTCCTGCTCGTCTTAATTCTTCATCATTAGAATTTTGAGAACCAATATAACGTGAATATCCAAGTCCCTCTATTATATCATGTGTAATATTTGCTCCTGTTGATATAATAACATCTATCATATTATTTTTTATTAAATCTATTATTATTCTTTTCATACCACCAGGAATCATTGCTCCTGCTAAAGAGAAAAATATTATTGGTCTATCCTTATCTATTTCCATAAGTTTTAAAACTTGAAAAGCTTTGTATAAATTTCTGCTTTGAAAAGATGTTTTTTCAAATTGCTTAACTAAATCTACTATCCTTGTTTTATCATTAAGATAAATTGAATTTACTATTTTTCCATTTATTATTGCTTCTTTTTTATTATTTTCCTTTTTAAAATAATCTTTTCCCTTCCTAATCATTTTTAAATTATTTTCTTCTTTTTTTAACTCTTTTTTTCGTGAATTTAAATCTAATTTCTTATATTTAAGCTTTTTTTGATAAAATGAAACATATTTTTTGTTCTTTACTAAAAATTTTAAGTATTAAAAGCTGTATTCAAAGTATACTCTTATTTTTAAGTGCTTTAAAATTAGAAATTTTAAGTAGAAATTATGTTTCACTCCATATTTTTTGAAATTCTTTTTCATAAAGTTCAGCTAATTCATTATCCATTATAATCAATAAATTTTCATTATTTTTATCTTCAGCTTGTGAACTCCAATTAAAGCTACCTGTTAATACTACTTTATTATCAATAATCATAACTTTATTATGCATTAATGCAGGATTATTATCATATTTTACATTTATTCCAGAATTTTTTAATTTAATGTCTTCAGAATATTTTGATATTTGTTCTTTTTCAAATATTATTAAAACTTCTATACCTTTTTTATAAACTGTAATTAATGCATCACCAATACTATCTAATGTAAAACTATATATCATTATATGTATTGATTTGTTTGCTTTATTTATCCATTCTATAATGGCTTCCTCGCATCCACCTTTTGGAGAAAAATAAGCAGTCATATATGGTTTATAAGTTGTTGCTAATGTATATGTTGTTGTAATAAAAAGTTTTTCGGTATATACATTAGTGTGTGTTGTAGAAATATAAGAAGTTATTGTAGTTATTTTAGATGTTTTCTCTATAAAATATGTTAATCCAATTACTAATAATAAAGCAATGATCAAAACAATTATAAATGCAGTTGATTTCATATTATCTTAATTAAAAGATGGATAAATATATCTTTTATATATATCTTTTTTAAAAATGAAAAAATTACTTTTAGAAGCCCTAATAGGTGATAAAGAATTTAAAATGATGTAAGCTAATATTTACTAAGAAAATAATAGAAAAAGGTATTTCATTTAGGTTAGAGTAGTAGCTTATAAAAGAAAGATTGAATTATAAGATTACTTAGAGCTTGTTATTAACGTTCCTATTTCTTCTCCTTTTAAAGCTTTTTTAATATTATCTATTTTTTCTCCATTTAATACTATACAATCTATTTTTGATCTTTTAATAATTATAAGCGATAATTTATCGAATAGTTTATATTCTCCAGCTATTTGAGATTCTTTTTCAATTATATTACTTAATTCCTCAGGTGTTATCTTTTTTATTAATTTTGCATTAGGATATTTTTTTGGATCTTTTGTATATACTCCATCCACATTTGTAGCAATAATTAGTTTCTTTGCTTTTAAAGCTTCAGCGATTATTGCTGCAACAGCTGTTGTTGATTGTCCAGGTTGGAATCCGCCACTAATAACTATATTTTTTTGTATAAGATATTGTTTTACTTGTTGTAAATTTTCTGCTACGATTGGATATGCTATTTCTCCAATTATTTGAGCTAAAAAATATGCATTTATTCTTGAAATATATATTCCAATTTCATCACAAAGAGCTTCATTTAAACCTATTTCACGTGCAGCTGAAATATATTTTCTGGAGATTCCTCCTCCTCCAATAACTATAGCAATTTTTTCTTTTTTAGCTAATTCATGAAAAACTTTATTATATGCTTTTATAAGAGAAATTTTAATATTTTCATTGAAAAAGAGATGTCCACCAAGTTTAATAACAATAGTCAAAGCAATTTCACCAAAAATATTATTCTATGAGCAATACTTATAGTTATCTTTTTTTAAAAAAAGGATTGATGAAAAATGAGTTTAGGGAAAGATTCTGTTTCACTTTATAAATTTAAAATGTTTTTAAATGAAATTAAAGAAAAAGAAGGTAGGGGAACACAGCTTGTTTCCCTTTATATTCCTCCTGAAAGACAAATATTTGATGTAATAAATTATCTTCGCCAAGAATACGCTACTGCTGCTAATATTAAATCTAAAACTACTAGAAAAAATGTTCAAGATGCTATTGAAAAAACAATTCAAAAACTTAAACTTTTTGATAAAGTTCCAGAAAATGGTTTAATAATTTTTAGTGGAGCAATTCCGCAAGATGGTCCTGGAACAGAGAAAATAGAAGTTTATGCTATTACTCCTCCTGAAAAAATAACTACTTTCATTTATAGATGTGATAGTAAATTTAATATTGAACCACTTAAAGAAATGTTAAAAGAAAAAGATGTTTTTGGAATAATAGCTATTGATAATGAAGAAGCAGCTATTGCTATAGTTAAAGGTAGGAAAATACTTATTATGAAATCTTTTACTTCGGGAGTTCCTGGAAAACATAGAGCTGGTGGCCAGTCTGCTAGAAGATTTGAAAGGCTTAGAGAAGCTAGTTTAAATGAATACTATAAAAGAGTTGGGGCACATGCAAATGAAATACTTTTAAACGAACCTGATTTAAAAGGAATAATAATTGCAGGTCCTGGACCTACAAAAGAAGATTTTTTAAAAGGAAATTATTTACATTATACTCTTAAAGATAAAGTTAAGCTTGTAGATACTTCATATTCAGGCACAAGTGGTGTAAGAGAAGCACTTAGTAGAGCAGAAGAATTCTTAAAGGAATTAAGATATATTAAAGAAAAAAAATTGATTGAAAGATTTTTAAAAGAAACTTCTTCCGAGAAAGGCTCTGTAACATATGGAGAAGAAGAAGTTATGAATGCTATTAAGAATGGTTTAGTAGATACTCTATTAATTAGTGAAGGTCTTGAAAAAATTTTAATTAAAATAGAATGTACAAATTGTGGTTATAATAGAGAAGAAAAAGTGGAACCAAAAGACTTTGTTTTAAGAAGTCAAGAAATATTAGCTGAAAAATGTCCTAAATGTTTTAATCAAACATTAAAAATTTCTTCTATGCAAAAATATTTAGATGCTTTAATAGACCTTGCCGAGAATCTTCATATAAATATTGAATTAATATCTTCTGAAACAGAAGAAGGTGAAATATTGAAAAATGCCTTTGGAGGAGTAGCTGCATTTTTAAAAACATCATTTTATTAATTCTTTTTTATATGAAAAACCATAAGCTTACCTTTATTATGCTATAAAAACGTAAGGTTTATATATTTTATTTTCTAATAAATATGCTTACCTATGGGGTGAAACTTAATAATGGGTGAGTGTTTTATCGTTAAGAAACACTAAATTTCCATCTAGAGTTTTCCTTTTAGATACAACTTTAAGAGATGGAGAACAAACTCCGGGAGTATCTTTAACACCTGAAAATAAGCTTAAAATTGCTTCAAAACTTGAAGAAATGGGAATAGATTTTATTGAAGCAGGTTTTGCAGCTGCTTCTAAAGGTGAATTTAAAGCTTTAAAATTGATATCTGAACAAGGATTTAAAGCTGAAATTTATAGCTTTAGTAGATGTGTTAAATCCGATATAGATTTGGCAGCAGATTCTGGTGCGGATGGAATAACTTTAACTATGCCTACGTCTGATTTGCATCTTAATTGTAAACTTAATAAAAATAAACAATTTGTTATAGAAAGTATCGAAAAATGTATAGATTATGCTAAAGGAAGAGGTTTGATAATCGAATTTTTAGCAGAAGATGGAAGCAGAAGCGATTTAGATTTTTTAGAAAGTGTTTTTATGAAAGCTGCAGAATGTAAAGCTGATAGAGTCTGTTTATGTGATACTGTAGGGGTATTAACTTTTGAAAAAACTATTAAAATGGTTAGTAGATTAACTAAAAGTTTACAAATTCCACTAGCAATCCATTGTCATAATGATTTTGGATTGGCTGTTTCAAATTCTTTAATAGCTATCAAATATGGTGCTCAAGAAATTCATGTAACAATTAATGGCTTAGGTGAAAGAGCTGGAAATGCAGCATTAGAAGAAATTGTAGCAAGCTTAGAGCTTTTATATGGATATAAAACAAATATAAAAACAAATTTAATATATGAAACTTCAAAGATTGTTTCTCAATTAACTGGAATATATGTTCAACCAAATAAAGCAATTGTAGGAGAGAATGCTTTTTCTCATGAATCTGGAATTCATACACATGGAATAATAAAAAATCCATTAACTTATGAACCAATTCCTCCAGAATTTGTTGGAAGAAAAAGAATATTGGTTCCAGGTAAACATGCTGGTTCTCATGGTTTGAAAGAAAATTTAAAAAATATAGGTTTCGATGTATCAGATGAGCAGCTTTCTGAAATTCTTAAGAGAGTTAAGGATTTAGGTGATAAAGGTAAAAAAGTTACCGATGCTGATCTTCAAGCTATAGCTGAAACTGTTTTAGGCTTACCTAAAATAAGGCCAATAAAATTAAAGAAAGTTATAGTTATAACAGGTAATAATATTGCATCAACGGCATTTGTTGAATTAAATTTATATGGAAAAGCTATAAGTGGATCTGCTATTGGTGTAGGGCCAGTAGATGCTGCTGTAAATGCTATTAGAAAATTAGTGTTGGATACAGAATCTATACAACTTGAGAAATATCATGTTAAATCTATAACAGGTGGTACTGATGCTATTGTAGAAGTTATTGTAAATCTTAGGAAGAATGATAAAATTGTTACTTCCAGAAGTGTTAGAGAAAACATAGTTATTGCAAGTATTGAAGCAATATTAAATGGTATGAATATTTTGTTAGCGGATTATAAAAATTTAAGAGGTAATGAAAATTGAAGATGAGTGGAAGTTTGGCATTAATAGAAGCCTTAAAAAAACAAAATGTTAAAATAATATTCGGAATACCTGGTGGAGCAATACTTCCAATTTATGATGCTCTTTATGATGAAAGAGATATAAGACACATACTTATGCGTCATGAACAATGTGCAGCTCATGCAGCTGATGGGTATGCTAGAGTTAAAGGAGAACCTGGTGTTTGCATGGCTACTTCTGGTCCGGGTGCTACTAACCTTGTGACAGGAATTGCTACAGCTTACATGGACTCTAGTCCTTTGATAGCTATAACTGGTCAGGTTCCAACAAGTTTTATAGGTAAAGATGCCTTTCAAGAAGTTGATATAATTGGTATAACAACACCTATAACTAAGTATAACTATCAAATTAGGAATGTTAAAGATATTCCTAAAATTATTCAAGAAGCTTTTTATATAGCCTCATCAGGTAGACCTGGGCCTGTTTTAATAGACATTCCTAAAGACATTCAAACAAGTATAGACGATATGTCTTTTGATTCTGAAATTAAAATTAGAGGGTATAAGCTTAATTTGGATCCACATCCACTTCAAATTAAAAAAGCTGTTGGCTTTCTTATAAATGCTGAACGTCCTATAATACTTGCTGGAGGGGGAATTCATTGGGCTAAAGCATATGATGAACTTTTAATGCTAGCTGAACTCCTTTTTGCTCCAGTTACTACTACTTTTATGGGTAAAGGAGCTATACCCGAAAACCATCCTTTATGTTTGGGGTGTATTGGTATGCATGGAAGAATTGAAGCTAATGAAGCTATAATGATGGCTGATGTTGTGCTTTCTATAGGTGTTAGATTTTCAGATAGGAGCACATGTAAGGTTGATGATTTTTGCACAAATGCTAAGATAATCCATATAGATATAGACCCATCAGAAATTAAAAAGAATGTTTCAATTCATTTACCAATAGTTGCAGATGCTAAAAAGGCTTTGAGATTAATAATAGATGAGCTTATTCATAGAGGATTAAAAAAGGAAAAGTCCGAATGGCTTAAAAAAATTGAAATGCTTAAAAAAGATAATGCAGATACCGAACCAGAAGGAGAGCTTACAGGAATGAATGCTGTAAAGCTTTTACGTAAAGTATTACCAGAAGATTCTATAGTAACAACAGAAGTTGGTCAAAACCAAATGTGGGCTTCATTATATTTTAAAGTTCTAAAACCAAGAACATTCATTTCTTCAGGTGGCTTAGGAACAATGGGTTTTGGTTTTCCAGCAGCTTTAGGAGCTAAAGTTGCTAAACCTAATGTGCCTGTTGTTGATATTGCTGGAGATGGAAGCTTTCTAATGACTGAACAAGATTTAGCTACAAGTATAGTTGAAGATATACCTGTTATAGTTATGATATTAAATAATTCAAGTTTAGGTATGGTAGTTCAATGGCAAAGATTATTCTATAATAGAAGATATTCAAACACAATATTAAAAAGTGTCCCCGATTTTGTTAAATTAGCTGAAGCTTATGGAGCTAAAGGTTCTAGAGTAAGTTCTTTAAATGAGCTTGAACAAGCTTTAAAAGAAGCTATTAAATCTGATGTAACATATGTTATTGATGTTCCTGTATCAAGCGAGGAAGATGTCTTACCATTTGTGCCTCCAGGAAAAAATTTAAGAGAAATTATCTTTAAGAGGTGATTTAATTGAATGAATATATTCTAGTAGCTATAGTTGAAAATAAACCTGGAGTTCTTTATAGAATTTCAAATATGTTTAGAAGGAGAAATTTTAATATAGAAAGCATAGTTGTGGGTGCTAGTGAGATTAAAGATTTAGCTAGAATGACTATAACAGTTAAAGGTGATGAATCTACTATTGAGCAAATTGTAAAACAATTAAAAAAATTAATAGATGTTATAAAAGTTAGTAAGCTTGATATAAACAAAAGTATTATAAGAGAACTTGCATTGATAAAAGTTCATACTTCTGACTCTAAAGCTAAAAGCGATGTTATAAATTATGCAAATATATTTAGAGGCAGAATTGTTGATGTTTCTGAAGATTCTATGACTATTGAAATAACTGGTTCTTCTGATAAAATAGATGCTTTTATCGAACTTATGAGAGTTTATGGTATTAAAGAGCTTGCTAGAACTGGTGCGGTAGCTATGTCAAGAAACTTTAAATCTTTTAAAATTGAAGAATAAAGTGATAAATTATGGTTAGAGTTTTCTATGATAAAGATATATCTTTAGATTCAATAAAAGATAAAACTATAGCAATTATAGGTTATGGAAATCAAGGAAGAAATCAAGCTTTAAATCTTAGAGATTCTGGCATAGAAGTTATTATTGGTGTTAGGCAAGGTGAATCTTGGGAACTAGCTTTAAAAGAGAATTTCAAAGTTTATTCTATAGATGAAGCTTCCAAGATTGGAGATATAATACACATTCTAATACCTGATACAGCTCAACCTGAAGTATATGATAAGTATATAGCTCCAAATTTATCAGAGAATAAAATGCTTTGTTTTAGCCATGGTTTTAACATACATTTTAAACAAATAATTCCACCATCAAATATAGATGTCATTATGGTAGCCCCTAAGGGTCCTGGATATCTTTTAAGACAAATGTATCTTAAAGGTTTTGGAGTACCAGCCCTTATAGCTATTCATCAAAACTATACTGGTAATGCTAAAGATATCGCCTTAGCTATGGCTAAAGCTTTAGGATGTGCTAAAGCAGGCGTTATAGAAACTACTTTTAAAGATGAAACTGAAAGTGATCTAATAGGTGAACAATGTGTTTTAGTAGGAGGATTAATGGAACTTATTAAAAATGGTTTTGAAATTTTAATTGAGCTTGGTTATCCATCTGAACTTGCATATTTTGAAGCATGTAATGAAGCTAAGTTAATAATGGATTTAATATATGAGAAAGGTTTAACAGGCATGCTTCAAGCTGTTTCAGATACTGCAAAACATGGCGGCTTAACTAGAGGGCCTAGAGTTATAGATAAAAGAGTTAAAGAAAATATGCGTAAAATTGCTGAAGAGGTTATAAATGGAAAATATGCTGAAGAATGGATTAAAGAAGATAAGACTGGTAGAAAAAATCTTAAATATCTTCTTAATGAAATTAAGAAACATCCTCTTGAATTAGTAGGTAAAAATATACGTAAGATGGCTGGTATAGAGAAATAAATATATTTATGAATATTAAAGTATTCTTATTTTTGCATTTTTTATCTTTCCAATTCGAAGTTTTTAGATATTGTGAAAATGAAATATAATTTGGTTAAAACATTTTTTGAATAAATTTTTATGGGCCTGCTGGGATTTGAACCCAGGACCTTTCCCGCAATTGTTTCGGTTATCAGCTTCGTCCTTTTTTTTAGTCGAACGCTCCAGCCATGCTGAGCTACAGGCCCAACTTAATCGACTAAGCTTAAACTATTAAAAAATAAAATAAAAACTTATTTAATAATTTTATAACTCTAATTTTTATTATAGCTATTAGATCGATTTAGAAGATCGCCCGGTTTATATTAGATAGATTCGTAAGTTCAAATCTCTTTAGTCATGATTTTTTTTAATTACTCTTCATTTTCTAAAATTATAGATTCTTGATTTATGAAACCTTTTTAAATTTAAAAATAACTTTAATAAAGCCTAATTTTTAGTTTTTAGAGAAAAAAGTTTATAAATAAGATTTTAAATATTAACTACGCTTAGCTACAGTCGACGGCGGTAACGTCTCGATAGGGGAGTTATCTCCCTAAAATGAAAAGACGTCCTCCTATTGTAGCTAAATAATGAGGATTTGAGCGAAAAAAGGATGCTCAAATCTGATGTGGGTAAACTTCTATTTACTATAAGAAGTTTCAGTTTTTTGCGGCCAATAAAAGACTCCGGTTGATCCTGCCGGACCCCACTGCTATCGGGGTGGGACTAAGCCATGCAAGTCTATGCTCACCCTTGTGAGCATGGCGTACAGCTCAGTAACACGTAGCTAACCTGCCCTAGAGAGGGAGATATCCTCGGGAAACTGAGGGTAAACTCCCATAGGTAACGAGTTCTGGAATGACTCGTTACCGAAAGTAGGCTAGGGGAATGGCTCTAGCCTAGCTCTAGGATGGGGCTGCGGCCGATCAGGTAGTTGGTGAGGTAACGGCTCACCAAGCCTGTGACCGGTGCGGGCCGTGAGAGCGGGAGCCCGGAGA
>Ga0078972_1009522_pt1 | contig 19085 bp, 19 predicted proteins | sample YelNatPaOPGAMG01_FD_67568 | JGI IMG/M metagenome (GOLD analysis project Ga0078972, IMG submission 67568) | Hot spring thermophilic microbial communities from Obsidian Pool, Yellowstone National Park, USA - OP-RAMG-01 (SPADES assembly) (version 2) | ecosystem: Environmental > Aquatic > Thermal...
TCTCCCTTTAGGCTAGCCACAAACGCATCTATTGCAGATAGATTGTCATGCGAATCAGAAACTACTGCGACTTTCATGGTAGACAAATAGGTTTTTGTAATTATAAGGTTGATTGTTTATAAGGTTGAGTGTTCTGTTTTTTAGATTTTTAAAAGAGTATTAAAAGGGTATTATTAGGTAGATAAGGTAGAAACAAGGGAGAAGTAGAATATTACTTTTACTTTCACTAATCTTGTAGATAGACTTTATTAATCAGTGAACAATTACGATTTTGGAGGTGTTCATTATGGACACACAACAGATTGCACCCCATGTAGAAGATATAACCCGGGTGCTTGGAAAGGTTGAAAAAAATGGAAAGAAAATAACAAAAGAAGAAATAGAGCAAGCGTTAGCGAACGATATTGAGCAATTCGGGAATGATATTTCGCTCCCTGAATTGAAAAGACTGATTGTGAAAAGATATGGCGGAAATCCAGACGAATTAAGTTACGGGATGACCAAGCCGTTATCTGACCTTAAGATAAACGAGAACAATGTGGATATTCTTTGCAGAATTGTTACCCTAACGCCAAGAGAGATTGAGCAGGATAATCAGAAGAAAAAGATAGTATATGGGATTGTTGAGGATGACCAGATCTCCAAGCCGTTTACTGCATGGAACGCAGAGTTGATGAATGGAATATCCAAGGGCGATGTGGTTCTGATTAAGAATGCATATACCAAGGATAGACAAGGCGAAGTACAGATTAACATAAGTCAAAAATCAAAATTGATAAAGATGGACAAAGATGCAATCCCTGCAAGAGAAAGAAAAAATAGCATGCCAAGACAAAATGATAGGGATGTAAAAATCGAGGAAATCCTGAAAATAAAAGAACAGACCTTCGGGCTTGGAGTTACTGCTCGAGTCCTTTTTGTATCGACACGAGATGTAACTATAAAAGAGGATAAGAAGACGATATATTCTGGGATTTTTGCAGACGATACGGGACAGGTAAGTTTCACGTCTTGGGCAGATTTTGGCATAAAACAAGGCGAAGTATTGAAAATATCGGGAGGATACGTCAAAGTTTGGAAGGATATTCCTACCTACAATTTCGATGAAAGATGCAAAGTAGAAAGATTGCCCGAAGATACGTTACCTAAGGTAGAAATACCAATCGTAGGCGAAGATTGCAAAATAAAGGACTTGAAAGAAGGGATGAACGCTGTTAATGTAATTGGCAGAGTAGTCTCTGTGCAAAGGAAAGAAGTTACAGTAAATGACGAGCCTATGGTTGTCTATTCTGGTGTAATTGCCGATGAGACAGGCAAGGTAAACTTTTCAAGTTGGACAGATTTTGCGCTTAAAGAAGGAGAGGTAATAAAGATTTCGAACGCGAGCGTGAGAAGCTGGAAAAGAATGCCTCAACTTTCGTTCGACGGGAGATCTGTTTTAGAAAGATTATCAGATACTGTATTACCGAAATTAGAAGAATTGAATCCAATCCGAATAGTAACCATCGAAGAGTTGATGGACAAAGGAGGCGCAAGTGATGTTACAATTCAGGGAGTTATTATAGATGTGAAAGCAGGCTCAGGGCTTATCATGCGTTGTCCAGAATGTAACCGTGTTCTTCAGAATGACATGTGCAAGATACATGCGAAGCAGAACGGAAATGTGGACCTTAGAGCAAAGACAGTTCTTGACGACGGCACAGGTGCAGTTACCACGATACTAAATAGAAGAATCACAGAGAAACTAATAGGCATGACTTTAGAAGAATGTCAGAAGTATGCAATGGAACGAATTAATCCTGCGGTAGTGCGGGAAAAGATTATGGAAGAACTTATTGCCAAGCCTATAGAAGTATCTGGGAATGTATCCAAGGACGAAACAGGTCTTATGCTTATTGCACAAGATGCAAGATTCATCAAACCTGATGTAAAGGCACTTGCAAAAGAGATGCTTGAGAAGATGGAGGTGAACTGATGATACTGAACAGGGAAGTTGCCTGGCGTGTCTTTGCAAGTGAATTTAATGCATCTGTTCATGAGATAAAGGGGAATGACGAGCGAGCCACATCTTATCTTCTTTCGCCCCTAGGTGCGAAAATAAACAGAGTCTTTGTAGTCGGAGTACTTACTGATAAGGAAAATGTAGGTGAAAAGACATCTCCGCTTTGGCGTGCAAGTATAATGGACCCCGCGGGGAATTTTACAATCTCGGCAGGACAGTATCAACCTGATGCGACCTTGGCTCTTTCTATGATTGAACCTCCTAAATTTGTTGCAATCGTTGGTAAAACAAGAGTGTATAGACCAGCCGATAAAAAAGACAAAATAGACAATTACGATAGAGATATAGCTTTTGTATCTATTCGACCTGAGATTGTAAAGGTGGTAGATTCCGCAGTTAGAGACTACTGGATTTACGAAACATGCAGATTGACGTTAAAAAGGATAGAAGCGATGAATCTTGCGATTCGCATGGGCAATCCTACAATCGAAGAACTTGTAGAAAAAGGAGTATCAAGGAGTCTTGCAGAAGGGGTCGTTGAATCTCTGAATGTATACAAAAGTGTAGATGTAGAGAGATATACGGACATTTGTGAAAATGCACTTAGAAAGTTGATACCAACGACTGATGCAGAAATTGAATTGGAGATGTACAGAAGGGAAGAAATAGTTTCAGATGAAGATGAAAAGACAAATGGCAATGAAGAAAAAGAAAACGAAGAGGAAATCGATAAAGAAATCAAACAAAAAGTTATGGCAATAATAAAAGAACTCGAAACCGAAAATACCTCTGGTGCGGAATACAGCAAATTAAGTAAGCGTGCAAAACAAGAAGGTATAGACGGCGATACACTTGAAGGAACTATAAACGAACTCATGGACGATGGGCTTATATACGAACCAAAAAATGGATTTTATAAAAGTGTAGAATAGATTTATAATTTTAACTTTTTTTTATTTCTTTTGTTTGTAATCCTAAAAAAAGATTTATCCTAAAAGATGTAAGATGCAATGTATGCGTTTTAATTACTTGAATGCATTAGCACATTCATCAGAACAGAATTGATATATTTTACCATTTACCGTTTTACTTTTGCTTACGATAGGTGGTATGAGTTTTCCACATTTGTCGCACTTTATGTCACATGTTGTTTGTACAACATTCTCGACAATTTGTGTTGTTCCCTTTGCTACTACCTTTGCATCATGTATCTCTCTCTTTACTGTATTTTTAACAAAACTTTTCAGACCCACTTTGTCCCCTCCCAAGCCTCTTTTTTCAGTCTTCTCTTTGTCTATCGTACCTTATTGTTCTATATTTATAATTTTGGTTTATAATTTAGGGTGTTAAGAATTCTGAATTTTCGCAATGTTAATATCGTATGCAAACAATCGCGGAACAATGGGGTTCATTGAAAAATATTTTGCTCGAGAGCCTGAAAAACTAACAGTAGATGATTTACATAAATTTCTTTCTCTATCTTTGGAAGAGTCCTTGCATCTGGAATATAAAAGCATAGGATTATGGCATGATGCAGGGAAGTTATCTCAGCATGTATGTGCGTTTGCAAATTCAGAAGGTGGGCTAATTATTCTTGGCGTATCAGAAACAAGAAGAGGAAGAGGGACGCCAAAGATATACCCAGGTGCAATACAATGGGGCGAGGAAGAACTTACAAGAGAACGACTTGAATCTATGCTTATTGATAGAATAAGTCCCCCGATAGAGGGATTGCGAATACATCCAATTCGAAACAATAAAGGACGTGTTATTTTTCTAATAGATATACCTGCCTCAGACCGCGCGCCCCATATGGCTGCGGATTATAGATATTACTGCAGGCAGAATTTTCAAAAAAGGATAATGGAACATTATCAAATCGCAGATATGTTTGGAAAAAGAAGAAGGCCGAATATTGAGTTGCATGCATACATGACCTCAGCAAGGAGAAAAGTGGATATTGGCACTTTAAGGAACGAATGCACTATTAGGTTTGAGGTTACAAATTTAGGTAAGGCAGTTGCAAAATCATCTGCGATAATCATATTTCCAATAAATTGTCTAGTTGTTGCAAAGACATCATCTGTAAATGCAAATGGCACACTAATACTACCTCGCATGCCTGAAAATCGTATCAAATGCGAGATCGGCACATTATATCCCGAAGTCCCAGAGCATGTAACTGAATATCGTATCGATTTCCATGAAGATGATGTTGCGCAATTACGTATCCTTCTCGTTGCTGAAGATATGCCAACTAAAGAGAGGTTCATAAACATAAACAAGAGCCAGATTTCTGAATTTATAAAAGCAAATAAAAAAGAGATAAAGGTTCGAGTTATGGATGTTTTTGGGAATGTTTAGGTATGTTTAGATAATGTTGCATAGAGCAGGATTTGGTATCATTTTCTGTAATTTTCTGTAAATCTTTGTGTAATCTTGAGTTATTTGCATTTTTCTTTTACGTATTCTTTTATCTTGGCAGTGATTTTCTCAGATGCCGTTTTTACGTCGTTTGCCTCGAAGACAGGTCCGGGGCTTTTCTTAACTCCCATATCTGCAATAACAAACGATAGGTCTGGTTTGATACCTTCCCTTTCGAGCATCTTTTTTGCACATATGGTTTGACATCCGTCTATGACAACCCTGATTTTAGCCTCTTTTGCATTTTTAATATGGCTTGGAGAGCCTATACCAATTACGGTCAAGCAAGCCATTTTTCCTATGCCTGATATTGTTAAATCCTTTGCAACTTGATTTGCAATTTGACCTGTATTTGATGCTCCTGAACATGCGTATATCAGTATGTCATTTCCTTGGCATTTCATTTCAGATTTAGCCGACTCTGTGCTATTCTTTTTCTCTGGCGTTTTTTCAGTCATTTTTTCACATCCGCATCCAAGCCAACTAAATCTACTTCTTAGATAGTAGTTGTTTTATTTGCGATACAGCAAGGACTTTACCTTGCGAAACTACATTTCCATCGATAACCAAGCCAGGGGTCATCATAACTCCCATATCTGTTATCTTGTCGATATTTTCCACTTTCTCTATCTTTGCATTTATGTTAAGTTCCTTTACTGCTTGCCTTACATTCTCTTCCATTTTCTTGCACTTTGCGCACCCCATTCCTAATATTTTTATTTCCATTTTTTTCCCTCCAAATTTCATATCGTAATACGATATGACCTTAAGTTATGATTAGTTAAGTTATGCTTGGATATATCCATCAAAGATTGTTTTTATTTCCATATCGAGTAACATTCACTTATTTTGCTCTTTATCATTTGTCATGTCATTTGTTTTATTCTTTAGCATCGATTTATACGCATTCTTTGCTCTCGAAGATGGAATTGCTTTTTTATGAAGGTATTCTAAATGTTCCATGATTGGGTATAGTAAAGAAGTTGGAAAACCTAAAATCGTTTCTCCAGTCTCTATATCAGTTGCATCTCTACATCCATAGCAGCCATAACTTAGATTCATCTTGTTATATATAAATGGAGATATAGTTGCATCGACACATGTGGCTTGGAGTACAGCCGTGGAACTGTTTACTCTACTACCGCCGGTTACATGTAGATATGCAAGAACAAGCCACATAAGTTTTTCCACATAATCTTCGACGACAATAACATCTGGCATATGTTCTGTTTTTTCGAGAGGGAAAAGTTGGATTTGTTCAATTTTGTTAGTCAATTTTGGCATATTTTCAAACATTTTCTTGCCTACTTTTGGGTCTGAAACGATGCCAAAGCCGACCAAGCCATGACCATTTGCCAAGCCGTCTGGTAAAGGTCTGAATCCGAACGCATGTGCGGCTGCGGGACAGGATATGTTCTCGTTTTCTAGAACAACGTTCATTCCTTTTCTTGCTAACATTATCCCTTGACAGTAACGCATTTTGATGTTACCTTTGATGTTATCACATGTTTTAGTATTCTCCTTTTTATCTAGAAACCTTACACCGACGGGGGAATATCCAAGCCCGAGTATATCCTTCATTCTTATGGCAAGTTCACATATCTTTACCCGAGAATCCATACTATCACCTTATATTTAGCCGACTATATTCCCGTATATAAACCCTGATAATGTTGAAAATATTATCACGAGAGAAATATATACTGCAGTCTTTTTTGCTCCGAGTATTCTGTATATGACTACAAGGCTTGGGAGGCTAACGCCAGGTCCTGCAAGTAATAGAGAAAGAGCAGGCCCGCCGCCCATTATACCTGATGAATAACCAAAAGTTGTGCCAATAATGGGTATTTCAAGTAAGGTTGGCATGTATAGAATTGCTCCTACTATCGAAGCAGTAAAGCATGCGGTAAGTGAATTACCTCCAAGATAAGGTCTGAAGGTTTCGGGCGGGAGATAGTATGCAATTAGACCTACTATGAAGGTGCCTGCAATAAGTATTGGAAATATCTTTTTGCTTAAATCGAGAGTTTCATTACCCCAATCTGTAACTTCCTGTTTATCGAAATAATATATCAATAGGACTGCCACTCCTAAAGTGAGGATATATACAATAGCGAATTTTGCAAGGATGTCTATTTTTGCAGTTCCGAAGATTAGAATAAGGACCAGCATAACAAAGAAAGAGGCATCAACCCAGATAGGCCTACTTTCAGTCGAATTTGAACTTAGTTCTGTCCTTTTTCCTTTTTTAGTTTCATTCTTGACCTCATCTTTGAATATGATAGACATTAAAAGACCTATAATTATAGAAGTAATAATTGCAGCAACACCTCTTGCAAGTCCAAGTGTAAATCCAAGAACTTGAGCAGTATATACGATTGCAAGGATACTAATTGCCGGACCTGAATATAGAAAAGTAGTTGCAGGTCCTATACCACTCCCTTTTTTGTATATACCTGCAAATAGAGGTAGAATAGTACAACTACATACTGCGAGAACGGTTCCTGAAATTGCAGCGATTGTGTAACTAATTTTTTTATCGACATCAGGTCCAAAGTATTTGAGTATTGCATCTTTTTTTATGATAGCAGCGATAGCGCCTGCAATAAAGAATGCAGGGATAAGACAAGTAATTACATGTTGAGCTAGATATTCGATAACGCTGTTGAACCCGCTGGTTATTCCACCGATGAGCAGTGAATTTAAGTCCATTTTTTCACTCTTCTTTTTATTTCAACTTTTTTTGAAATATGTCTTTATTTATATTTATACTTTTTTCCTAATTAATCACGCTGTGCGGTATTTCTCAAATCTGTACTCTGCATTTCCATTTTTATCTCGTTTTACTCCGTAAAACTCAGCACCATGCTCAACAATTATGGTTTCTGGTGTCCGTATATGTTCATACTTCTTTATCACTTCATCTAACAAACTTATTACTGCCTCAGTGCTCCTTGAAGTATATTCGCCAATTGCTAATATCATTCTGCTGGCATCATCTTCTACAATACATACCCACTGCCCATGACTATTGTAATACCAGTCAATATGCAGAGCACTCAATGAGTGCATTCACTCGTATCTTACCCATGGTTTCTTTCTTACTCTTTTATTCACCTCTTCTTTTGCCATATTCTTATCCTTTAGAATCTCCTGAATTTTGTTGTTTCCTATCTTTATTCCCAATTTATTTTGCAGGTATTTTCCTACGCGTTGAGCCACACTTCAACCTTTTTGTAGCTTTCACTACTATTTTCCGGATATCTTTAGGATATTGCGCATATGGATGCCTTCCTCCTTTTTGTAGTGTCTGAATCCATCTCTCCTTGCGTCTGTATTGCATAACTTGCTGGACCCTTCTCTACGAAATCTACGAAATTTTGAACTGCTTCGCCACAAAGGCTGTGTTCAATCCATGCACGAGCACATCAACGACTATGTGCTCAAGTTTCATGCCGCGAATATTTCTCTCTTAAAATACTTACGCGAAATAATTTCTGGATACGACAATAATTTATTTCTAATTTGTTATTTTAGCTATTCATTTAATATTCAGATGATTTCATCAAATGCAAACTCGTTCCAATCTTTCTCTTCTAAAAGGATTTGAAGTTCTATTGGTGTAAGTATAGGTTTATTGAACCTTGAAAAGTCGTCGATTGCAACTCTTGGACATAAGGTAGATACAATAGCATCTTCGTTATAATATCTCAAGTATTCAGGCTCTATTCTACCTACAGAATAAAGAAAAACTTGGAAAGAATGCTTTTCTATCATTCTTTTTAATTCAAGAGCACATCCAAGCCGGCTCTGTCCTTTTTTAGTCCCAACTAAAATTGCGAAACTTTTCGCATCTTTTGCCTTTGCAATTGCACCAAATCTTTGGCGCATTATCTTATTTACAATTTCATTATTTACCCCGTCAATCTCTTTAACTTCGTTAGAATATGGGTCTGCAACAATCACCTTTCTCTTAGTAGATATTGCCACACCCAGAGGATGGAAATAGCCCGAACCTACAAATAAAAAAGAGTCTGCACCATTCTTTATTTCTTCTCTTGCAGTTGAAAAATTGCATCCGAGAACCTGAGCAGGATATGCAATCCGACAATCTCCTTTAGAGACTATTGGCGTTAATTTACCCTTGGACAATATATTCGATATCTCATTTACCTTATGAACATGCTGAACCGTTGTTAATATCCCCACTTTTTCGCCATTTACAAACTTATTTAAAGAATCATTAACAACATTTTCTACATCCATATTTGAGCGACATTCAATATAGAATACGGGCAGCGAGGTTTTACTAAGACATGGAATTTTAGAATGCCCAAAATGGAGCAAGATGTCTGCTCCAAGATTTAGAAATTCTTCGTCTGCGATATCACAAGCCCCAACGCAGGGTTCTGTAGATATGATTACCTCACATCCTAACTCGCACTTTACGCGTTCTGCAAGCACGTTCTGCATTCTTCGCAAGCCTTCGGGAAGTTGAATCCCCACAATCGAAACTTTATGGTTCTTTGCATATTCTATAACTTCTGAAAAATTAAATTCATAATCTTTCAAATTATTCAGATTACTATCCATGAATAAGCGAATGCAAAATGGAGTAATGTAATTTTCTCATGAATTGCTTTCTTTTAACATCGTAAAATCGCAAGACTACTTACTAATACTTACATACTTACTTATTCTAGAACTTATTCTAAAACATCTTTTGGAGCACCTGCTATTTTTATCAAAGATTCTGCTTCTAAGAAATGGAGTTTTCCAGGCACAACAATTGAATGAAGCGGTTGTCCAAAATCTTCCTCTATCATTTCCCCAAGCCTGCCTGCTTTTACCAAAGGCATCCTCGAACCTGCTCTCGAAACCACACAGACAAGTCTATCTTTTGCAGCAACTCCTTCTTTTTTACTCTCCTCTATCTCAAGAAGATATCTTAATCCTTCATTTGCACTCAGGTATCTTGCAGAATCCTTGCTTACTTGAATATCTAAAAGAACAAGGGTATGCAATCCAATCTTCAAATTGTCTCTTATTGCGTCGTATGGACTTGTAGGAAAATACCCTTTTTGTTTAAATGGTATAGTCGTTGTTTTTCCAAATTTATAATGCTGAAGACCGAGTAACCCCGAGGCAGAGGTTACTATCGATGCACCATGTACAATTTCAGTTTCTATACCCAAATCAAATGCTCTTAACCTAATTTCTTGATGCGTAGTTGCAGTCATTGCGTCTCCTGCCGTAAGAAATGCAACATTACAACTTTTTGCACTTTCTATAATCTCATTCCCGGTTTCAACTTCTTCTCTTGAAAGAATTTTTATATTCTTACCATACAGAGATTCGAGTTTCTCCTTACTCGTACCTGCTAAAAAGGCAGTATAGAATTCTGCAAACACTCTCTCGCACGAACGAACTGCCTCCAAGCCTTTCAAAGATATATCCTTCTCATCAAAAAGCCCAAGACCTATAAAATAAATCTTGCCCATGCTAATACAACTCTCTAATTAACAGCCTTGCTAATTTCAGAAGGTTTGAATATACCCTTGTCTGTAATTATTCCGGTAATGTACCTTGCAGGAGTTACATCAAAGGCAGGATTACGAGCATGCACTCCTTTTGGTCCAAGCCTGAAATTACCTAAATACAGCACTTCATCTTCTGTTCTCTCTTCGATAACTATATCATCGCCCGATTTGATGGTCATATCTAAAGTAGAAATGGGCGCGGCTACATAGAAAGGAATTCCATTCTCACGTGCAAGCACTGCCTTCTCATAAGTCCCAATCTTATTTGCAACATCTCCATTGGAGGCGATTCTATCTGCGCCCACAATTGCCAAATCTACCTCGCCTTTTTTCATAAAATATCCTGCAGCATTATCTGATATAATTGCATGCTCAATCCCTTCGTTGAGTAACTCCCAAGAAGTAAGCCTAGAACCTTGCAATCTAGGCCTTGTCTCATCTACGAATACAAAAATCCTTTTTCCGTTTTCATGTGCTATCCTTATAGGTGCAAGCGCAGTTCCATAATCGACGGTGGCAAGCGCACCTGCATTACAATGCGTCAAAATCCTGTATCCATCTTTAATCAATTTTTCACCATTTATTCCTATCTGTTTGCATTGATTAACAATCATGCTCACATAATCCTCTGCAGCCTTTACTGGTTCTACATTAGATTTAATTTTATCTACCATGTAATTTACTGCAAAAAAAAGGTCATGGGCGGTAGGACGTGTACTCTTGAGAGTTCTCGAGACCACATCTATATCTTCGTTCTGAATCTTTGCCTGTGCCATTCCATAAGCAGCAACAGCCCCTATAGCAGGCGCTCCTCTAACAACCATCTCCTTTATCGAGAAAGCAACTTCTTTGTAATTCTTAGCCTCGAATATTTCTAATTTTTCGGGTATTTTGCGCTGGTCAATCATCTTTACTCTTCCCTCTTCGAACCACACAGATTTAATATGTTTCTCTTCTACCACCTTTACCCTCATCAATACACCATCCCCTCTATTGAGGTTGTACGATAAAAAATTATGCAAAACTTTATTTTTGTGGATTTGATTTTGGATTTGCATGCTTCGTTACTCATACAACTCAAGATTCAATTTGAAAAACTTACCAAGTTGCAAAAGTTTTAGAGATTTAAACCCTTACATTTTCGCTTTTTCTATATTCTTTCTTCTCTTAGCTACAAATACCATGTTCAATTCGGCAGGTGAACTTCCTCCCGACCCTGTAAAAGGAACTTGCGAATCAAATGGATGCCATACAGGCGCCAAATGGGCAACTCTAATATTAGATACTCCAAGCGAAGTGCCAAAAGAATATGAATTCGAATTTAAATTGATAGTAAAAAACAGTTGGACCAACGAAAAATACACCATCCAAGATGTAACTGCATCTATTGACCTTTCCAAATCTCCAAACATAGTTCTAGGCGAGGGAGAAAGCGCCACAAAAAACGGTCCCTCTGAAATCAAATCAGGAAGTTCTTATACTTTCAAATGGAAATTGAAATCAAGAGCCCAGAGTAACAATACAGTATCGGTAAGCGTCTCATTCTATGCATGCTATGACCATACTGACCCACAGTATCCTGACAAAGGATTTTACACATATACAAAATCTTGCAATATAAAAGTAGGTTCTACCCTCGTTAAAAATTCGATTTTATACACACCTCCTCCAGTAATCCTTATTTCCATAGGGGTTCTTTTTGCTGTAGGCACTGTAATTTTCTGGGAGGGGGGAGCACTATACGGGCTTGGAAAAAGATTGGTTACTAACGATGCAAAAAGAACGCTTGCAAAGAAGGTATCCTCTATATTATCTACATCAATAGCATTCGTTTATCTACTTGTAATATTATACCTTACTTCATCAGGCAGATTACCAGTCTCTCTCTCATTCTCTGGCTTTGTTCTTGTTATTACGGTATTATGTGTAGGTCTTCTCGGCTTGGGGAAAATCAATCTAGGTGAAATTTCGCGCCCTTTATCGTATTGGTTATGCCTTATCGCATCCCTTTTTGTATTCGAACATTGGTCTGTTTTTGGTCTTCAATATAATGCAATAACTCTTCAATGGATTACAGGTAGGTTCGTAGGTTGGGTTTCTTTTATTCTCTTAATCTTGTCGATATTTACAGGAGGACTAATTAAACCAGTTACTCAATCGTTAAATAAATCGCTAGGTTGCGCTGCAAACAGGGTATCAATCCATTGTTTCATCTCAATCATGATTGTAGGTCTTTCAATATTCCATGCTCTTTTGCTTATGTTAGGTTGGTATCTTGGTCGAACAACAGGGCTCTTGTCAGGCATAATCGCACTTATTTCATTCTCATTGCTTGGAATAACTGGAACCTTCCAAGTTTCTATTTGCAAAAAAATAGGTCATTCAACTTGGCGTACTATCCACTTCTGGCTTACCTTATTGTCAACCATAATAGTTATCCAACATGCGCTTGTAAATGGTACCAGTTTCGCATTCTTAAGATACTAAAGATTATAATTACAGCGATACCGTCTCCCTTTCCAGCAATTTAAGTTCTCTTGTATCGAGCGCTATCGGATCCAACGCTATAAACATATTCCCTCTTGAAATCGCAAAGTGTTCTGAAAGAAGTTGGACAAATCTAAGAACATCTTTGTAATCATTTTGCGTAATTAAATAATCAAGACAATCAAGCATTACTACCTTTTTTTCTCCATCTGCAAACGCTTTTATCTTCTCAGCCAAGCCTGAAAGGTCTGTGGGCGCATTTATCTCATCTGATATTGCCTTTGTAGCCCCAAGCCCAACTATGCCTACAGGCGCTTCTGTTCGCTCACTTTTGGGTGTATTCTCATTTCCTGAAAGCATGGTTAGCCAAATAAATTGACTTGAACCTATATTGCATTTCTTCTTTAGTTCTTCGAGCATTGTACGAGATATGCACAATCCAAGCCTTTTCTCTTTTAACGCATCTTCAAACATTCTGTAAACCTGTTTGGGCGTTTCCTCTTTTACAAGATATATCCTTCCATATTCAGTCTTAATCTTTTTCGGCTCGCTCGGCAGTGTCTTACTCTTTTTAGAAGTAGATACGGCTTGGGTTACAGGGTCATCCATTGCGGCTTGGGCATAACTTGTCGCCTTGTCGTACTCTTCATCTTCAAAATACCTTTTTGCATTCTCAAGATACCTTTTTGAATCCGTGGTATCTATGTTGTATTTTTCTCTTCGTAAAATAGATGCCTCTGCAGCATCCAAAACTCCTTTCGCTTTTGCTTTTGCAAGTTCTTTTTCAACCGCTGGCTTGGACGCTTGCACCAATTCTAGCGCTTTAGTAAAATTCTTCTTTTTTCTTGCACTTTCTACTTCGTCCATCAGATTTTTTATAACTCGCGAATCCCCACCTGCTTTAGAAATTTCAGATATCTTTTCTTTAATCGAACTAATTTCTTCATAAACTTTTTTATCGCATAATTTATCAATCTCATTTTTTGCTTTCTCGGAGAGCAAATATGCCTGTGAAAAATCCGAGGCTATTAACGCCTCCTCTGCAGACTTGAGTATCGTCTTTACACTTAGAACATCGAACCCTTGCTTAATCGCACTCTCAAGCTTATCATGCACTGAATTTATTGCGTCCTTCGCCTTTTCGTAAGTCTGCATCTTCCCTTCAAGGAGCATTCGTGCATTCCTTGCTAAATCGTAGGACACATCGTATTGCTTCTTTTGGTATGCATCTTTAGATTTTTCAAGTTTCTCTTCTGCTTCTGATACATCTACTCTAGATGTCCTCGCGTCTGAAATAAGAGATTGTGTCGCCAAAATTATTTCCGCACACTTCCTTTCTCCAATAGATTCCATCTCAACCTTTATATTATCAAGAAGTTCAAGCATAACAATATAATTTCCTTCCTGCATCGCATCATTGGCTTTCTTCTTTAATTCTAATATCTCATTTGCTTTTGCTCGGAAAGACGCCTTCTCTGTATCTGAAATAAGCATCTCAATAGATGAAAATACTCCATTCGCTCTTTCTTCCATCTTTTCCTTTATCTTATCCATACATTCTTTCCAAATTTCCACGCTCTTCTCGTATCTCTTTCCCTTATACTCAGCCACAGAATCTCCAAGAATATCATCTATCTGCGAAAGGTCCATCTTAAACTTCTTTGCAGAATCTATAATTTCCTTAGTCTTTAAAAGATTCTCAGACAACTTCGATTTAAGCATCGTTTCGGCTTCCTCATTACATGAACTAGCAAGTTGCGATGCTTTTGTATACTCCCTTGCTTCAAATGCTGTCTTTGCTTCAAGTCGCTTTGATTGTAAAGATGTTATGTTTGCTCCAAGCCTGATAAGTGTGGTTAACTTCACCTGCATTGCATTCAGATTTTCCTGCGCATCTTTCATGTCGTGCATCATCTCTTTTGTTTCGAATGAAACTTTCTTTAACGCAGGCACCACTTCTTCATATAACTTATCTTTTATCAATTGTCTTGCAAAATCAAGAACTTGACGTGCATTCGAGGTCTGAAATGCCTGCTGTTCGGCTTCTATTACCTTTCTTTCAACTTCCATAATTGCCTCATTCAAAGTCTTTACAATTATACTTTCAGCAATTTGTGTTGCCTTTTCTGCTTGCTCTTTTGTACCAACTATGTCTCCTTTTAAAGTCATCTCTTTTGCCTTTTGTAACGTCTCTTTTGCCGCTTGGGTATCTATTCCCATTCCACTTGCCCTATTTATCAACGATTGAGCACTCGTAATTGCGTTCTTTGCATCTTCGATCGTCTTCTTTAGCCTTTCTATTTCAGATATCGCATCTTTAGAGGCAACTATCGCACCTTCATAATTCCCATTTTTAAATTGAACTTTTGAATTCCCAAGCAGTTCTTCTAGCTTACTTGAAGTAACTCCAAGCCTTGTAACCTCTTTTGCTTTATCTTCTGCTTCTTTCATGGCAACAATCGCTCGCTCGTACGCTGCCCTTGTTGCTGATATCTCTCCTTCTGATTCTTCTATATATTTTTGAACTGCAGCAAAATCTCCTTTCTTCAAAGCATGCTCTGCCTTCACCAACACCTCTTTCGCACGCCTATAATCTACCTTTTCACCTGCTTTTGCCATCTCATCATCGTTCAAGAATGCAAGTTTTATATTTGCAGCCTCAAGAAGTTTTAAATTCTTTTCGTAATCTGTCTTTAATTTGTTCAATTCCTCAACTGATTGCTGAAAAAAATCGAGTGCAATCTGATATTTCTTCTCTTTTGCGCACTCACTACCATGGTTTATTAGAACATAAAAATCCCTTGCTTTCTCGCATTGTTTCTCAAATGATTTTATAAGCGTCTCTGCTGCACTCTGCTTATCCTTCATCAAAGTTTCCAAGGCTTCTGTTGCATACACTTTGCTCTGCTTCACAAGTTCTACTGCCCTAGAATATTTCTTTGCATTTGCTTCAATTTGGCTTTGTGCCAATAATTCTTCTGCATGAAGCACATTTGCTTTCAATCCTTTTGCTTCTTTTATAAATTCTTTAGCGTCTGTTATTAGTCCACTTATTATTTTATCCCATATGCGCACAATTTCATCTTTGCATTTTGTTGCATTCTCAACAACCGCTTTCCTATCTACTTTCTCTAATCCTTCTTCAACTCCTTTTATCAAAGTCTCAATAGTTACAAGTTCATGTTTCTGAGCCCCTGCCAACTTAAGTTGCTCAAGTGACTTCTTTAGCGTACTAACAATATCTGCATCAGATTCTACTTTCGATACCATGACCGACCGACAAAGCAATAGATTAGGAAATTATAAACTTTTGCCAAAACTTCAGTCCCTACTATATCTGTGCAAGAGCCCAAACACCTGACAAGGTTATTATGATACCTACCAAAAATTTCCATATCATCCCTTTAAACTCATCTTTATCTCCACTCTTAAATTCTCGAAATACCCCGAGTCCCCAAGCCGCTGAGATTAAAGTCATTCCTCCCTGAAGTATGGGAACTCCTATCGAACCTCCAACATTTTTTATCGATAACACTCCAAAAACATCGCCCAAACCCCATAAGATACCACTCGAAAACGCAAACGCATGCCATTCCTTAGGCACCCTTTTCCAATTCTTTATGTTCTCAAATTTTAAAAATGTCGTCAGAACCATTCCCAAAAAAGCCCCCAAGCCTACAAAAAAGAAGGTATATGTAAAAGGAAGGTGCAATATATTCATAGCAACAACTATAAGAAGATTCGATGCACCAAAGAAAAATGAAGAAAGAAATGCAAATATCATTCCATATTTTACTTTACTCCCTGTTTCGTCCTTCGTAGAAGTGAAGGTTACAAGCATAGAACCAAATGTTACAAGAAGAACACCCAAGCCTGAAATCGCAACTTCTCTTTGACTTAAACTTGATAACTCACCAAGAAAAATAACACCACCTAAATATGTTACCACAGATACCATATTTATTATCGTAAAAGACCTTCCCATACCAGAATTCTCTACCGACACAAGAAGAAACCTATTCCCAATTACCCAAACTACTCCAGAGGCTATGCCTATCAATCCAGAAATAATATCTAAATAGCCATCCAAGCCAAAACCTATCTTTAAAAAGAGAATGAAAAAAATGGACGAGATAAATATTATTCCAAAGTTCATAGATATGTTGTAAAGTTCATGAGAAAATTTTTGACAGTACTTCTGAGGTACAAATTGCGAGCCGTAGAATGCAGAAGATAATATCGCTAAAGATAGATATTCAATTCTCATTCATCTCCGTATGATATAACTTATCGATAAATATATCTATCATCTAACATCAACTTTCTATTCTGAAAGTGTCAAAGGGTAAAAGCACTCATATAAGAGCAGTCGTCGATATATACCATCGATAATATACAAATCAGATATCCCAATCATCTCATCAACAAAATATAATCTAATGAACTCCACCTAATAGATAACATATCGCAGCAGTAGCCATACCTACAAGAAGCAACCGAATGCCCGATATTATCGCCCTTTCTTTAGTAAGCGTTCCTAAATACGCACCTATTATAAACAGTAATGCAAAAGTTATTCCTATCGCAAGAACCATTGCGACCGTCCCCTCAAAAAACAAAAATGGTATTATGGGCACAAATGCCGCAATCAATGGTGCTATCCCATGTATAAAAGACGAAAAAAGCATAGAAAAAGAATGTGCCTTCTCCTGGTCTCCTCCAATCTCGTGCAAAAGCGCACGCTCTATATCTCGCTTACCTAGCTTTGCCTCAACTCGCTCTGCCTCATACGCACCTACAAAACTAGATATCCCTAACGCAATCCCTCCGCCAGTCCCTGCTCCAAGCACTAGTTCTTTGTTCATATGCCCTGTTGCATACGCACCTAACACAACTCCAAGTATGGTAAGTGCTCCATCGAATGCCCCAATCACAAAATACCTTCTTGATATCGATTTCCAATCTGTCAGTTCATCGTAATAATCAAGCCTGTCCCAAAGCGAATTAAACGCTCTACCCTTTTTATCTTCTTGCTTACGGGCATCTTTCAAGACTGCAAGCCGGCTCCTTTTTTTACGTTCCTCTACAAGCATCATGGGACTAGCCTCAACCTATCCCTCGGAAATAGGACCGTCTCTCGAATATTTGGCAAATCAAGTAGTTTCTGCACGAACCTCTCGACACCCAAGCCAAAACCACCATGTGGCGGCATTCCATACTGAAACGCCTTCAGATAGAAATCAAACGATTCAAGATTTAGATTATTTTCTTTCATCTGAGCAATCAACTTCTCTAACCTATGTTCTCTTTGCCCACCCGAAACTAATTCCTGCCCCTTATATTCTAAGTCAAAATAGCCAGTTAATTCTGGGTTTTCATCTTTACGCATTGCATAGAACGTACCTCTTTTTAATTCAGTCGGAAAATCGGTTATGAAAAAGAATTCATCTCCATACTCTTTTCGCACTATTTCACCAAGGAGTTTCTCACCTTCTGTATCTATATCTCCACCAGGCAACTCTTTCCCTTTCTCCTTCAATATTCTTACACATTCTGCATGCGATATTTTTCTAAATGGCACTCTAGGCACATTTATCGATACATTAAGAACTTTGAGATACTTCTCCCCATTTCTCTTTACATAATCCATAGAATGTGCAATCAGCTTCTCAAGTTCGTTCATAACGTCAAGAGAACTCTTGATAAATGCAATCTCTATATCGAGAGATATAAATTCCGATAGATGTCTTACCGTATCTGAGGCTTCTGCACGATACGCAGGGGCAATCTCAAATACCCTATCGAAACCAGTTGACATCATCGACTGCTTGAACAATTGCGGCGACTGCGCCAAATATGCTCCTTTACCAAAATAATTTATTCCAAACAAAGTCGCACCGCCCTCCGCACCCGCGGAGACTATCTTAGGCGTGTTGATCTCTATATATCCGTTCTTTACAAGGTAATCTCTTATACCCTGCAAAAGTATCGACCTTATCGCAAAAATCGCCTCTACCTCGGGCTTTCTTAGGTCCATAAACCTGTTATTTAATCTCGTGTCTAAATCTACACCAACTTTATCCACAACTCCAAGCGGAAGTGGTGTTGCTGATTCATTTAATATCTCAAACTCCTTAGGCAATATCTCAAAACCAGCATGCGCTACATTCGATTGCTGCACTATCCCTTTTATAGATACTACGGACTCCCTCGCCAAAGTGGTAAGTTTCTCGTAATTCTCATCGCCCATCTCATTTTTTAAACAGGTAACCTGAACCTCACCTTCTCTGTCTCGCAAAACTATAAATGAAATCTTACCCTTTTTTCGAATGTTTTGTATCCATCCTGCAACTGTTACTTCTTTTCCGAAATGCTCGCTCCCTATCTCGCTTGAATATACCGTTCTATATCTTTCCAACATGTTTTCCCCGAACCCAATCTCTATTTTGCATTTTAATCTTTTCTAAACTAAAACCAATTTGTAGAGCACGAAAATTATTTCGCAAGGATTTGTTAGTCATCGAACCACCTCGCAAAGACTCCAAGCAAATTGGCAGGATTGCTTTTTCTGAATACTGCCTCCTGAGGACATTCGCCGATATCTACCCAAAGAGCGCCATGCATACGTTGGT
>Ga0078972_1009523_pt1 | contig 19085 bp, 14 predicted proteins | sample YelNatPaOPGAMG01_FD_67568 | JGI IMG/M metagenome (GOLD analysis project Ga0078972, IMG submission 67568) | Hot spring thermophilic microbial communities from Obsidian Pool, Yellowstone National Park, USA - OP-RAMG-01 (SPADES assembly) (version 2) | ecosystem: Environmental > Aquatic > Thermal...
AATTTATGAAAGAATTTGATCTATCTAATAAGATTACAATTATTACAGGTGGAGCACAAGGTATTGGCAAAGCCATTGCAAATAAGTTTGCTTGCCATGGTGCAAAGACAATAATTATAGACATTAATGATAAAGAAGCAAAAATAACCGAAAGAGAGATTAATAATAAATTTGATAACAGTTGCTATTTTATCCATTGTGATGTTACAAAATATGAAAATGTAAAAAATGTTTGTGAAGAAATAATTAAAAAATTTAAAAAAGTTGATATCCTTGTTTATAATGCAGGCTGGACAACTAAAGCACCATTAAATCAGATAGATATTTCTGTTTGGCAAAAAGCAATGGATATCAATTTAAATGGTGCTTTTTATTTTATAAAAAGTCTAATTAATTCAATGCTTGAAAACAAGAATGGAAATATTATTATGGTTGGTTCATCTACAACATGGACTGGTAGTGGAGGTGGGGTTCATTACTCAGCTTCGAAATCTGGTATTGTTGGATTAGTAAAGGGTATATCTTACGAACTTTTATCAAAAGGGATTAGAGCAAATTACATAACTCCTGCTGTTATAGATACTCCTCTTTTAAGAGATCGATATCCTGATAATGAAGAAACTAATAAAATGCTTTCTGCTCAAATACCAGTTGGACGAATAGGAAAACCTGAAGATATTGCAAATGTTGCTTTATTTCTTGCAAGTGATGAATCAAGTTATATTTGTGGAAGTGAAATTGTTGCAGATGGTGGAAGAATTCTTTATCAACATCCAATAGGAAGTTAAGAGTAATTTTTTTAAATTAATTCATTTAATTTATAGTAATATATAAATTTATTTTTTATACAAATTATACATTCAATTTTTTTATAAATTAAAATAAATTTTATTATCAATTATCCACATATAATTTCTATATTTTATATTTTATATGAAGTTTTACAAATTACATGTTATAAATTCTATTTGTACCTTAATAAATTATGGGAAGTATTTAATAATTTCTATACTTCCCATAATTTCATTTCCTTAAAACAATTAATCTCAATAATACAGTATAAATTAATGCTATTTGAAATTATTTAATTATTTAGTTGTTGGAGTACCAAATGCTGAATTACCAGTAGTTTTTAAAATTTCATCAGCTATTTGTTGTAAATTTTCAGGTGTTACTAATTTAACTTCTGCAGGAATTTCAACGTTCTCATATGATTTACCATCAACTAATATTTCTTTTAAGGTTTCTACTGCTTTGTAACCAATAACATAAGGTTGCTGCAATATTGTAGCTGCTTCTATTCCATCTTTAATAGCATTAAATTCCTCTGGATCTCCATTATACCCTACAACTTTAACATCCAAATTTTGTGACTTAACATAGTTAGCAGCACCTGTTGCCTCTCTTCCTGAAGTAAAGAAAACACCTTTAATATCAGGAGCGGCTGACATTATCTGCTGCATTGTATCATATCCACCTTCTGCTGATGGGTTTTGAACTATAATTTCTGATTTTACAGGAACATACCCAAGCTCATCTAATTTAGCTTTAAAACCTTCACCTCTTTGTCTAGCATAAGTCCATTGTGGTTTAAGATTTCCAAGTCCAAATGCTGTTTTTTTATCAGGGAATAACTTTGCAAGATACTCAGCTGCTAATTGCCCACCTTGATAGTTATTTGAAATTATAAGAGCATTAACTGGACCTGACTTTCCGATGTCAGCACAAACTACAGGGATACCAGCATCTCTTGCTTTTTGAACAGCTGGTGCCATAGCTCCTGGATCTACTGGAGTTACTACAATACCGCTAACTTTTTGGTTTACAAGAGTATTAATATCTTGAACCATTTGGGTAGCATCAGATTTTTCATCTAGCATTGTATATTTAAAACCAAAATTTTTACAAGCATCTTTTACACCCTTTTCAAGATTCTGGAAGAATGTAAATTCCATTGTCCATACTGAATAACCAATAGTAACATCTGATGCTTTCATTGTTTTTACTGTTTTTCCTCCAGCAGCTGCTGTGCCGCCTGTTTTACAGCCTGCAACTGAAAAAGAAATCACAAGAGCAAGCATTAAAACAGCAAAAATAGATATTTTTAGATACCTTTTCACTTTTTAACCTCCTTTTTTTTATTATTATTTAACTATTTTTTATTTTTATTTAATTAATAAATAATTTTCTTTACTTAGTAAATATCTATTAAAAAAATATATAAGACTTAATTAATAATATTTTATAAATATTTACTAAAAACTATAGAAATTTATTGAGTTTGACCAATTAACCAAAACTTTAACTTATTTAATGAAACTGCAAGAATTAAAACAACTCCTGTAGCAACTTGTTGCCAATAACTATTAACTTGAGCATTACTCAAACCATTTTTTAAAAAAATAATAATTAATGCAGCAAGCAATGTGCCTCCAAGGCTCCCGCTACCACCAGCTAATGCAGTTCCACCAAGCACTACTGCAGTTATTACTTGAAACTCATAACCGTCACCCATCATACCTGGATTTGCTGCTCCAAGCATAGAGCTATTTAAAACTGCTGAAACTCCAACAAATACTCCAACTAAAGTAAAAACTAAAATCTTTACGTTATCAACATGGACTCCAGATAAGGCTGCAGCTTTGCTATTTGTTCCTACTGCTAATATATATCTTCCTATTGGTGCTTTTTTTAGCATTAAAAATGCAATTAAATAGCATAATGCCATTATGTAAATTGGCAATGGCAATCCTAAAAAATTACCATTTCCAAGAAAAATCCAAAATCTGTCTTGAATATATTGAGGAACATTATTAGTATATATATATGCAATAGCTCTAAATATAAACATCATTCCAAGTGTTGTGATAAAAGCAGGAATTTTTAATTTAGTTACAAAAATACCATTTATAAAGCCAAGAAAAGTAGCTAAAATAATTGTTAATAATACGCCGATAATTCCTCCAACTTTAATTGCAACTGATGCTCCAACAACTCCAGCAAGCGCAAGCATTGAACCAACTGAAATATCAAAATTACCAGTCATAATTAAAAAAGTCATTCCTATTGCTCCAATTCCTACATAGGTAGAAAACCTTACCATATCTCTTAGATTAGGCCATGTAAAATATAATTTAGGAATTATTATTGAAAAAAATCCAAATATTATAAGTAAAATTATAATAAGACCAAAACTACTTAAAAAATTTCCTGCTCTTTGTTTTGGAGTATATTTTACCTTAGAATCATCCATATTAACCCCTTAGAATTAAAATTAAAATTATTTCAATATATAACAATATAAGAAAATTTAAAAAAATCTTTATTAAAAAACCAATTTAAAAAACTTAAAAAAATTATAAATTCTTGTAAATATTTTATATTAAAAAAAATAATTAAAATAAATAAAATAAAAAATATGCTTTAACTATACTCTAATTCCTCTTATCCTTGCTGCTTCTAGATATCTATTTCTAAGTCCTTCTATAAATAACGCAAACAATAATGTGATTCCTACGGCTAACATTTGATAAAAAATCTGAACATGTAGCAAATTAAGACCATAATAAATCATTGAGATAAATATACCTGCAAATAAAGTACCAATTAAGTTTCCTCTACCTCCTGAAAGACTTGTACCACCTAATATAGCTATTGTTAAAACATTTAAAGTAAAACCAGGAGCCATTGTTGGAATTCCTATTAAGGCTTGAGAAGTTCTTATAATTCCTACAATACTTGCTGAAAAAGCAACTATTATATAAACAATAGTTTTTATTAAGGTCACATTAAGACCAGACATCTTTGCTGCTTGTTCATTTGAACCTGATGCAGCAACATGCCTTCCAAACGCAGTCATATTTAAAACTATATAAAATACAATAAATAAAATTACCATATAAATTATAGGGGTAGGAATATGAAACCATTCTGTTGCACCTATTAGCATAAAAGCTTTTTGAGATATTACAACCTGTCTTCCCCCTGTTATTAATAAAGAAGCTCCTCTTAAAATAACTTGCATTGCTAAAGTCGTAATAAGTGGGCTAATTCCCATTTTAGTTATTAATAAACCATTAATTAATCCTGCAAAACAACTTGCTAATATTGCTATTAATATAGAGCCAGTAAAACCCATAATTGGAATTAGCATTGCAATAATAACACTTGTAAGACCCATAACAGCTTCAACAGATAAATCAAACCCCCCACTTGTTAGTGCAAAAGTCATACCAAAAGCTATTATTGCACCATAGCTTCCTTGCATAATAATCCCAAGAATTGTATTTAAATTTCTAAAATTTGGACTCACTATTGCAAGAAAAATACTTGCAGCAACAATTAATATAAATACTCCTATTTTTTCATATAATTTTAAGAATTTTACCATATCATAAATCCTTTAAAGTTTTTTTGTTAGACTACAAAGCATATAAAATATTTATAAAATATCTTTAAATATCACCAATCTTTTTAAAACATTTAATTATTTAATTACTTAATTTGCATAATTAAGTTTTCCTATCTCTGCAGCAACAAGTTTTTCTTCATCCATATTTTCTCTATTAAATTCAGCAGCAAATTTTCCTTTATAAAGAACGATACATCTATCAGTTAAATTTACTAGCTCTGGAAGTTCTGATGATGTCATAATTATTGATATACCTTTGTTTGCAAGTTCTACCATTATTTTATGTATTTCAGCTTTAGCCCCTACATCTATACCACGGGTAGGTTCAAGTAAAATTAAAACTTTACATTCACTAACAAGAGTTCGCCCCATGATAACCTTTTGCTGGTTACCACCACTTAAATAAATAATTCTTTGATTAATATTTGCATATTTTATATCAAGCTCTTTTGCCATATTATTAAAAACATTAAGTTCTTCTTTTTGCTTTATAAACAAACCCTTAAAGAAAGTTAATGTTTTTATAATAATTATTGAAAGATTTTGTAGAACTGACATATCATATAATAAACCTTCACCTTTTCTATCTTCGGTAACGTAACCTAACCCAAGATTTATTGCATCAGAAGGACTATTAATTTCAACTTTTTTGCCCTCAAAATAAACTTCTCCGCTTGTTTTAGGAGTAGCTCCGTAAAGAGATCTTAGCAAATGATGTATCCCTGAACCTAATACCCCAGCAAAACCAAGAATTTCTCCCTTATATAATTTAAAGTTTAGATCATATACATTATCTGCTATGTTGTAATTTTTAACTTCCATTATAACTTCTTTTTTAGGCAACTTTTTTTCTTTTCCAACAAAGTAATCCTTAACAACCTTACCAACCATTAAAGATACTATTTCATCTTGGTTTGTCTCAGAAGTAATTTTAGTTTCAATTTTTCTACCGTCTCTAAGTACAGTAATTCTATCTGATAGCTTAAAAGCTTCATCAAGCCTATGAGAAATATAAATTATTGAAACTCCTTTTTTTCTTAATTCCTGAATTATTTGAAATAATTTAACAACTTCTTTCTCTGTTAAAGTAGCTGTAGGCTCATCCATTATGATAAGTTTTGCATCCATTGAAAGAGATTTTGCAATTTCAACCATTTGTTTTTCAGCAACTGTTAAATCTGAAATATATCTTTTTGGATTTATATCTATTTCAAGTTTTTTTAAAATCTCTGTAGCTTCATTATTAATTTTTCTCCAATTAATAAAAGATTTTCCTATCTTTGGTTCACGACTAATAAAAATATTTTCTGCAACTGAAAGATCAGGAATAAGATTAAACTCTTGGTATATTACGGCAATTTTAAAGTGTTGCGCCATAGAAGTTGAGCTAATTGTAACAGGCTTACCTTCAATGATTATTTTCCCACCATCAGGTTGATAAGCTCCTCCTAAAATTTTAATTAAAGTGCTTTTGCCTGCACCATTTTCACCAACTAAAGCATGAACTTCTCCATACTTAACATCAAAATCTACATTTTCAAGAGCAACAACACCAGGGAAGATTTTTCTTATATTCTTTAATTCAATAAAAACATTATTGTTCATTATACTACCCTTATTATGAGTTAATAAGTTTTATAATTTTAAAAATATAATTTTAAAAATATTAAAAGAATTTAAAAAATAAAGAAATAATTTAGTTTTAAAATTTTATATTTACTATTAAATATATGTTTGTTTTTTGTTTGTTTTGTGCCTGTTTTTTGAAATGACTTATTTAAAATTATTATATTAAAAACGTTTTTCTAATTATGCAAAATAAAAATAAAAAATTAAAATTTTATTTTTAGTGTCAAGGTTTAAGAAATTTTTAATTTTATAAATTAACATTTTAAATGAATTCTTTTAAAAATTAAATATATTTCTAAAATTTTTTTTAAAATTTTAAATTAAATATTTCTTTTGCATTAAGACCTAAAATATTTTTCCTATCTTCATCACTAATATTACAATTTAAAATATTAATAAGCTGAAATCTTACATCAACCCATGGAATATCAGAACCAAATAAAATTCTTTTTGAACCTATTTTTTCAACATACTCTTCTATTAATCCAGGAACAAAAATATCACCAGCAAAATCAACATATAAATTTTCATATGCATTTAATAATTGGATTACTTTAAAAAGCATTTCTCCTCTTCCACCTGCATGAGCAAGTATTAATTTTAATTTAGGATGTTTTTTAACTATTTCTTCAAATAAAAATGGATCAGAAAACTTTTGAGCTTTATTAGGTACATCTGGATTCCAACTATGAGTTAAAACTGGAATTTGTCTATCCTCAGCAAAATCCCAAATTTTTTCATAATTTTTATCATTTGGATAGCAAAAATGCCAAGAAGGATGTATTTTGATCCCAACAACAATATTATCATTTAAATATTTTTCAAGAATTTTCATAGAAAGATCAGGAAAATTAGGATTATATACAAAATACATATATAAAAAATCTTTAAATTTTTCTTGTACTAATGGTAGATGCAAATTATCATAACTGACTGTTGATAATGCCCCATGAGTTGCACATATCGCTTTTTTAATACAAAATTCTTTTAATAATTCTATTATATTTTCATTACTACCAGATGGTATATAAAGATATGATAAAGGTCCAAGATGGACATGAGAATCAATAATTAAATAATTTTTTAATCTTTCTTTTAAATCAAAATTTTGCATTTAAATTTTTGTTAATTATTAATTTATTTATAAAGTTAAATAATAATATTATCGATAATATTTTTTATGTTTATTGAAGCAATTTTATTTTTTTGTTTAAAATCTAAATTGCTATTTATTATTCTTCCTAAAGCCAAATTGTCATCTAAAAAAGGGAAATAACTTCCAAAAATTAATCTTTCAGCTCCTTTAAAATTTGCTAAATCCTCAATTTGGTTTAGTCCTAGTAAATTATGAGTTTCTATATAAATATTTGAAGTATTATTTAATAAGGATAATAAAAAACTATTATACATTAATTCTTTTGATTGACCACCATCTAAAATAATAGGCATGTTCTCATACATATCTGCAATCTTAGTTAACTCATCCCATCTAATATTTTTATTCCCGGTTATATCCAATTCATCTATACTTATAATTATGGGAAAATTATAAGAATTTAAAATTTCATAAAAATTTGCAAACAAACTTGATTCAAAAGGATATTTATGAGTACTTGGCAATAATCTTAAAATTTTAAAATTATTTTTATATGATTTAATTAACCATTTTTCAAAATTTTCAGGATTATAAAAAAAATCTTGCTCCATAAATAAAACACCCATTACACCTGCTTCTTGAAGTTTTTCATTTTTTAAAAACTGATTAGTTAAATCATTTCCAATAGTTGGGCTATAAAAGAAAGATAGAAAATTTGATACTAATGTTGATTTTATATTTTTACTTTTTTTTCTTTCAAGTAAGATTTTAATTGCATCTTCTTCAAATATGGTGAGCTTTTTAGAAATATAATTTTCTCCAAACCAAAAATTTACATCAAAAAATTCTATATTTTTTTCTATATCCATATTTTTAGAATTTTTTAAAATTTATATTTTTTTATAATTTTTTATTATAATTTAATAATAACTTCTTATTATTTATTTTATAATTATTTTAATTTTAACTATTTAATAGAATTATTATTTGAAAGCCTTTGCAAGCCACGTGCTAAAATATTTTAGATAAATTTAATTAAATAAATTGCTTAACTTTTAAAAATTTTAAATTAAATTTTTATACTAGCTCAATTATACTAAGGTTATTTTTACGCCTAACTTTTTTATTTTTTCAACAATTTTTTTATCTAATTTATTATCTGTAATAATTTCATCAATTTCAGTCAATGGCATAAAATTTATATAAGATTTAGTTTCAAATTTTGAGCTATCTGCTAACAGTATTACTTCTTTTGCACTATTAATTATTGATTTTGATAGTTCTGCATCAAATTGAGTAGCAGTTGAAAGACCTTTATCAACAGATATTGCAACTGCACCAATAAAACTTTTATTAACATTAATACTGTTAAAAAAATTAACTGCATGAGGCCCAACATAAATATTTGAGCCAGCCCTTAATAACCCACCACAAACACTAACTTCGAAATCATTTTTTATGTTTAAAAGTTCAAGTAACTCTTGGGCTATTGATATTCCAGCTGTAGCTATTTTAAGATTATTTTTATTAATTAAATGTTTTACAAGTTTAAGACAAGTACTTCCAGATTCTATAATAATTGAATCACCGTTATTTATCCTTTTTGCAGCTTCAGCAGCTATTCTTTCCTTTTCTTCTTTAAATAAATTTATTCTTTCTTTAAACACAGGCTCAGGCATTAAATCATCTTTTGCAATAGCGCCACCATGAACTTTTACAATTAATCCACTTTCTTGAAGCTTTTCTAAATCTCTTCTAACTGTAATAGGAGATATATTAAAAGCTTTTGCAATCTTCTCTACGCTTACAGTTTTTTCTTGTAAAATTAAATTTCTAATATCAATTCTTCTTTTTTCTGGAATTCTCATATAACCATATAAATATAATTAATATAAATATTAATTAAATACAATAAAGTTAAATTTATTTTTATTTTTTATTTTTTATTTTTTTTTTTTTGCTATTTATAATTTATATTTTTATTTATTTTCTTATTCCTCTTTATTTTTATTTTTAATTCTTATACCTTATGCTATTTTTAACTATTTTTTAATTTCTTTAAAACTTCTTCAGTTATTTTACTAATAAGATCAGATGTTACATTAATTTGTGAACTTGAATTTGAAACTATTGGTTTTTTTTGCCCTTCGCCTAAATAAACTGATTCAATTCCAAATGCATCTTTATATCTATATCCAACATCACAAACATCTTTATCTTGAGAGATGGAATTTATTTCTTCTCTTGATATTTGATGATGAATAGTTAAATCAGCCCTTGGATCATTTCCAAACATAATTTGTCTATTTATTAATATTTTGCAATTTATTTCGGATACTTCAACATATAAAAAAGCATAGTTTAAATCAGAAGCTGCTGAAAAAACACCATGAAAGGGAATATTGCAAATTAGCCCGCATTCTGGGTCAATTTTTCTTCTTTGTTTAAAATTTTCAACTACCCTTTCAGCTTGTTCTACAGAACCTGGCACAGATTCTTCAATATTTGTAATAGGTAATGTACCTATAACACATCTTGTGCCTTCTGAAACAGCAGGGATATCCATATGAGCTGACCCGAAAGACATCATATATGGTGGATGGGCATGAACAATTGCTTTAACATCTGGAAAAGCATTGTAAATATAATAATGACTTACTGATTCTCTTGTTATTTTATTAAAATCACCAATGATTGGAACTTTACACATGTCAGTTACTATTATTGAATCTTCATCAATATTCCATTGATGATGTTCTCCTGATTGCCTTGGGCTTAAATAAACCTTATCACCATCTCTTACTGAAATATTTCCGCCGCTTGCATCTATATAGCCCCTATCATAAAGAAGTTTGCCTATTTCGCAAATTGATTTTCTGATGTTTTTTGTGTTTACCATTAAAACCCCTCTGTCTTTGAATAAATAATATTATATCTAATTATTATATTTAATAATAAATATATCTAATAATAAATTTTGAATTTTGCTATGTAAATAATACAAAACAATTCAATTAAAAACAAATAAATTTATAAATTAAAAGATAAAAAAAAGGATAAATACGTTTGTTGCGCTTCATGTTTTATCTTTCATTTATAACTTTAAAATAATATTTCTTAATTTATCAGCTATTTCTTTGTAAGTTCCTTCTAATTCACTAAGTTGGTTTCCAAAATTAATTTTTACAAGTGGAATTTTAGGAGGATGTTTTAATGGCAAAATGCCATTATGTAAAATATCGTGAAGTCCATCTATTCTTATTGGGACTATTGGTACTTTCATTTCTTTAGCAATTATTCCAATGCCTGGTTCAAATTCCTTTATATTCCCATCAATAGTAATTGCCCCTTCAGGAAATATTAAAATATTGAAGCCTTTATCTATCATATAACCAATATTTTCAAGACTTTGTTTATATCCATGTGTTCTTGACAATGGAATTACATTTAAAAACAAGCAAATAAATACATAAAAGCAAATTGCTTCAAACAACCTTCTAAAGACATTTCCTGTTTTATTAAAAAAGTGCAAAAAATGATGTTCAATAGACATTACCGTAGTTAATTTTAACCTTATTCTTATTGGAAGAGAATATAATATAACAAAAGTATCTATAAGCGAAACATGATTAGAAGCAAAAACCGTTGGCAAGATTAAATTTTTTAAATTTTGCCTTCCTGCATATCTGCGCCTATATAAAATTGAAATAAATGGAAATAATATAAACTGGAAAATAGTTCTTAAAATTACAAAAATATAATTATAAGGAAAACTATAAAAAGGAATTTTAAATGATTTTTCTGGAGGATTAATTATAAAATTCTTTAAATCTTTTAAACTTGTATCTTTAGTTATAATTAAATTATCAGAATTTATATCAAATTTTTCCTCAATAGCAGATGATAATTCAATAATATCAAGTGAATCTAATCCTAAGTCATCTTGTAATTTAAAATCGTCCTTTAGATTATTTATTTTTAATGTTTGCACTTCACTTAATATTTTAAATAAATTTTCTACTTTTAACTCTTCTATATCTTTTTTATCAGTAAATTTAGCTTCATTTTCATCATTTTCATTTTGATAGTTAAAATCAACTTCATTTTTTTTAATTGTTTTAGAACTTATTTGTGAATTTAATTTTTCTAAAATTACTTTTTTAATTTCATTTTTTTTAGGCTTTAAGGTTGAAGTTCTCGGGAAATCCTCTTGATCCCAAACAATAAAAGAATCAATTTTTTGATAAGGATTTAATTTAGAATTTGATTTTAATATTAAATCATTTATCTCTTGTTCCTTAATATCGGGATATTTTTTAAAATCTATTAATAACACAGCAAAAATTTCTTGCTTTAAGCCGCCCTTACTAACAATATCCTTCTCAAATAATTTTAATGATTCTTTATAAGGTTTTTGTACCGAAAAAATTACACAATCTTTTATTTTATCAGATACAGATTTAATTATATTTTCAATATCATAAGGATATATTTTTAATCCATCTGGCCTAACTATTAAATCATCTACCCTGCCCTTTACAAAAACATCACCATTTTTATCAACTTCTACAATATCCCCAGTCTTAAACCAGCCATCCTCAGTAAAATCTTTTGCAGTAATATTTTCATTTATTTTTTCAATTTTATTTTTGGTTTCATTATTTTTAATTAAAAAGTTAGCAGCAGTATTAACATTATTTATAGTATTATTTAGATTATTTAGATTAATATTATTAATATTAGAAGCACCTTGCGAAACATTTTGAGAAACCTTTTGCGAAACATCTTGAAAAACATCTTGCTTATCTAAACCATAATATCCTTTAAAAACATTTTCGCCTTTGATATAAAGTTCGCCATCGACAATTTTAATTTGTTGATTTTCTAAAAAACTTCCAACAGATCCTTGCTTATTTTTTGAAGGATCAGTTAAAGTTATTAGTGGTGCAGTTTCCGTAAGACCATACCCCTGAAAAAAACTATAAGCAAGACATCTAAAAAAATCCTCGGTATCATAATCAATAGGTGCACCGCCAGAAATTATAGCTACTAGTCTCCATCCAATTTTTATCTTTAAGCCTAAAAATAAAACAAACCTAATCCACCATTTGATATTTCTTACTTTTTTATATTTATCTTTAAAAGACTTAGAATCAAGGTTATACTTTTTAATAATATGATTTTTAATTATTGAAGCTAATTTTGGTAAAACTCCTAAAATCCATATTTTTTCTTTCTTAATTGCTTTAAGTATCTCTTCTGGATTTATACTATTTAAAAAAACAACTGAACTTCCAATCATTAATGGTATAAAAATGCCAATTACTTGACCATACATATGACTTAATGGAACTAGGCTTAAAAGTTTTGGATTAATCATTAATTTAAAAAGAGACTGCCATTTTTTAATAATTGGTTTAGCTGAATTTAAATTAGAACTTATATTTTTATGAGTAAGAATTACTCCTTTTGGTATAGAAGTTGAGCCTGAAGTAAAAACTATTTCAGCAATGTCATCATCTTTGACAAAATCTTCATTATAAATATAATCTTCGTAAATATAATCTTCGTTATAATCTTTGTTATAATTTAGGTCTTTTTTACCTTTTTTTAAACTTACATTAAATTTTAAATTTTTTAGTTTGTAATTATTTAAAACTTCTTCGAAATCTTCAAGAAATATTATGTTACATTCGTTATTTGTATTATTAAAATTCTTCTTTAAATTAATTATATTTTTCTTTGCGCTATCTCCATAAAAATATTTCAAATCAAAAAAATCAGCTAATAAATTTAGTGAATCATTTTCTATGCTATAAAAAATAAACTTAGGTTTTACTAAATTTATAATTTTAATATCAAAATCAAAATCAGATTTATAATCAATTGGTACTAGCACATAACCCATTCTTAAACAGGTTATAAATACAATTACCCATTGGGGCATATTAGGAGCTTTAATTATAATTTTATCTCCTTTTTTTGCTCCATTTTGAGTAAGTAAAATCTCTAATTTTTTTGAATATTGATAAATTTCTTGAAACGATTGTCTTAAAGTCCGATATTTAGTTCGAAGAAAATAAAACTTATTTTTGCCACTAAATACAAAACTTTCATTTAAAAATTTAGTGAGCTCAGACATTTTAGAATTTAAAAGTTAATATTTTTTTAAAAATTTAAAATTGCACATTTATATGAAACCCAAAAGCTAGTCAAGGATATGTTCTAAATATATCTACTGCATTTTAAATATATGTAAATATATGTTTTGAAAATATTATTATACCACTTTTAATAATTTTTTATTTTTTAAATGTTAGTGTGTTAGCAATCAGTTATTAATATTTAAACTTTTATTAATCTTAATCAGATTTTTTTGGATGAGCTTTTAATTAAAACTTTTAGATTTTAGCTAATTAAACCTTTTTTAATATAAACAGGTCTAGCAAATTTTCTTAAAATTGGAAGTCTTATATAAAAAATAATTGAGCAAATTATAACTATAATCCCACTAATCATAAGTGTATAAGGAGCACCAATTGAATTAGCAAGCCCTCCTGCAATTAAGCTTCCAAATGGAGATATCCCTACAAAAGCCATGGCAAAGTAACCCATTACCCTGCCTCTCATTTCATCATCAGTAATTGTTTGAAGAAAAGTATTTGAAGCAGATACTAATAATATCATCCCAAGACCAACAAAAACCAAAATAAATATTGAAAGCCATAATAATTTAGACAAAGAGAAAATTACAAGAGCTATCCCAAAAATCAATGTTGCTATAGCCATTATTTTACCTAACCCTGAAACACTTTTTCTATTAGCAAGAAAAATTCCACCAATTAATGCTCCAACCCCAGATGCAGCCATAAGAAATCCTAAAACATCAGAACCACCTTTTAATACATCTTTTGCAAAAATCGGCATAAGAACTGTATAGGGCATACCAATCAAGCTTATTATAGCTATTAAAATAAAAACATCTCTTGTTGGTATAAAACCAAAAGAATATTTGAACCCTTCTTTTAAATCATCAAATATATTTTTACCTTCTATTTTAATTTGAGGTTTCTTAATTTTCATAAATAATAAAGCAATAATAACAGCTACGAAACTTATCGCATTTATTAAAAAGCACATACCTTCTCCAACAGCAGCTACTAATAAACCTGCAACTGCTGGACCAAATAATCGAGCACCATTTACCATGGTTGAATTTAATGCAATGGCATTCCCAAGATCTCTTCTATCTTCTATCATTTCAATAACAAAAGCTTGCCTTATTGGCATATCAAAGGCATTTATAAAACCAAGCATTAAACTTAAAACAATTATATGCCAGACTTGAACTACTTTAGTTAATGTTAAAATTGCAATTATAAATGCTTGAATCATGGAAAGAGTTTGAGTAATTATTAATGCTTTATGCTTGTTCCATCTATCTGTAAAAACTCCTCCGAAAGGAGATAATGCAAATGAAGGAATCTGGCTAAAAAAAGTAATCAAACCTAGCATAAAAGCAGAATTTGTTAAATGATATACAAGCCAACTCATGGCAATTTGTTGCATCCAAGTACCAATTAGAGAAACTAATTGCCCACTAAAAAATAATCTATAATTTCTATGATTTAAAGCTCTTAAAATATTATTCATATCTATTCATAATTATAACCATTTGTAACCAGTTCATACCTGCCTAGCTATATTTTAATTTACTTGGATAAAAGTTTATAATAATTTTAGTAAAATTTTCAAATTATTTTTTAATTAATTTATAAGGAAGAAAATATTTAAAATAAAAAATTTTGGAATTAAAAAATTAATTAAATATTAGATGTTTTTAATACAAATTAGTAATTTTTATAAATTAAACCTTTTTATTAAAAATTTCTAAATATCTCATATACGCTTCTTCCCAAATTTCAACGTCCATAGGCTCATAGTAAAATAATTGAGTTGAATTAAGAGATAACTCTCTTCCCTCTTTAATATTTTTTATCTCATTATCTGCTTTCAATTGCATAAGCAGGTTACCGTAAGAAGTAGCTTCAATTGGTCCTGCAAAAACAGGAATATTTAGAACATTTGAAATCCACTGGCAAAACAATCTATTATTTACACCTCCACCCATTAGGTGCATAAATTCAACTTTTTTATTATAAAATTTACTTATTATATCAAAAAAATACCTTACAGACATTACTAAACTTTCATATATGCACCTGCAGATTTCTGCCATACTTTCAGGAACTGGTATCTCATTTTCTTTGCAGTAATTCTGTATAACTTTTGGCATATTATCTTGGTTTTGTGAAAACAATGGATCCTCAGTATCAATAAAACTTTTAAAAGGTGCTGAATTTGAATAAACATCGTCTATCTCTTTCCATGAAATTTTCTTGTCACTGTCAGCCTCCCATTTATCAAGGCATTTTTGTATAATCCAAAATCCAGTAAGGTTTTTTGCAAAAAATGATCTTCCTGAAACACCACCTTCATTCGTTAATGAATATTTAAGTGAATTTATGTTTAGAATTGGCTTTACTGTTTCAATTCCAAGAATCAACCAGGTTCCAGTTGATAAAAATGCCCATTTTTTATTTTGAAAAACAACAGGAATCCCTGCAATTGCCGAAGCTGTGTCATGCCCCACAGCTGCGATAACGGACATCGGTTTTATTTCAAGTTCTCTGCAAATTTCTTCCAGGAGCATACCAACTTTAGTACCAGAATTTACGATTGGTGGGAGAAAATCTTTTGAAATACCCACACTATTAACAATTCTGTCCTCCCATTTTTTACTTAAGCAATTTACCATTAAAGTTCCACTTGCTATTGTATATTCTGAAGTACAATTACCACATAAAAAATAATTAAACAAATCTGGCATCATAAGCATTTTTTTGCCATATGTTATTTCATAAGATTTTTCATCTACCAATTTCCCTAGATAAAATATAGCAGCCTGGTTAAATACAAAATAACCAGTAAGATTATAAAAATCATTTTTACTTATTTTTTTAAATAAATTTTCAGGTGACCATTCAGATTTACTACTATCTCTATATGTAACAGGATTTGAAATAAGCTTATCATTTTTGTCTATAATTCCAAAATCAAGCCCCCATGTATTAACAGCTATCGAAGTAACATCTTTATATTTATGATAAGCTAAAATTAATCCCATTTTAAGCTCATAAAATAATTTGAGAATATCCCAGTAATACCTACCGGCAGTAAAAACTTGCTTGTTGCTAAATCTGTAAATAATTTCAAGATCAAATAAATTTCCATCATAATGACCAACAGAAACACGGCCATTGCTTGCTCCAAAATCCACAATTATATATTTTTTACTCTTCTTATGTTCCATATTTTTTAATTGATTCAATGACTATAAACAACATTTATAATTACCATAAATTTTTTTATTAAATCAGCTATTGTTAAATTTTTAATTAACAATTATTTTAAAAATATTTCGCAAATTAATATCAAATATTAGTTTAGAAATACTTTAAAAGTTTATCTTTCTTTTATTAAAATCTATATGGAATACTTCTTCTAATTCTTCCATAATTGGTGCACCTGTTATTTCATCAATTTCAATAAAATATTTTCTCATGTGTTTTTCCCATTTAAGAGATACTTCAGATTTTGCAGCTTCTTTTGTGTTTTTTAAAAATTTCTCAAGATCTTCAACTTCAATATAAGAAAATAGAGTGCCATCTTTTCTAAAGAAAATGCTATACGACTTTATTCCTTGCTTTTTTATTAATTCAACTAATTCAGGCCATATTTCGTCATGCTCTTTCTTATATCCAGCCTTCATTTCAGGTCTTATATGAAAAATCTGTCCAATTCTATACATAATTTTTACCCCTTATTTATTTTTTATTATCTTATTATTAAATTTTTAAATTAAAAAAATTTAAAATTAAAAATATAAAAATTAAAAATTGATGTTTTTAGACTATATAATCAAAACAAATCTATTTTGCAAATATGATTTCTCTAATTAAAAGCATATTATCAGCAAAATTATGATTTTGAATGTTTCTATCAATAAAATCAGAATGTTCAAGAAGTTTATTTGCAAGTCTTTCATAATCTCTTATAAATTTTACAGCAAGTTCAAGCATTTTTGCTCTATCGTTTCTTGGAGTAACTGTATCAATATTAAGCCAGCCATCATAATTTGTCTTACCTAAATAGTAAAACATTTCAAGTGTATCCCAGAAATTTATTGAACCAAATACTAAATCAGGATCTGCATCTCTATAATTATCATTAAGATGAATCTGATAAAGTTTCCCATATCTATTATATAAAGCTAGTGATTCAGCAAGTCTTTCATTTGCAAATAGTGAGTGACCTAAATCTAAAGCTCCTCCAATATTATCAACATCGAGACATTTAATAAGAAACATAAGTTTCCCAATATCTTCAATATATTCCTTAGCTCTTGGATCTTTTTGCTTGGGCTCAATAGCAATTTTTACATTTTCATTATGTGATCCTATTTCATTTAAAGATTCAATCATATAACCCCATGCTTTATCATAATCAGACTGAAAGACATAATCAAAACCATCTTGAGCTGGCCATAAAAGAACACTTTTTGCTTTTAATTCAACAGCTAAATCCATAGTATATTTTGTAATTCTTATTGCTTCTTCTCTAATTTTTTTATCAGAAGAAGATATTGTTCCAAATCGCCATTTTGGATCTGACCATATTTCTGGTCCAATATCAGCAACTCTTAAGTTATATTGGGCTAGCTTTTTTATCAGTTTATCTGGTTTATCTATCAGAGGATGCCCAGGATACCAAACAGCAAGACCTTCAATTCCATCAACTTTTGATATAATTTCAAGTTGTTCATCAAAAGTCAATTCTTTTAAATATCCATCTGGTGCATATCTTTCATTAAAAGTTCCAAGACAACCGATGTGAGCATTTATATTTAATTTTAACTTTTTCAATTTCTACTCCTTAAATATTTTATTAGTTTGTAAGCATTGATAATTTTGTTTATAACAAATTAGATCAATTAAAATTATATAGTTTTGCTGCAGTATTATAAAAAATATCTTGTCTGTCGGAATCATCAATATCCGCACTGAGAACACTAGTGATGTGATACCTTATATCCATCATCGGCATGTCAGTTCCAAATAAGATCCTACCTCTGCCTGCTTTATTTATCACTTTTTTATAAACAGGAGGATATATACAATCTCCCGAAAAATCCATATAAACATTTTCATGATTTTTGACAAATTCAATAACTTCATCATAAAAATTAACTTTACCGCCTGAATGACCAAGTATAATTTTAAGTTTAGGAAATTCTTTCAAAACTGTCTCAAATAAAAGAGGATTTCCGTGAAATTGTTTCGGATTATCGGTATATGGGCTCCAAGTATGAGCAGAAATTACAATATTATTTGTAGTTGCATATTCCCATAAAGGTTTATATAATTTGCTATCAATTTTAGTTTCATGAATAACAGGATGTATTTTTACTCCAGCAAAATTAATTTTTGATTTATTTTTATCAATTAGTTCAAGTGATTTTTCCAAACACCTTGGATCATAAACAAGATTCCAGTAAATATGTCTTCCGAATTTTATCTGAGCTTTTTTAATTGCATCAATTTGCCCTTCAAGATCATAAAAACTTATACAGTGAGAGCAAATGGATATTTCTACATTGAATTTCTTCTGCAGTTCTATCACTCTTTCATCAATGTATTTGTAATATAGCGTATTTGGAGCCACACCAAGATGCATATGAGAATCTATAAGCTTGAATTTTTTTATTTCTTCTTCAATATTTTTCTTAGCCAATTTCAATCCTCCCTAAGATATTATTTATATTGTTAAATCCAATATTTTCTTTGTCAGATTCGTTAATTTCAGAAAGCAATATTCTGTTTGTTGATA
>Ga0078972_1009524_pt1 | contig 19083 bp, 14 predicted proteins | sample YelNatPaOPGAMG01_FD_67568 | JGI IMG/M metagenome (GOLD analysis project Ga0078972, IMG submission 67568) | Hot spring thermophilic microbial communities from Obsidian Pool, Yellowstone National Park, USA - OP-RAMG-01 (SPADES assembly) (version 2) | ecosystem: Environmental > Aquatic > Thermal...
TGCTCCAGCCCTGTGGCAATCCCTTCGATCACCTGGGTGAAGACTCTGTCGGTTTCTCCGCTGGATAGTTCGTAGGGCCTGATCTTTCTCCGTAGTTCCTCCAGGATGTCCATCATGACGAGCCCCCAGAGCATCCGAAGCTCGAAGCCTGTGCCCAGCTTGAACCCGGGATACATGTTGCGGGTGTCCAGTTTGTCTGTGGTGATGATGGGAACCTGCTGGTAGCCTGCCTCATCCAGCGCTTTTCTAGCCAGTGCCGCATAGTGTGCAAGCCTGCAGTCGCACTGGTACTTGGCGAGCCCCAGTACCACCGTGTCTGGATCGAACTGTCCGCTCGTGAGGGCGGCCAGGCACTCCCCGATGTTCATCTGGGCAGGGAAGCAGATGTCGTTGTGGACGAACTGTTTCCCTAGCTTTATCGCTTCCCGTCCCCCCAGTGGCAGGGGTTCTACCCGGAAGCCCTGCTTCCGGATGGCAGCGGTGGCAATCCGGCAGAAAGCTTTCGACACATTGGGGACGAGGATCGTTTTTGCCTTCCACTGACTGCGGGTAAACTTGACGGGATACGGATCCGGAAGTTCCCGGGGCTTTAATATTACCTGGGCTTTCCGTCGAGTCCGGATGGTTTCGATGAAGGATTTGACCCGAAGGGACAGGGGTCCAACGGCATCTCCCTCGTCCAGTTTGAGGATCAGAGGATCCTTCCGGGAGATCTCTTTCATCAGCCGGATGATTTCGTCGGTGAGGATCGCATCGTGTCCGCATCCGAAACTCACGATTTGCACATACTCAAGCTCGGGAGTTTGAGCCGCTCGGATGGCTCCGGAAAGCATTCGGGCATGGAAGTTGTTCGTGATTTCTACCCGTACCCGGGAAAGGTCGGTTTCCCATAGTCCGGGGATCGCCTCCAGAGGAAGCACAGGGACTCCCTGACGGGTGAAGTATCGAGATAGATCGTGGTTCACCAGGGGGTCCGAGTGGTAGGGTCTGCCTGCCAGTACCACCGCAAAGGTTCCCTCCCTCCGACATTGTTCCAGCAGGATCCTTCCTTCCGATTGAAGGGCATCGAGGAAGGTGCGCTGGGCTCTGTCGGCTTGCTGGATTGCCTCCCGGACGAGGGAGGAGGGGATACCGAAGGTCCTGTGCACGTATTCCGTGATCTGGATGTCCCGGGTGCGTTGATCGAACCAATGGAAGAGGGGGACGTCGTAGGGAACCTTCCCTCGCCGTTCAGGATCGTCACTGTACCGCACCACGAGGGGGTATCCCTTCACCACGGCGCACACGTGGTCGCTGGTGGAGGCGGTGTTTTCCGAGGGCATGCGGATGATGGAGGGCATGAAGATACGGTCCACCTTCTTATCGAGGAGTGAATGGATGTGCCCGTGGACGAGTTTTGCGGGGAAACACACCGTGTCGGAGGTGACGAAGGGTAGACCTTCCTCGAAGAGGCGTCGCGAGCTTTTCTCCGAGATAACTACCCGGAATCCGAGAGATTTCCAGAAGGTTCTCCAGAAGGGAAGACTGTTCCAGAACTCCAGGGCCCGGGGAATACCGATGGTGGTGGTTGTGGGGGCCTGCAGGAGGGTCACCGGATACTCCTGGAACAGCAGTTCTTCCCGTTTGTGGAATAGATCGGGCACTTCCTGGAGTTTCCTGTTCGCTTCCTTCAAGCGTACCTTCACCTCCTCGTTCCCCGGCTCTCCCAGCACTTCCCCCCGTTCACACCGGTTCCCCGTGATGTAGGTTCCCCCGTTGGAAAAGCGGATCACCGTACGGTTACAGTTGTTGGCGCAGAAGGGGCAGAGTACCTGGGACTCCCGGCTGTAGGAGAAAGACCGCAGGCTTTCGAACCCGATGAAGGAGGTTTGGAAAGGGGTCCGCTGTTCGGTTTCCCGGACGAACTGTCGGGTGAGGAGGGCGATCCCGATGGCACCCATTTCTCCCGGGTAGGGGGCACGGACTACCTGTTTCCCCGTGTACTGCTCGAGGGCCCGGAGCACCGCATCGTTTTTGAAGGTTCCTCCCTGCACCACCAGGGTTTCCCCTAAAACGGAGAGGTTAGAGATCCGGATCACTTTGGTGAACACGTTCTCGATGATGGATCGGCAAAGGCCCGCCATGATGTCCTGGGGGCTTTTCCCGTTCTTCTGCTCCGTGATGATGGTGCTGTTCATGAACACGGTGCAGCGGCTTCCCAGCTCGGCGGGATTCCGGGAATTGAAGGCCGCCTCGGCAATTTCGGAAACCTTGAACCCGAGGGATTTGGCAAAGTTCTCGAGAAAGGATCCGCAGCCCGCGGAACAAGCTTCGTTCAGGATAATCCCCGTAACGATCCCATCGGAAAGGGAGATAGCCTTCATATCTTGACCGCCGATGTCGAGGATGAAGGTTGCCCCAGGCACGTACTTACGGGCTGCGGTGGCGTGGGCCACGGTTTCCACCGTATGGAAATCTGCACCGAAAGCTTTGGCGAACAAGTTTTCCCCATACCCCGTAGTTCCCACTGCCCGGATCCGCAGGTCCACCCCGAGCCGTTGGTACCGTTCCTGAAGTTCCAGAAGGGCCTTCTGCATCACCTTAAGGGGTTCACCCTCGTTATTGGCGTAGAAGCTCTCGATGAGAGTCTCCTCTTCATCCATCAGAACGAACTTGGTGGTGGTGGAACCCGCGTCGATCCCCAGGTACGCGGAAAGGACGAAGGGGCTGGCTGCCGTATGGGGTAGGGTGTGGCTGCCAGAGAGTGGCATGGGTTGGTTGTCCATTTTTCCATCCAGCGCACTTTTTCCTTTCAGAGCCAGGTACCTTTCGAGGGTAGGGGAGGGCGGAAGTCGATGTCGTTCTTGAAAGGAGTCCCGTTCAGCTTTTGAAAAGAAGAAACTCCTCGAACCGGAAGGGGGACCTTCCTGTAAGGTTTCCCTGAAGGTGGAAAGGACCTTCAGGGCCTGGGAAGGGGAAAACTCCGAAGGGTATCCCCGGAAAAGGGTTCCGATGGAGAGGGCAGTACCCAGGGCCACGAAAATCTCGGGGCGCTCGGGGCGGATCAGATCCTGCCTATCTATCCCTAACCGTTCTCCGAACACCCGGATCAGGGTGGGGTTGAAGGTGAGGGGGCCTCCTTCGAAGAGAAGGGGAGGCCTGAACTCCAACCCTTGGGCCAATCCGCCGATGGTCTGCTTGGCTATTGCGTGGAGGGCGGACAGGGCAATGTCTTCGCGACTGACTCCCTGGTTCAAAAGGGGCTGGATGTCGGTCTTGGCAAACACACCGCAGCGGCCCGAGATGTCGTACACGTGGGTTCCCCGGGATGCGTAGGACTCGAACTCTTCTACCGGAATTTTCAACAGGTGAGCCACCTCATCGATGAAGGCCCCTGTCCCGCCGGCGCAGCTTCCGTTCATCCGCATATCGCCTGCGGTGATGCGTCCCGTCTTCTCGTCATGGTAGAAGAATACGATTTTTGCATCCTGGCCTCCCAGCTCCACGGCTACCCGGGTTTGGGGGTAGAACCGCTGCACCGCGATGGAGTTGGCCACCACTTCCTGGATGTAGAAACCATGGACGAGGTTCGCCAGGGTTCGTCCTCCGCTGCCGCAAACCGCAAGCCGAAACTCGGACTGGGGGAACTCGTCGAAGATTTCCTTCAGAACCGTGGCAGCCGTTTCGATCTGGCAGGCGTTGTGCCGGAGGTAGGTGGAGTAGAGGGGCTTTAGTCCTTCCGCTTCCAGGACTACAGCTTTTACCGTGGTAGAGCCGATATCTAGACCGATCCAGAGTTTCATCGTGTTTCCTTATTATTTCAGTCGTTTTCTGAGTTTGCGAAGGTTGACCTTCGGGAGGGAAGAGGGTTGCGAGAGCCGCCGGGAGTTCCTATGGTGGCGGGAGAACAGGACCAGAAGGATGCTCCCTCCAAGGATCATGAGAAAACAGAGTACCTGCCCCATGGAAAAATTCCAGGGGGTAAGGAGCAGGTACGGCGGATTGTCCACGGAGGAAAGCCGGATCACGAATCCCAGGTCTAGATCGGGCTGTCGAAAGTACTCGATGAAGAACCGCACTACCCCGTAGCCGATGATGTAGACCCCGATGAGGAAACCGGGGAAGGGTTTCCGTTTCCGAAAGAGAAACCAGAGCAGAGCCCAGAGAAAGATCCCCTCGAAGAAGGCTTCGTAGAGCTGGGAAGGATGACGGGGAAGGTTTGCCAGGGAGAGGGGAGAGGAGAACTCGATTCCTGCCTTCCGGGCAATGTCCAGGAGGCGGGGGTCCCGAAGGGAGAGCTTTTCGGCGTGAGGGAAGAGCATGCCCCAGGGGGCAGAAGTTACCCGGCCGTACAGTTCCCCATTGATGAAGTTCCCCAGCCGCCCGAAGGTGTAGCCAAGGGGAGCGGCCGCTACGATACGATCCCCCCACTCCAGGATGGACCACCCCTTTTTCCGGCAGTAGAGCACGATGGCTGCCACGGCACCGACCAGTCCCCCATGGTAGCTCATTCCCTGTAGGCCGACGAAGCGGAACTTTTCATCGAAGGGCCAGAACACGAGGAGAGGATTCCGGAGGTAGCGGCCGGTAGGATCGTACAGGAAGGCCGCCAGGATTCGGGCTCCCAGGAGGAGCCCCACGATCGCCCAGAAGAAGAGGTTTGTGAACTCTTCGCTGGAAACGGGGAGCTTTTCTTTCTGTATCTCGAGCTTGATCAGAAGATAGGCGATACTGAAGGCTACCAGGTACATCAACCCATACCATCGAAAGGGCAGACCGGGGATGATTTCCGGTTTCAACCAGGTGGGGTAGGGGATGTAAAGGAGAGTCAGGGAATCCATCAGGATTGCCTCCTATTCGAGGGGGGATTCGGTGATCCGCCCGGAAGACTGGTCGAACTGGATTTTAATATTTTTCTTGGGGGATGTGAACTCATGGTACCTTCCGTGGCTCTCGATCACCACTCCTGGATACACGGTACCCCGAACACGAATTTCAGAGGGGAAATGTTCCTCGAACTTCTCCCGGAGGGTAAAGAGTTTCAGGGACAACGATTCGATCAGTTTAAGGGTCTTCAATTTTTCCTTTCGGTACAGTTCCAGATTCCCTCGGTCGCCGGACTTTTCACATTGGTGGATCAGGGTATCTAGCCGGACCTTGGTTTCGTTGAGTTTCTTCATCTCTTTCTCTGCCAGTTCGATCTGATCCGCGATGAGGTAATCCTGCCCGAAACTGATTTCCGTGTGTACCCCTTTTTCCGTGCCAATCCCGGCGGCGGAGACTCCGTACCGGGCTTTAATGATTCCCCCCACGAGGAACCCTTTCTCCGAAACCAGTTCTACTTTCCCGTTGCTCTTGATGGTGCACCGGAGGCAGGCATTTTTCACCTTCACGTCTCCCACCGCGAGAACGGTTGTCTGTTCCAGAAAGGAAGCGTACACGTTCTTCTTCGTGCGCAGGACGGCCTTCCCCCCTCCTTTTACCCCCTGCTGGATGTAGATGGAACCATCCGCAGAAAGGAGGGCCGCTTCCACCCCTTCCCCCACCTTGATATCCCCCTGGGCCATCACGTAGAAACCCGATTGCACCGAACCGGATATCACTACCGATCCGGGAAACTTGACGTTGCCCGTGCTCAGGTCGATGTTTCCCTTGATGACATGGGATTCCTGGATCAGGATCCGTTTCTTGTCGTAGAGGAGTTCCCCGTTTACCTCTGCGATGAGGACGTTCTTCCCCTCTCGAGACTCCGTACGGATCCCCGGGCCGATTTCCAGGGTGAAGGGAGAAGCAGCTTTGGCAGGAATGGGTTTCCCCGTCACATCCCACCCCTCCTCTGGGGGGGTGTCGGGTGGCAGGACTTCGGCAATGGGGTCCCCCGCCTTCACCGTGGTGATGAGGTCCCGGTTCTTGTAGTCCGCAGTACCGTCGCTACGGATGGTGACCTTTTCCTGGCCCGCCAGTTTGATGAGGAACTTGATCTGATTCGCTCCTCCCTCCTGGGGAGGTTGGCCGAAGGCGATGGGGAGTTCCACTACGGGTTTGCCCTTCCGCACCCGGTCTAAAGCGTCGAGGATCGATTCTTCCCGCAGTCCCTTCACGATCCCCGCCCGTTCGATCTCCTGACGAACCCACTCGGCGGTAACGGGTTTTCCCGTTCCTTCGGAAGGCAGGAGGGTAAGAAAGGCTTCCATGCGATTGGGGGAAAGGGTAACCTTCACCTCCCCATCCTTGTGAGGCCGTACCCGGAGCTGGATTCCTTCCTCTACCGTGCGTTTTTCCAGGATCCCATCTGCAGTGGCGATAAGGACGTTCTGCTTTTTCTCCAGGTTTTCGAAGAGGATAAGGTTAGGGTCTTTCCCCGGAATCCCAGGTAGGGGGTTCCCGTACACATCCACCCCCCCTTGGCCGGGAACCATGGGGCTCAAGACGAGTACCCGTTGGTCCTTCACCACAGGCCCTGCTTCCTGTACCGCTTCCAGGGGAAACACGGAGAGGGAGGGGATGGCGCTCAAGGCTTCCGGGTTTTCCAAGGCGGCTTTTTTCAGTTCCTCCCACTTCTTCGGTTCGTAGAACTGCACAGACCATTCGAATTTTCGGTCCGGCCCCTGGGTAGGAGGCTTCCCCTCGGCCAGGAGGTAATCCTTCAGTTCGTAGGCGGGACCCTGGTAGAAGGCCAGGATGTCCGTCTTGATCTTTTCGAAGTTTAACCCTTTGAGGTTGCTATTCTTGATGAGGGACCCCACTTCCTTCAGGGAAAGAGGTTTTCCCTTCCCCCTGCCTTTCCTGAGGTAGAGGAAGGCCTTCAGTTTGTCCTCGGTAACACGGATTTCCGCTCTGGCATCGGCTGACTGGCTAAGGGGGATGTTCTGCACGGGTTTTCCGAAGGAAAGGATATGCCGTAGAAGGGCTTCCACCTCATCGGGGGGAAGGAGAAGTTCCCGGGGATAGGGGAGTTTTTCCGCAGCGGAAAGGATTTCCTCCGGCGTAGGAAGCCGGGCTTCCCGGTTTCCGGGGGTGAAGGCGAGGAAGCAACTGGCCTTGTCGGCCGAGAGGGACACTTCCCAGGAGTGGGGCTGGAAGGGGATGATCTCGGCCCAGTTCTTTCCCCACCGCACGAAACCCGTCTGTTGGGCGATCAGTTCCCCGTTCTTCTTCTCGATTCCCCTTCCTGCGTACACGTAGGGTTCGATCAGTGGTTCGAAGGGGAGGGGGGCCCCGTTCACCCCTTTGCCGGGAATTCCCTCCGCCATGGGTTCGATCAGAGCGACCTTTTCCCCCGCTTTCACGTACCCCACCCCCAGAACGGTGGGATCCACATAGACCCGTTCTTTGGTTACCTTTTTCTCGAAGGCGGTGACCGTCTCTTTCTTGGGAGGGAGGAAGGGAAGGGGCGGTTTCTTTTCGATCACTTTTTCCACTTTTACCCTCTCCACCTTCTCCTGGGTAATAACAGGAACTCCGGCCATCGAGAGGGCGGTCTGGGCATCCTTCTGCAAGGGTTCGGGAATGGGAAGGTTCTGCCACACCGGTTTTTCCGGTTGAGGATTCTGGGGGGGAATGCCTTTGGCTACGATGAACTCCTGGGGTTGGGTTTCCTTTTCCAGTTGTTTCAGGATTTTTTCCAGGTTTTGGGGGGAGATCCCCTCTTTGATCCCTTGCTCCATCAGCAAAGCCAGAAGGTCCTGCACGTCCAACTGGGTCGTTTCGGTTCCCGGCTTGAAGTGAAGAACCCCCTCCAGGAAGTTGTTGCGGGTGGAGATCGTGATGGTCCCTTTCAGAGAAAACTTTTTCGATGGCATCCTCAGCCTCTCACGTTCCTTTCAGGAGGTTCAGCAGTTTAGCTTTCAAGAACTGGTTCTCTTTCTTGAGCTGGCTGAGTTCGATCTGCTGCATCTTCACGGTCTCGATCAGGTCTCCCGTAGTGAGGGCCCCTGTGTGCAGGAGCTCTTCCAGGTAATCCATCTTCGCCTCGAAGTCCACCTCTGCCTCCAGGTTTGCCTCCTGGTAGGATTCATCCACCGGAGTGATGGTGGATTCTTCTTCCCCTTCGGCCTGGATCAGTTTGTCCGCTATCCGTTTGATGGCAGTGGAAAGGACCGATTGGGGTTTATAGATCAAAATGGGCAGCCGGGATCCCAGGGCAATATCCTGCAGGTCGTCCCGATACATAATCCCCAGATGCTCCAGATCGATATTGAGGTACTGCTGGCAGGACCGTCGGAGTTTGTGGGCTTTTTCGGCATCCCGCGGGTCCTCTACCATGTTGAGGATGAGGCGGGGGTGAAAGCGCTGGATATTCCGCTGGAAACTCTCGTAGGTTTCCGGGTCCCGGGCTCGGATCTGTTCCAGGAGCCTGGGGATATAGATGCTTTGAAGGGCGGTGCCTTCCCTACGTAGGTTTTCCAGGTACTGGTGGGCTTCGGATTTCTTTTTCATCGACTGCCCCAGGATCCGGAATACCGTGTTTTTCAGGAACACGTACGCGTTGACCGTGGCGATGGGGGTAGGGGAAGTGATCACGATCCCCCGCCCTGCGAGAAGAAAGAAATCCAGCACCATCGTATGGGTACCGGCTCCCAGGTCGATGATGAGATAGTCTGCTTCGAGGGAGTTGAGAGCCCGACGGATCTTTTGCCTCTGGTGGGCAGTGATGTTGGCCGCTCCGGGAATTTCCCCATCCCCCGGGATGAACCAAAGGTTGGGATAATCGGTTTGGAGGAGAATGTCGGAAAGGCGAAGGTCCGGACGGTTGATGAAAGCCCCCATCCCTCCCGGAGCAGGAGGAATCCCCAGCATGAGGTGCAGGTTCGACCCCCCTAGATCCAGATCGCAGAGTACGACCTTCCTGCCCGCCTGTCCCAGGGCCAGAGCGAGGTTAGCCGCCAGTAACGTTTTTCCTACCCCTCCCTTGCCACTCGCAATAGGGATTATGTGCATCTAGGGCTCCTGTTGATGGGGATAGAATAGCAGAAACAGGAGAAAAAGAAAATCGATCCATCCGATGGTGAGGGGAACCGCTATCCCCCCCTTTAGGGACTTGTCCACTCCCCCTGCGGGCAGAATGTAGAAGAGCACAAGGAGAATCCCCAGGGGGATCAGCTCCAGCACTTTTCCAAAGAGCAGGATCGGCCGTAAAGAAGGGATTCGTTCCGGCTGCAAGGCGGAGAGGAAGAATAGGAGGGGAATCACCAGGAGGGGAGCGTACAGCCAAAGGAAGTAGAGGGTGTACATGATTCTACCCGTCGGATTCGAAAGGATGGCCACAAGGGAGAAGAGGAACAACAAACGCACTACTTCCCACAGGCATCCTAGATAGAACAGGTTCTTCTTTTTCCACATTGGTTGGAATACTACGGAGGGCTCAAGTGGTGGTCAATACGTTGAAAATACTGTACTCTATAGAAAGAGGAAAGAAACTATGAGCGATCAATATCCCGAACCGGGTCACTCTAAAACCCCCACCACCCGAAGGATCCCCTGGGGTGGGGTAAGTATTGCGACGGCTATCGTGTTGGTGTGTCTACTCCTTACCCCAACCCTGGTGGCGCAGGCGGTGAATGGGAAGACCCAGAGCCTTCTCTCGCTGTTTCAATTCATCTATCTCTATGTACAGAATAACTATGTAGATCCGGTGGACCCGGAAAAATTGATAGACGGAGCCCTGAAAGGACTGTTCGAGAGCCTCGAGGATCCCCATTCGGCGTACCTGGCTGAAACCGATATGCGTTCCTTGAACGATACCACCGCAGGAGAGTTTGGGGGAGTGGGATTGTACATCAACAAGCAGACCCCCCCCGAGGGCAGTAAGGATACCGCTTCCTTCGTAGAGGTGGTTTCCCCCATCGAGGGAACCCCCGCCTACCGGATGGGGATCCAGTCAGGAGACCTCATCGTAAAGATCGACGGAGAGTCCACGGAGAAACTCAGTATCGATGAAGTGGTGAAACGGCTGCGGGGACAACCGGGTACCACCGTTACGGTAACCATACGCAGAGGGCCCAGCCTTCAGTTCGATGTGCCCCTAACCCGTGCGGTGATCCAGGTGCCCACAGTTCGGTATGGAATGATTCCTGGGGGGATCGGGTATATCCGCATCATCCAATTCACCCCCTATACGGACGACAAAGTGCAGGAGGCGATAGAATCCTTCCGGGCTTCCGGGTACAAGTCTCTGGTGATCGATCTGCGGATGAATCCCGGTGGTCTCCTCACCTCCGTGATCGAAACGGCGGATCTGTTCTTCGACGAGGGAGTAATTGTGAGCACCCGCAGCCGCATCCCCGCGGAGAATGCCGTGTACGAGGCCAAACCAGGTTCTCTCGTGCCTGCCGATATTCCCATTGCGGTACTGATCGACGGAGGGTCGGCCTCCGCTTCGGAGATCTTTGCCGGGGTGATGAAGGACCGCAAACGGGCTACCCTATTTGGGACAAAAACCTACGGGAAAGGTTCTGTCCAGCAGGTGCGAAGTTTGGGGCGTACAGGATTCCGATTGACTACCGCCCGCTACTACACCCCTTCGGGGGTCACCATCGACAAGGTAGGGGTTTCCCCCGATCGGGAAGTCAAGGAGCCCACCCTGTCGGAGAAGGAGACGGAAGTCTACTCGAAATTGATCTCTTCCAGGCAGATCCCGGCCTTTGTCACGCAGAACCCCAACCCTTCCGAACGGGAAATCCAGCAGTTCGTCGACAGACTCCGAAGGGACAATCCCGACCTGTCGGATCGAATCCTGAAACGGATGATCCGTAACGAGATCAACCGGCACCTGCCCAACCCGCCGGTGTACGATCTGGAGTACGACCTGGTACTGCAGGAAGCGGTGAAATTCCTCCGGGAGGGAGGGAAAGGGAGGTAGGGAATGCACACCCTTCACCTGCAAACACATTCTACCACGGAACTGGTGGACATCACCCGGGAGGTCCAGTCCCTGGTAACGGGCTCCCATATCCAGGAGGGACTCTGTGTGGTGTACGTGCCCCATACCACCGCGGGAGTTACCATCAACGAGGCGGCAGACCCTTCGGTGAAGGCCGATCTTCTGATGGAATTGAACAAGATCGTTCCCTTCCAGGATCGATACCAGCATACCGAGGGGAACTCGGCTGCCCATATCAAAGCGAGTCTCGTGGGTTCCAGCGTTACCGTTCCCATCAGCGGCGGATCCCTCGCTCTGGGAACCTGGCAGGGGATCTACTTCTGTGAGTTCGATGGCCCCCGTCGCCGCCAGGTCCTGGTACGCATCCAGTAGGAACCTATGCGATTGTTCATTCTCCCGCCTTCCTTCCAAGGGGAGGAGGTGGTACGCCTCGAGGGCAAGGAGTACCACTACCTGATTCGGGTGTTACGAAAACAGGTCGGAGATTCCTTCAATGCTTCCGATGGAGAAGGGACCCTCTATTACGCTACGGTGGAAGAGATTACCTCCTCTTCCTGCACACTTCGAGTACAGCGGCGGGGGCCCCTGGAACGCCCCTTTCCCGAGATCACCCTGTTCCAGTGCATCCCCAAGGGGAAGAAGCTGGATCTCATAGTTCGGCAAGCGGTAGAACTGGGGGTGTCGAGGGTGGTTCCTGTGGTGAGCAAGTATTCCGTTCCTCGCTGGGATTCTCCGGAAGAGAAGATACAAAGACTGCAAAGGATCGCCAAAGAGGCATCCCAGCAGTGCGGCTCCCTTGAGGTGATGGAGATTCTAGGCCCCATCCCCCTACAGGCCGTGGGAGAGGTCTTTCAGCCCAAGGAACCGGAGAGGCTGGGGCTATTCTTCCACCAGGCCCCCCTTGCACGAACCACCCTCCATCAGTATCTTTCCATCTATCGAAAGGCACTAGCGCTGGTGATCGGCCCTGAGGGAGGGTTGTCCGAGGAAGAGGTTTCCTCCCTGCAGTGGGGAGGGTTCTTTCCCGCATACCTGGGGCCATCGGTCCTGCGCACCGAAACGGCACCGGTGTTTGCCGTGGCTGCAGTGCAGATTCTTCTTCTGGAGAGACTCGCGTGGAAGTTGCATCAGGAACCTTGAAGATCAAAAAGGAACGGGTTATTGGAATCCCCCTGGACAATATCAGCCCCGAAGAACTGGACGACGCCCTGGCCGGACTTCTCAAGAAAGAGGGGGTATGCCCCGTGGTGTTCCTCAGCCTATGGGAATTGCTCAAGGCGCGGAGGAATGTCGAGTTCCGTGGGTGGGTGGAAAGCGCCTCCCTAGTGATTCCCACCTCCCAGGGGATCCTTCGGGGGGCCAGATTCCTGCGAAAGAAGGTTTCCCATCGGTACTATCCCTTCGATGTGGTGATCCGGCTCCTCCGCATATTGGAAGAAAAGGGACTTTCCCTCTATGTGTTGGGGGGACGGTTGCCTTACCTCCAGCAGGCAGAGAAAAACCTGAAACAGACCTTCCCGGGGTTGAAACTGGTAGGCCGGTACCCGGGGTACTATCCTCTTCAGGTGGAAGGGGACATCCTGTTGGCTATGCGAAAAGCCTCCCCCCACTGCCTTCTTCTGGGACCCGGGCTCAAGGGAAGGGAACGGTGGGCGCAGCGAAAACGGGAATCTTTGCCTCCTTCCATCGTGATCTATAGCCCGGAAACCTTCGACATCATCTCGGGAAAAAGAATTCGCCCTTCACGGGAAGCGGTGGAAAAGGGGCACGAGTATGTTCCCGAACTGTTCCGCCATCCCTGGCGAGTGTTCCGGGGAGTGGTTTACCTGTACTATCTACTGCTCCTTCTGGTGTACCGGATTCGGAAGCAGTAAATCTGCAATTTTGTGAAAAACTAAGCCGATGGCCTTCGCCGCGCCCCCTAGCTACCAAGTGGTGCATTGACAGCCCCGTTGCCCTACCGGTACACTGAATTGCTTTTCTTTCCGTTAGTTAGGAATACAATTGCCGAAGAAGGAGTGAAGAGAATGAAAAGATACGTTCGTACCCTGGTTGTGATCTTTACGGTACTGGCAGTGAGTTTGGGGTTTTTCCTGGGATGTTCCCGCCAGGAAGAAAAGGGTGGGTCTAAGCCGCAGGGAGAAACCCAGAAAACCATATCCGCGGGGCCCAAGGTAAAGATCACCGTGGCTAGCGATTGCACCTGGCCCCCGATGGAGTTCGTCAACGAGAACAAGGAGATCGTCGGCTTCGATATCGACCTGATGAAGGCGATCGCGGAAGCGGCGGGTTTCGAGGTGGAGATCAAGAATACCGCGTGGGATGGGATCTTTGCCGGGCTGGCCAACGACAGTTACGATGCGGTTATTTCTTCGGTTACCATCACCGACGAGAGAAAAGCCACGATGGATTTCTCCGAACCTTACATCAACGCGGGGCAGGTGTTGATCGTACAGGCCTCTACCCAGGGGGTAACGAAGATCGCCGACCTGAAGGGAAAGGCTTTGGGGGCTCAGATCGGTACCACCGGGGCGATGGAAATCCAGAAGGTACAGGGAGTTACCCTGAAAACCTACGACGAACTGGGACTGGCCATAGAGGATCTGGTGAACGGGCGGATAGCCGGTGTAGTGGCGGACACTCCCATCGCAGCGGATTTCGTTCTCCAGAACAAGAACTACAAGGGGAAGCTGAAAATCGTAGGGGAACCCTTTACCCAGGAGTTCTACGGCATCGCCGTGAAGAAGGGCAACAAGAAGGTGTTGGACCTGATCAACGCGGGGCTTGCGAAGGTGAAAGAGTCGGGCAAGATCAAGGAACTGGAAAACAAGTGGATCTGGGGCAAGTGACGCTCTGGCAGTGAGCCGCGACTTGTCTGGGATACAGCCGTACTAAATAAGCGTTACCGCAAGAGTCCAAGCGTTGCCGGTAAGAGAAGGAGAAAGGCGGCATCGTGGCAGAAGGGAAACCAAAGATCGAAGTTACCGATAGTACCCTGATTCCCGAACGGGGGGAAGGAACGATCTTCTCTGCCTGGAAGATTTCTTTCTTCGGCGCCCTGCTCCTGATCGTTCTTCTTCCCCTCCTCATGCCGGATCCCTACTGGGATATTCTGAAGTTCGTGCCCGATGGCGTGCTGGTGACCTTCGAAGTCACCCTGCTTTCTATAACCCTCGCCCTGGTGATCGGGCTTCTCACCGGATTGGGGCAGATCTCGAGGGTCACCTTCGTGAATCGTCTGGCCACGGTGTACGTGGAAGTGATCCGGGGTATCCCACTCCTGGTCCAGCTTTTCTACATCTACTTTGCCCTGGGTAAAATCCTTCGCCTGCAGGGGATCCCTGCCGCGGTTATCGCCATGGCCGTATGCTACGGCGCCTACATGGGAGAGATCTTTCGTGCAGGCATTCAGGCGATCCCTAAGGGGCAGATGGAAGCCGCTATGGCGTTAGGGATGAGCCGTACCCAGGCACTCTGGAGGGTCATCCTGCCCCAAACGATCAAGATCATCCTGCCTCCTATCGGAAACGAGTTCATTGCTCTGTTGAAGGATTCCTCCCTCGTATCGATTCTCGCCATCGCCGACCTCCTCCGCAGGGGAAGGGAGTACGCTTCCACCACCTTCCGGTACTTCGAGAGCTACACGATGGTGGCCCTGGTGTACCTGGTGATGACCCTGTTCCTATCCCGTCTGGTGGGGGTCATGGAGGAACATCTCCATAGGAAAGGGAGGTGAGGGAAAATGGACAATCGACTTGTGGGGACGCCCATCCCTACCGATACACAGCCCCGGGTCAGGCTCCGGGGGGTCAGCAAGAGCTTCGGCTCCGTGCAAGCTTTACGGAACGTGAACCTCGATGTGTGGCCGGGAGAGGTTGTCCTTATCATCGGCCCTTCGGGGAGCGGGAAAAGCACCCTCCTTCGGTGCATCAACCGGCTGGAGCGGCCGAGCAGCGGGGAAATCTGGGTAGATAGCGACTGCGTCACCGATCCGAGGACGGACATCCGAAAGATCCGGGAAGAAGCGGGGATGGTCTTCCAGAGTTTCAACCTCTTCAATCACCTCACGGCTTTGGAGAACATCACCCTTGCCCCGCAGATCGTGAAGAAAATCCCTAAGGAGGAAGCGGAACAGAAGGCTCGCTCACTGCTAGCCCGGGTGGGCTTACAGGACAAAGAGTCTGCCTATCCTTCCCAACTGTCCGGGGGTCAGCAGCAGCGGGTTGCCATAGCCCGTGCCCTCGCGATGGAACCAAAGGTGATGCTCTTCGACGAACCTACCTCTGCCCTGGATCCGGAGATGATAAAGGAAGTGCTGGATGTGATGCTGGCTCTGGCAAAGGAAGGGATGACGATGATCGTGGTGTCCCACGAAATGGGTTTTGCCCGGGCAGCGGCGGACAAAGTGGTGTTCATGGACCGGGGGGAGATCATCGAGATGGGCACCCCGGAGGAACTTTTTTCAAACCCCAAGGAAGAGCGAACCCAGCGATTCCTCCAGCATATTTTATAGGAGCATATTTTATGGGAGGGCAGAATCATGACGAGGGAAGAACGTAGCTGGGTTCTATACGACTGGGCCAATTCCGCATACTCCATCATCATTACCACGGCGATCTTTCCCATCTATTTCAAGCATGTGGCTGCCAAGGGAATGGACCCCTTCCTCTCCACCGCGTACTGGGGGTATGCCAATAGTTTCTACACCCTCCTTCTGGCAGTGCTGGCTCCCCTCCTGGGAACTTTCGCGGATTACAAGTCCATGAAGAAGCGGCTCTTCATCGCTTTCCTCGTGCTGGGAACGGGGAGTACCGCCGCCCTGACCCTACCAGGGGAAGGGCAGGTATGGCAGGCACTGGCCCTGTACGTTCTGTCTGCCCTGGGGTTTGCCGGTGCCAATATCTTCTACGATTCCTTCCTCACCGATGTGACCACCGAGGACCGGATGGATTGGATTTCCTCCAGCGGGTTCGGCTGGGGATACATCGGCAGTGTGATCCCCTTTGTCCTGAGCATCCTCCTTATCATGAATTACCGGCTTCTGGGGTTTGCTTCCAGTGTGCCCGCCGTGCGCCTCTCGTTCCTCATCACTGCCCTGTGGTGGCTGGGGTTCACCGTTCCTCTCCTCAGGAACGTGAACCAAAAGTACTTTTTGGAACCCGTCGCTCACCCTGTGCGCAGCACGTTCCTACGAATCTGGGAAACGGTACGTGACCTTCGAAAGTATCGAGTCCTCGCCCTGTTCCTGGTGGCGTACTTTTTTTACATCGACGGGGTGGATACGATCATCAAGATGGCCACTCCCATTGCCCTGGATGTGGGGATTTCGGAAAACTCCCTCCTGATCGTCCTCCTGATGATCCAGATCGTGGCCTTTCCCTTTGCCATCCTGTACGGGAAACTCGCCCGGATTTGGTCGGCCAAGGTGATGCTCTTCATCGGGATCGGGATCTATGTGTGCATCACCCTCATTGCCTTTTTCCTTCCCGGACTTCCCACCGTTGGGTTGAAGACGGCAGTGTTCTGGGTACTTGCTTTTCTTGTAGCCACCTCCCAGGGGGGGATCCAGGCCCTCAGTCGATCCTACTATGGAAAACTGGTGCCCAAGGAAAAATCGGCGGAATTCTTCGGCTTCTACAACGTGTTCGGCAAATTCGCCGCCATCATGGGGCCAGCCATGGTGGGCTTCGTTTCCACCCTGGCCCAGAACACTGCCTACGGGATCCTCAGCGTGAACATCCTGTTTCTTGTGGGAGGAATCCTCCTTCTCTTTGTACCGTGAGTTAGGGTAGAAGCCTCATGCCGAAAGAACTTACCCACTGGTACCTGGCAGAAAAGGTTGCCCATGCGATCCTCACTCCCATGGAAAGGGAAGATTCCCGTCTCTATTCCGCGCCGTTGGATCCAACTCCGTCGGATTTAGCTCCTTCATATCCCGCCCTGGCCCGGTGCATCCGCTCGGCCCCTTACACCTTTCTCCTCGGTGCCGTGGGACCGGACTACCTCTTTTACTATTTGAAAGGGCCGGAACGGGAAACTTTCCAGGCGGCAGCCATGGTTCTCCACGGGCGGGATGGGGGGAACACCTTGAGGCCCCTCGTATCTGCGGTGGAAGCGTATGGAGGGCGGTTTGATCTGGCGGTGGGGGCCTTCCTTTTAGGCTACCTGGCGCATGTGGTGGGAGATGCGGTATTTCATCCCCTGGTGCTCTACACGGTGGGGAAAGGGCCGGGCAGACCTCAGTACGAACATCATGTGTTCGAATCGGCCCTGGACCTGTACGTCCTGAAACACTGGGGAAACGAGGAAGGGGCTTTGCCTTCTCGGCGTACAACGCTCGCTGGCCCCGCAACACGAGCCCTCCCTACCACTCTCAAGGAACTGACCTATGGCATGACGGAATCGGGTGAACTTTCCCGGGAAGAGTTCCTTCGGCTCTTGGGAGTGGTGAGCTTTCTGGGCGCCCCGTATTCCGAAGAAGCATTACGCACGTGTCTGCGCAGGTACGAGATCCTTCAGGGCTGGTTCTGGTCTCCCCTGGCATGTCTAGCCTCCCGGGCCCTGATGACTCTGAATCGAAACCTCGCCTTTCTGGAAGCCTCCTGCTACCAACGAAGGTTCTATCGATATAGCGAAGCTTTCGCTGGAACTCTCGAGTACAAACACCCCGTTACAGAGGAAGGCAGGAAGGTGATGATCGAGGATCTGGTGAAGGAAACGGTGGAAAAGTTCCTCGCCTATGCCCTGCAGATTGAAGAATTGTTCCAGAAGACAGTGATCGAGGATCGGCCGCCAATCGGGTCAGGCAAGCAGGAGGCCTCGGGGACGCAAGGGGCTAGCGGGTTTCGAGGGGATGCCGGGCATGCGGCGCAGGTGGAGGGCGCAGGACAGCCCACAGGCACAGTGCGGGCGGAAATCCTGGAAGGCTTCCGATCCCTCCAAGGGCCGAACCTGGAAACAGGCATTCAGGGGGATCGGGCGGACCGGATTCTGTACGTGCGGGAAGAGGGACTGGCAGGCTTATTCGGACCCTATGGGTACCGGTACCCATGAGGGAGGCATCTATCCGCACCGCCCATCCGCCCCTCACTATCGTTGCATGAAGTCCACTGTAGCCAGGGTGAAGTTCAGGTACCCTTCCGGGGTGTGGGTAATGGGATGCTGGGCTCCGTTGGTAAGCTGAGGTACCGTTTCCGAGACATAGGTATCCAGTTCCTTCATGGAAATCTTTCCATCCTTAATGAGATCCGCCTTCCCCCGTAACCCCTCCAGGATCGCATAGGTGAACACCCCATGCCCTGCCAGGAACAACAGGACCACATCCTTTGCCGAGGCCTTGCTCAGGTACGAGAGGTTGTCCAGTATGTTCTCATAAGTCGGCTTTACCGTAGACCGATCGGTGAGAAGGAGGCTCCGCACTTCCCGGAATAGCTTCCCCTTCTGGGTCTGAAATGCGGCCACCATTGCCTCTGCATCCGCCACCGCGTAGGAAAGGGATCGCAGGTTCCGGTCCTGGTACTGGTTTACCCCAATGGACAGAATCCAGAGGTTCGGCAGGAGGTCTTCTTTTCGCTGGCTAGCCGCCCCCTCCTCCACATAACAGCGTACCTGCTTTCGGGTCTCGGAAAAGCCGTTAAAGGCTACCACTTCGATCAGGTTATCCCCCGGATCCAGAGTTATGGGAACCTTCAGCTCCAGGACCCGTTTCTTCTGACCCTCGACCCCCACTACTTCTAACCCCCGTTCCCCCTGTTGCCCTTCGGAACGACCGTTCACAAATACCCGCACTTGACGGATCGGATAGTTCCGGTCTTCTACATAGACGGATAGATCAACCTGGGCACCCTGGATCCGCTGGCCCTCTTCCGGTGATTTGATCACCAGAAAGGGGGGGCAATCGCTTGAAACGCGGAGGTCGAGGTTGGAGTTATTTTCGAGGTTCCCCCTGCACTGGCCAGCACCTCGGCAATGTCCCTGCCTTGCAGAACAGCCTCCACCACATCCGGCCGATACAGTGTTGAACGGTACTGATCGATACTGTACACCTGGGTCCCCATACGCACTAGCAGGTGCGAATCGCCTTCCGCAGAGGCAGTATAGTACCCTTCGGGAGATAAGGCGGTCCACTCCCTGTTGGTAAAGCTGACCATTTGCACCAACTCTTTCCCTGTGGACACATCCCAGATACGTACTGTTCCGTCATATCTCCCCGAGACGAGGTA
>Ga0078972_1009527_pt1 | contig 19080 bp, 17 predicted proteins | sample YelNatPaOPGAMG01_FD_67568 | JGI IMG/M metagenome (GOLD analysis project Ga0078972, IMG submission 67568) | Hot spring thermophilic microbial communities from Obsidian Pool, Yellowstone National Park, USA - OP-RAMG-01 (SPADES assembly) (version 2) | ecosystem: Environmental > Aquatic > Thermal...
AGAATTGATATCTGAGAGTATCTGTCTATTTAGGTTTGACTCATCAAAGGTATCCTTATCAACAATTTTTATATGGCCTATTCCCAATCTGACGAGGTGTTCAAGTACGAAACCTCCAAGTCCTCCCATTCCTATTATTGACACAGTAGAGTGAAAGAGTTTTATCTGATTTTCTTCGCCTAGTGACATTATATTTCTCTCAAATTGTTTAGAAATCACATTATGCTCCTTATTAAAACTTAAATATTTTTATCATATATGTTATATTTTAAATTGCTTTTAATCAATTTTACTGTAGGTGATGAATTGAAATTTGACAGAGTATTTTTTTCTTTGTTGATACCGTATATTCTCTTGTTTATTTTTGGGAATCTGTTAAAAATTGAATTTTTTTTGTTAATAATGCCGATCTTTCTTGGTGCTCTTGTAGGATACGTTACAAACGTTGTGGCTGTGTGGATGATATTTAATCCAAAGAAGAAAAGATTTGGTTATCAGGGAATAGTTCCAAAATCAAAATTTGAAATAAGTGAAAGGCTCTCTCTCCTAATAGAAAAGGAACTTATTAACCACGATTCAATAATAAATATGCTTGAAAGTAAGTCTGACAAGATAAAGAAATCGCTGGTAGACTTTCTGTATTCTTTGCTGAACAATGATTTTGGAACCGCGAAGGACTGTTTTAAAGACAAATCAGCTCAATTTAGATCGATGTTTTTAAAGTTATATGAAAAAAATTTGAATTTGATAGTACGTCTTATAGACTCAATTATCTTAAAATTGCTTTCTAACCCTTTAGGGAAGCTCGTTAATCTAGAAAAATTAAGAATTGAGATTATAAATTCAAGAGAAGCAATAAAGGATAAATTTGATAGTTATTTAAATGATAAGACTTTAGTTGATGTATTTGGTGAAGATAACCTTGACGTAATTTTTAATAAAATCAAGGGATATCTGGAATATGATATGAAGGAAATTTTATATTCAAACTTGTCGGATAAGCGTATAAACCAGATAGTACCAAATTCAAAGTTTATAGTAAATTTTGTGACTAACTGGTTAGTTACCAAATTAAGCGATGATGAGTTCGTGGATAAGATGGCTTCTTTTATCGAGGAGGAATTCAGGTCATCTAAGAAGGGAATTTTAGAGGAGGCTTTGCTGTTTTATACAAATATTTTTGCTCCAAATTTTATTTCAGAAAAAATCAAAAAATTTATTGAAGGTTTAAGGGAAAGGATAGCTTCAAACGAGAAGATTGTTGAGGCCATAGAATATAGTATAAATGAATTAACGAACAAGAAATTAAGTGAGATTGTAAGCGCTGAAGGCTTTTATAGTTTCTACGATAAGGTATTTATATTTTTTGAGTCAAATATTAACGAATCAAAGAATAAGATATATCAAAAGAAAATATTGGACTATCTTGGTTACGATGCATTTGAAAAGGTCTTACTTACCATATTTGATTGTATTGAAAATAACAAAGAGAAGATTTACTTTAAAGAGTTGTATCTACTAAAAAGAGAGAGCTTTAAATCGTGGCTTCATACCTTTTTAGGATCTGATAAGGTAAAAAGAAAAGTTAACACAATTGTTGAATATTTGCTTTCAAGAAAAATTGGAAATATTGTTTTGTTTTTTGAAAGCATGAAAATAGATATAGATTTAATTTTAAAAGACATCATCGAAGGGCTTTATGTTTATATAAAAGAATGGATATCTCTTTTGATAGCACATGTTGATGTGAAATTGATTGTAAAGGAAAGAATAGATAGTTATTCGGTAGAAGAGATGGAAAATCTTGTGTTTGGGATAATGGATAAGGAGTTTAGGATAATTGAGCTCTTGGGCGTTCCCATAGGGGCTCTGTTGGGTATTGTTCAGGTAGCTATGAGTCTTTTCAGGTAAATAAATAAATAGTTCTTATATCATATTTATATCTATTTTAAGCGACAATGAGTGTTAATATAATAATATAAATTTTTGTATTAACAAATAATAATTTTTGGTTTATAATATTTCAATTATATTCTAACTTAAGGAGGGATAAACATGCCAACTTATGTTTTTAAATGCAAGAACTGTGGGAATAAATTTGAACAAAGCCGTTCAATTAACGATGAATCGGAGGTTTTGTGTCCTAAGTGTGGCAATCCTTCCGAAAAGATTTTTGTGCCCGTGCCTATAGTTTTTAAAGGTTCTGGTTTTTATGTAACTGATTCGAATAATTCAAAAAATAGTGCGATTTCATCTTCCTCAAATGGGGAAGGCTCTCTGTCTATTGAGAGCGCAAAATGTCCTGCTGCAAAGAAAGGCAAATAGTTATTTGTCGGGGCGTAGCGCAGTGGGAGCGCGCCTGCTTCGGGAGTAGGAGGTCGGAGGTTCAAATCCTCTCGCCCCGACCATTAGTTATGAAAATATAATGATTTTTTTTAAATTTATTTTATGCAATTTTTAAAAGGAGATTTTTAAACTGATTTTTAAAGGAATTTTTAAAGATCGTAAAATTATAAGTATTATTTTAGAAGTAGTAGGTTTATTAGTCCTGGTTGTGGATAGTTTATGACAAATTTAAATGTAAAATTTTTCGATACAGTTCTTAAAAACCCATTTATAGCGCCTTCAGGTGTGTTTGGTCTTGGATATGACGTTAGTGAGGATTACGAATTAAAGAAGTTTGGGGCTTTTACTTTGAAAACTGCAACAACTAAAAGAAGAGAAGGAAATATTTTACCTAGAATAGTTGAAACTCCTGCGGGAATGCTAAATTCTATCGGGTTGCAAAATCCTGGTATAGATGGATATTTAAAAATTTTTCCGACTATAAAGGATTTCTTTGAAGATTGCCCTTTGATATTTAGCATATCAGGTGAAACTGTTGATGATTTTGAGTACCTTGCGAAAAGGGTACTTGAGATTGAAAAGGACGTTATTGCTCTTGAATTAAATCTTTCGTGTCCAAATTTAAGGAGTGGGGGCGTTACCTTTGCCTCTAATGTAAAGGACTCAATTAAAGTATGTAAAAAGGTGAGAAAGGTATGGAAAAAGGCCTTGATAGCAAAGTTGTCTCCTCTTTCTGACTTTAAAGAAATGGGAGTTTCGCTTGAGGCAGAAGGTGTTGATGCTTTTTGTGCTATTAATACATTGCCTGGAATGAGGATCGATATAAGTAAGAAAAGGCCTTTTCTTGGGAATATACATGGTGGTTTGTCTGGTCCTGCTTTACTTCCTGTATCCCTTAAATGCGTTTGGGATCTTAGAAGAGTTACAAAGCTTCCTATTATAGGTGTTGGTGGTGTTTATTCTGTAGAATCTGCATTAGAGATGTTTATGGCTGGAGCTAATTATGTGGGTATTGGTTCGAGTTTCTACAACAATCCTAAATTGTTGGACGAGCTTCTTAGCGGGATTGAAGATTTTTTGTCTCATAGCGACATGAAAGGAGTAGAAGAACTTGTTTCTATCGCAAATAGAAGCGGTTGGTAGAAGAAGTTCATTTGATGTTCTTTTAGAAGATAAAAGTGGGGGAAGGGTTAGGTTTTGAGAGTAGTTGCTCAGAGGGTAAAGGGCGCAAATGTTAGCGTAGCTGGGAAAAATTTGTACGAATCGATAAATAGAGGTCTGGTTTTACTTGTAAACTTTGAAAAGGGTGATAGCGAGAAAGAAGTTTCTTCATTTTGTGAAAAAATAATTAAGTTGAGACTTTTTCAATCTGAAAGGATGCCAATGGATTTATCCATTATCGATATAAACGGCGAAATTTTGATTGTCCCACAGTTTACTTTACTTGCTAACACATCAAAGGGCTTGCGACCTAGTTTTGAAAGATCTGAAACCCCACAAAGGGCAAACGAACTATTTGATTATATGTTTAAGATTTTAAAAGAAAAGGTTGTTACGAAAAGAGGGTTTTTTGGTGAACATATGCTGGTATCTCTTATAAACGATGGTCCTGTAACCCTTATTTTTGATACTAGAGTAAACCTATGAGATTACTTCTTGCTACCAATAATAAAAACAAGATAAGAGAAATTGTAAATATATTATCCAAATATAATTTTGAATTTGTGTTGCCAAAGGAAGTGAACTGCTTTATCGAACCAGAAGAAACTGGTTCTACATTTTGTGAAAATGCCTTAATAAAAGCCAAAGCCTTTTATGAGGCTACAAATATTGCTGCTTTAGCCGACGATTCAGGCCTTGAGGTTGACGCCTTGGACAAAAAGCCTGGGGTTTTGTCCTCAAGGTTTTTTGGAGATGTAACAGATGCAGAGAAATGTATGGGCATTTTGAAACTTCTTGGCGATTTAGAGTTTGAAAAAAGAACTGCAAGGTTTAAAGCTTGTTTTGTTCTCTATAACGGTAAAGTTCTGAGTCAAGCTGAGGGAGTTTGTGAGGGGCATATTGGTTTTGAACCAAAGGGCGAAAATGGTTTTGGATATGATCCGATATTTATACCTTTAGGTTTTAAGCAAACTATGGCTGAGCTCTCGATTGATGAAAAGGAAAAGATAAGTCACAGGGGAAATGCCTTGAGGATCCTCAGTAATAATATAAAAAATTTAATAAATGGAAGGTGAAGTAAATGGAAAATCTAAAGTCAACTCCGCTTGAAGCTGAGCATATTAAGCTAAAAGCGAAAATGGCACCCTTTGGTGGATGGAATATGCCTATTCAATATGAAAGCATAATTGAAGAGCATAACCAATGTAGAAGTAAAGTTGCACTCTTTGATACGTGTCATATGGGGGAATTCTTTTTTAAAGGCGATTTGCAAGAAACCAACATTGAAATGGCCTTTTCTTTTAATATCGGAACAATAAAAATTGGAAAATGCAGATATGGTTTAATTCTGAATGAAAAAGGGGGTATTGTAGACGACTGTATTGTTTATAGATTAAGTGAAGATGAACTTATGATGGTTGTAAATGCGGGCACCAAGGACAAGGACTTCAACGTTATAAAAAGTGTATTAAAGGGAAATTTTGTATTTGAGGACAAATCTGACGTTACTTCGAAGCTTGATGTTCAAGGCCCATTATCAAGAGATGTTTTAAGAAAATATTTCCCAAATGTTATTGATGAGTTAAAGTATTTTTCTTTTACCAAAGATAAACTTTTAGGTGAAGAAATCTTGCTTTCCAGGACAGGATATACTGGGGAGTTAGGTTTTGAAATATATATGCCATCAAAGATTTGTGTTGATGTTTGGAATGATTTGCTTAAAGATGAAAGAGTTAAGCCTGCTGGTTTGGGTGCAAGGGATTTATTAAGACTTGAAATGGGCTATCCTTTGTATGGCAGTGATCTTGATGAAGATACTACGCCTTTAGAAGCAGATCTGACATATTTTGTGCACTTTGATAAAGATTTTGTGGGAAAGGATGTACTCATAAAGCAAAAAAATAACGGAATAGAAAAAATAAGAGTAGGTTTTGTTTGTGAGGGCAGAAGGGCTCCAAGGCACGGTTATAAGATTTTTGCAGAAGGTGAAGATATTGGATACGTTACAAGCGGTGGCTTTTCTCCATCATTGGGTAAGGGAATAGGTATGGGCTATGTAAAGACCAAATATAGTACTGAGAACTCTTTATTAGAGTTGTCTCAAGATAAGGTAAAAATTAAGGCTGTAGTTGAAAAGTTTCCATTTTATAAAGATGGATCACTCAGAAAATAAAAAATAAAAATATTTAGAGGAGGTTTATTTATGTCAAAGTACTATTCAAAGGATCACGAATGGGTAGAGATTGAGGGGAATATAGGAATTATTGGAATTACAGATTATGCTCAACACCAATTGGGTGATATTACCTATGTGGAGTTGCCGGAGGTTGGCAGTGAGTTAAAGCAATTTAATGTATTTTGTACAATCGAATCTGTAAAAGCAGCAAGTGATGTTTACGCACCGGTAACGGGGAAGGTTATTGAAGTAAACACAAAATTAGAAAATGAACCTGAAATTATAAATAAAGATCCTGAAGGCGAAGGATGGATAGTTAAAGTGGAAGTTTCTGAAATGAGCGAGCTAAGTAATCTTATGGATAAGGATTCTTATGAAAATTACGTTAAGGGGTTAGATTAAAAATGAATTTTTGCCCTCATACATCAGAAGATATAAAGGAAATGTGTGCAGTTTGTAATGTTAATGAAGTTGACGAACTATTCAAAGACCTACCTATTGAAAAGATAAATTTCAAAAAATTGGGTAAAGGGATCTCTGAATATGAAGGTTTCAATCAAATTTTGGATATGGCTAAAAAGAACAAATTGTTGTCATATCACTTTATTGGTGCAGGCTTGTACGACCATGTAATTCCAAGCGTAGTGGATTTTGTAGCATCAAGATCTGAATTTTATACTGCATATACTCCATATCAGCCAGAATGTTCTCAAGGAACACTGCAAGCTCTGTTTGAATATCAAACCGCTATGTGTAATCTAACCGATCTGGATGTAACTAATGCATCTCTCTATGATGGAGGTACTGCTTTAGCTGAGGCTGTTTTGATGTCTTTAAGAATTACTAAAAGAGAAAAAATAATTATGGATAAAAGCGTTAATCCTATATATAGGAACATAGTAAAAACATATTTAAAGTTTTTGCCTTATGAATTGGTTGAAGTAGATACTGTTGGAATTGAACCTGATTTTGAGAGGATAAAGTCTTTACTTGATTTAGACGTAGCTTGTTTTGTTTTTCAAAATCCAACCTTTTATGGCAGTGTGTACGATTGGACGGATCTAATAAACATTGCGCATGAAAAGGGAGTTTTAGCTGTGTCTTCTGTATACCCGATTTCGTTGGGGATAGTAAAAACGCCAGGCAAGATGGGAGTGGATATTGCTACTGGTGAGGGACAGTCATTGGGCAATCCGCTTTCATTTGGGGGGCCATATTTTGGTTTTCTGGTTACTAAAAAGAAATATATTAGAAATATGCCGGGCAGAATTGTGGGCGAAACTGTAGATAGGAATAACAAGAGAGCCTTTGTTCTGACATTGCAAGCAAGAGAGCAACATATAAAGAGACACCGTGCAACCTCGAACATATGCTCCAATGAAGGACTGTGTGCTTTGAGAGCTTTGGTTTACCTGTGCTCTCTTGGAAAGAGTGGTCTCAAAGAGTTAGCTTTGCTAAACTTTAGCAAAAGCGAATACATGAAAGAAAAGCTGTCAGATATTGGTCTGACCATAAAAAACAAAGGCACTACCTTTAATGAGTTTGTAGTTGAATTTAAGAAGGATGCTAAAGAAGTTTTTTCAGCGCTTTTATCGAAAAACATTGCCTTTGGAGTTCCGCTTTATTTATTTGAAGGTCCTGAAAACGCTATTTTGGTCAATGTTACTGAAAGGATGTCAAAAGAGAAAATTGATAATGTATGTTCTATTTTGGAGGCTATACTATGAATCTAATATTTGAGAAATCAAAAGATGGTAGAAAGTCTTTTAATCTACCTGAATCAGATGTTAGTTTGAAAAATTTTCCAAAAGAATTGTCACGTTCCGATTTAGATTTGCCAGAGATATCAGAGCTGGATCTGATAAGACACTTTATTAACCTTTCAAGATTAAATTTTTCTGTGGACACCCAGTTTTACCCATTGGGTTCTTGTACGATGAAATATAATCCTAAAATATTAGAAAAGGCTGCAAGTATACCTGAATTTACAAATTTGCATCCATTTTTTTCTATTTTGCCAGGATGTGAAGATATGTGCCGTGGTGCTCTTGAGATAATTGCAGATTTTCAGGATGTATTATGCGAGATAACAGGAATGGACAGTGCTACTATAAACCCGATGGCGGGTGCTCATGGCGAATTGACTGGTATTATGATTATTTCAAGCTATCATAAATCAAAAAATTCTAAGAGAACCAAGGTTATTGTTCCCGATTCTTCTCACGGTACAAATCCAGCAAGCGCCTCTATGGTAGGTTATGAAGTGGTTACAATACCTTCAAATAGCGAAGGCGAGATGGACGTAGATGAGCTAAAAAAACATCTTGATACTGATGTAGCAGCAGTAATGATGACATGTCCAAATACACTCGGACTATTTGAGAAGAATATAAAGCAAATTTCTGAGATGGCTCATTCTGTGGGCGCATTAATGTATTACGATGGTGCAAATCTTAATGCAATTATGGGGAAGGTAAGACCTGGTGACCTTGGATTTGACGTAATACACGTGAATGTTCATAAGACCTTTGGCACTCCTCATGGTGGTGGTGGTCCTGGAGCAGGTCCTGTAGGGGTAAAGAAGTTTCTGGAGGAGTTCCTTCCTATACCAAGAGTTAAAAGAGAAGATAGTTCTTTGGTAGTAGTATCCAATTCAGACAAATCAATTGGTCATATTTCCTCCTTTTTTGGGAATTTTGCTGTAGTGTTAAAGGCTTACTTGTATATTAAGTTGCTTGGCAGCGATGGGATAAAGTATTCTGCCGAAATGGCTGTATTGAACGCAAATTATGTAATGAATAGGCTTAAGGAATATTTGAAATTACCGTTTGACAGAACTTGTATGCACGAATGCGTTTTCTCTCTTTCTGAAATGGCAAAGAAAGGGGCAAACGCACTTGACTTTGCAAAATATCTTATAGATATGGGTTTTCATCCGCCTACGATATATTTCCCTTTGATAGTGAAGGAAGCATTTATGATTGAGCCAACTGAAACTGAATCAAAAGAAACTCTTGATAAATTTGTCGATTCTATTATAGATGCAGTAAAATTGGCAGAACAAAATGCACAAGTTTTCAAGGAATTTCCAAAAACCACCGTTATTTCAAGACCAGACGAGACGAAAGCAGCTAAAGATTTAATAGTAAAGTATGAAAAGGTAGTTAGTTAAAGATTTTAGAAAAAGACATATATTTTTTTGTTAGTTTGTTTTAAAATATATTAAATTAAATTTTTTAAGAAAGAAGGAGTTAAAAGAGGATGTCTAGCAAGAAGTTTAGATTTATTGTTTCGTCGCCATTAAGTGGTGATTATAATATGGCTATTGACGAAGCTTTATATTTAACCTTCTTGAAAAAAAGAGAACCTGTGATAAGGTTTTATTTTTGGTATCCTTCAGTGCTTTCAGTTGGGAGATTTCAAAAGATATCTGATATCAACAAATTTTTCCCAATTCAGGAGGGGGGATATTTTGTTAGGAGGTTAACTGGAGGGAATGCTTTATTTCATCATGAAGAAATTTCATACTCTATTGTTTGTTCCCAGGAACATTTAGGCAATTTGTCAGTAATTGATTCTTATAAAAAACTAACCTCTTTTGTTTTGGATTTTTATAATTCTTTAAATTTAAATGCAAAATGGGCATGCGAATGTAAAGATGATTATAAATCTAGTGAAAGCCCAGTTTTGTGTTATCAAGGAAAGGAAAAATACGATATTGTTATAGATGGACAAAAAGTTGGCGGTAATGCACAAAAGCGCTCTCATGACGTAATATTTCAACATGGATCTATTCCTATAAAAAGCAGAAAAAATCTTTCAAAAGAATACGAGTACGGAAGATCACTTCAAGATTGGATTGGGGACATTTCTTACAAGAGTGCTCTTAAAGGTCTTGCTTTGTCCTTTAGTAAAGAGATGAATGTGGATTTAGATTTTTGTGAACCGTCAAAGGATGAGATCAGACTTGCCTCTTATTTGAGAGAGAAAAAATATTTATCTGAAAGTTGGAATAAAGATGGTATTGAACAAGAAACCTATTTGGCTTCGTAAAAAGGTTTGTCAAAAAACAGAGAATTTTACAAGGTCATTGTTAAAGGATTTGGGGTTACACACGGTTTGTGAGGAAGCAAGATGCCCAAATATTTCAGAATGCTTTGAAAAAAAACATGCGACCTTTTTGATAATGGGTGATACATGTACCAGAGCATGCGAATTTTGTAATGTCAAGAAGGTTATAGAAGGAAATTTACTAGAGCCGCTAGATCCTTTCGAACCGGAAAGGATAGCTCAAGCTACTCAAAGTTTGGATTTGTCTCATGTGGTCATTACATCTCCTACAAGAGACGATATCTTTGATGGAGGGGCTTTGCACTTTGCTTATACGATAAGGGCAATACGTACTTGTATGCCACATACTACAATCGAAGTGTTGGTTCCAGACTTCAAAGGCGATATTAGTGCTATAAAAACAGTTTTGGTTGAAAAACCTGAAGTTTTTGGTCACAACGTAGAAACAATTCCAAGACTTTATTCTATAAGAAAAGGTGCATCGTTTGAAAGGTCATTGAGTGTTTTAGAAAATGCTAAAAAGATTTTGCCTGACGTATATACGAAAACTGGTTTAATGCTTGGATTAGGAGAAACGCTTGATGAATTAAAGGAGGTCTTTGATAAGCTCATAAACGTTAATTGTGATTTTCTTAGTATAGGTCAATATCTGCGACCAGGATTGAAGAACGTTGAAGTCTATGAATACGTTCATCCCGACAAGTTTGAAGAAATAAAAGAAATTGCGTTGAACTTTGGCTTTAAGCATGTAGAAAGCGCTCCATATGTAAGAAGTTCTTATAATGCCCAAAAATATCTATCTAGTGGGAGAGAAATAAAAGTTGGAAAATAAATTCGATGTTATAGTGCTTGGTGCGGGTCCAGCAGGTTATGAGTGTGCTCTTTATCTTGGGGAAAGGGGAAAGCGCGTTTGTCTTGTAGATAAATCCGAAGAAAATATTGGCGGAACATGTCTTAATGAGGGATGCATTCCTGTAAAGTCGTTGGTTGAAAGTGCACATCTAATTCAAAGGATGAAAGAATACAAAAACGTCTTTAACATTAACTTTGACGTAGAATATTCTAATGCAGTAAAACTTTTAGAAGAGCAAAAATCTCAATTGAGACAAGGGATAATTTCAAGGCTGAAAAGGTGCAACGTTAATCTGATTTTTGGTAAAGGTATGCTGATTGATAAAAATACTGTAAGGGTGTGCGATGTTGATTATTCTGCTGATAATATAGTTCTATCAACTGGTTCGTATCCAAAGAGCCTCCCGAATCTAGTGATAGATGAAAAGAGAATTATTTCAAGCAGTGGCCTTTTACGATTGAAGGAGATTCCAAAGGATATTCTTGTTGTTGGTGGGGGTTATGTAGGTTGTGAATTTGCATCTTTGTTAAATTATTTTGGATCAAAAGTAACAATTGTTGAATTTTTACCAAAAATTATGGGTTTTGAGGATGATGAAGTTTCACGCACTTTGCTCAGGGAATTTAAAAAAAGGAATATTGCAGTAAACACGAATTCAGAAATTGTAGATATCCAGAACGTAGATGAAAAAATGCTTGTTAAATTTAAGAATAGAGAAAATAATTCTGTTAAAGAGGTTTTTGTAGATATAATATTGGTCTCGGTTGGCAGAGGGGCTAATACAAAGGATCTTAATTTAGAATCAATTAATGTTAAAACTGAAAATGAGTTCATAGTTACAGAAAAAAACTTTAGTATTAACAATACCAGCGTATATGCTGTTGGAGATATCATAAAAACTCCTATGCTTGCTAACGTTGCTACTAGAGAAGGTATATTTGTAGCAAAAGAAATAATAAAGGAGCCAAGAAGCATAAATTATAATCTTTTACCAAGAGTCGTGTTTACTGATCCAGGTGTTGGATGTATCGGTTTTACTGAAGAAGATTTAAAATCTAAAGGAATATCCTACAAGACATACAAAGCATTTTTCAAGGGTAACGGAAAAGCGCTTATAATGGGGCAAAATTCTGGATTTTTTAAGGCTCTTGCTTCTGATGATGGGACTATCCTGGGCGCGATGTTTATAGGGCCAATGGCATATGAACTAATTCACATTATGGCGATAGCTATGAAAAGTAGTATAAATATTACTGAACTCAATGACATAATATATGGTCATCCAACCCTTTCAGAGATAATCTTTAATGCTGTCTTGTAGGACATTGTTAAATTTAGTTATAAATTATATTTAGCTTAATATAAGTATTTTTTATTTACTATGTTTGTTTTTTTATTTGTTAAAGTTGTAAAATAATAATATGTTTTTTATTAATTTATTATAAAAACGCTATTTATTATTGTTTTCTTTATTTTATTATTATATATGTCTCAAAAAGGGAGTGAAATTAATGGGGAATATCAAAAGGAGGGATTTTTTAAAGCTTACCTTTGCGGGTGCTGCAGCAATGGTAATGGATGGGAATATTGCTGTACCGGCAAGGGCTTCTGTAAAGCCATTTAAGCTAAAAGACACCAAAGTAAGTCCTTCAATTTGTATTTATTGTGGGGTAGGTTGTGGATTGTTAGTTTATGCAAAAGACGGTAAAGTAGTAAACATCGAAGGAGATCCTGATAATCCAAACAATGAAGGCGGACTCTGCGCGAAAGGTGCAACGTCTTATAGCGTTTACGTTAACCCTCTAAGACTAAAAAAGCCAATGTATAGAGCTCCTGGCTCTGATAAATGGGAAGAAAAAAGTTGGGATTGGACTATTAATGAGGTTGCAAAGAGAATTCTGAAGACAAGAAATAGTACTTTTGTAAAAGAAGTTGGTGGAGTTCCGGTAAATAGGACAGAAGGTCTTGTTCAACTTGGGGGAGCATCTCATGACACTGATGAGTGCTATCTATTATCCAAATTTGCAAGATCGCTTGGAATAGTTTATCTCGAACACCAGGCTCGTATATGACATTCTTCCACAGTGACCAGTTTGGGTCCTAGTTTTGGAAGAGGTGCAATGACAAATCCTTTAACAGATGTAAGGAATTCAGATGTTATTATGATTTGTGGCGGAAATCCCGCTGAAAATCATCCTGCTATAGCAAGATATATAAATATGTGCAAAGATGCTGGGGGGATTGTAATCTCTGTAGATCCAAGGTTTACTAGAACTTCTGCAATTTCTGACATATACTCACCTATAAGACCAGGAACTGATATTGTATTTTTTGGGGGGTTAATTAATTACATTATTCAAAACAAGAAATATCAGGAAGTCTACCTGAAAAACTATACTAACGCCTCATGGTTAGTGAATCCAGAATTTGATTTTAAAAATGGGCATTTTTCTGGATGGGATGAGGCAAAAAAAACTTACAATTATGCAACTTGGGGATTTCAAACTGGACCTGATAAAAAAGTTTTGAAGGATATGACTCTGCAAGATCCAAACTGCGTGTTTCAAAGATTGGCGAAGCATTACTCCAGGTATACTCCAGAAGTCGTAGAGAACGTCTGTGGAATGAAAAAGGAAACATTCCTTAAGATTGCTGAGGTTTATTCTTCTACTGGAGCTCCTGAAAAGTCAGGTTGCTTAATTTATGCTATGGGACTTACCCAGCATACTATAGGTACCCAAAATATTAGAGCTTTTTGTATAATTCAGTTGTTACTTGGCAATATGGGTATGGCGGGCGGTGGTGTGAACGCGATGAGAGGAGAGGCAAACGTTCAAGGTTCTACTGATATGGGTCTTTTGTTCCATACGTTGCCCGGTTATTTGCCTGCGCCAAACGACAAGTTACACCCAAATCTTCAAGAATTTATTAAAAAATCAATTGCACCTGATAGTTATTGGGTCAACGCTCCGAAATTTATTATCAGTATGTTGAAAGCGTGGTTTGGAGACGCAGCTACAAAAGAAAATAATTTTGGTTATGATTGGTTGCCAAAGTGGTCAAAACCTGCTTCATGGATGCATATATGGGACAATCTTTATAAAAATGAAGGCATTAAGGGGATGATGATTTGGGGACAAAATCCGTTGGTATCTAGCCCATTTGCAGAAAAAACCGGCAAAGCTCTTGAAAATCTTGATTGGTTAATGATAGCTGATCTGTTTGAGACTGAAACCGCTAATTTTTGGAGAAGACCTCACGCCGATCCGAAAAATATTAAGACAGAAGTTTTCTTGTTACCTGTGGCTTCAATGGTAGAGAAAGACGGTTCAGCTACTAACACTTCTAGATGGCTTCAAATGAGATATAAGGCGGTAGAGCCTCTTTATGAATGTAGAGAAGATTCTGTAATAATGCACGACCTGATTTATAAAATAAAGGAACTTGTTAAGGCTGATCCGTCAACGCCAAATCCAGAGGCAATATTAAACTTGACCTGGAATTATGGTGGACACAACCACAGTGCAGAAGAGGTATTTAAAGAGATAAACGGTTTTGAAGTTGCTACCAAAAAACAGGTTCCAGGTTTTGCTGCGCTAAAAGATGACGGTTCTACAGCATCTGGATGTTGGATATATTCTGGAATGTATCCTCCTACAGGAAATCTTGCTAAAAGAAGAAAGCCAGAAAAAACCGGACTTGGGCTTAATCCTGAATGGGGCTGGGCTTGGCCTGTAAATAGAAGAATTTTGTATAACAGAGCTGGGTGTGATTTAGAGGGCAATCCTTGGAATGCTGAGAAATACGTTATAAGGTGGGATGCTAATCAGAAAAAGTGGGTAGGTCGAGATGTGCCTGACTTCTTGCCAACAAAGGCTCCATCAGAACCAGGTGGAACGCTACCTTTTATAATGCTTACTGGCGGACAGGGAAGGATATTTGTTCCTGGCGGTTTAGTAAAGGATGGGCCTTTCCCAGAACACTATGAGCCAATTGAGTCTCCAGTTGAAAATAAAATAAATCCAGTGCAAAATAACCCAATTGCTGTGATATTTAAATCAAACATAGACAAGTATGCTGAGCTTGGAGATCCAAAATATCCGTATATATGTACAACATATAGGGTTGCAGAGCATTATCAATCAGGCGCAATAACGAGAAAAATTCCTATAACCGTAGAAGCTATGCCACAGGTTTTTGCTGAGATCGATCCTGAACTTGCAAAGGAATTAAACATTAAAGATGGAGATAACGTAGAACTTGAATCTATTAGAGGTAAGGTTAAGGCAAAAGCATGTGTTACTACTAGAGTTCAACCAATGATAATTAATGGTAAAAAGTATCACGTAGTGGGTATCCCATGGAACTGGGGTTTTGTTGGGATTGATCCAGACAGCGGTAAAGACGAGTCCTTTGCTGCAAATCTTGTAACAGAAAATGTGGGAGATCCAACAAGCCTTATTCCAGAGTCCAAAGCTTTGATGATTAACTTGAGGAGGGCCTAAAATGGAAAGAGTGGCCTATATGTACGATTCTTCTAAGTGTATGGGTTGTAGGGGATGTCAAAGTATTTGTAAGCAGTGGAACGATCAAAAAACCGATCCTACAACTTTTACTGGAGTATACACTAATCCACCTAGTTTAAATCCTGATACAAGGATGATTATAAAATTTTATGATACCTTTACTCCAGATCCAAACTTTAACTTTTTTAAATATCAGTGTTTTCACTGTGGAGAGCCGGCCTGTGTAAAGGTGTGTCCGAGTGGAGCTCTCTTTCAGGCTGAAAACGGTATAGTGGCTTTTGATGTAGATAAATGTATTGCTTGTGGGTATTGCCATAGTGCGTGTCCCTTTGGGATCCCCCAGATTGGAAAGGTGATAAACAAATGCGATATGTGTTACTCTAGAGTTATGGAAGGCTCTGATTCTGACAAAACTTCTATACCTGCCTGTGTAAAGAGTTGTCCTGCAGGAGCACTTTACTTTGGCAAAAGGGATGAGCTGATTGAAGAGGGTAAAAAGAGGGTTGAAGTCTTAAAAAAGAAGGGATATACAGAGGCAAATCTTTACGGAGAAAATATTCTAGGAGGATTAGGGGTTCTTTCTATATTAAAATATTCTCCTGAAAAATATGGTTTGCCAAAAGAACCTGTGGTTCCAACAGACATTGGTTTGTGGAAAGATATATTGCATCCGTTGGGTTTAGTTATGTTAGGAGGTGCAGCGGGTCTTGTTGTGCTTCATAGAGTACTCAACCTTGGGAAAAAGGGAGGTGATCAATAATGGCTGTAAAGAAAATTGAAAAACACAGTAAAAATACTAGAATATTTCACTGGCTGCACTTGATAACATTTATAGTTATGTTATGGACAGGAATTTCTCTGTTTTATCCCTGGACTAATGTTTTAGGGATGACCTTTGGAAGTCTAAGGAACGCAGCTTTTATTCACAAATATCTTGGTTGGTTTTATGTGATCCTTCCTATAATATATGTATCATGGAATTTTAAATTGTTTTCAAAATTTTTCAAAACGATTAGTACCTTTACGCCTGAAGACAAAAAATGGTTATCAATATTTGGAGGATATTTACACCCTATAATTAAAGCTGATGAGGTGCCGCCACAGGGTAAATATAATGCAGGCCAAAAGCTTTTAGGTTGGATAATAATTGTTTTTTCGATTCTACTAGGTTGTACGGGATTAATAATGTTTTATTATACGTCCTTTCCAGGCTTATTAGTTAGAATGGCTATAATAGTTCACGTATTTTGCGGTACGTTTTTAGGTGCCGCTATTATTGTACACTTTTACCTTGCTGCAATTAATCCCACTTCGAACAAAGAGTTGGGGACTATGCTTGGCAGTGGTATGATAGAAGAAGACTATGTTAAGCACCACAATGCACTTTGGTATGAAGAATTGAGTAAGCGCTAAGTTTCTAAGTTGAAATTAAATATATTTTAAAGAAGCAAATTTAATATTGTTTTTAAATTGAGTGCAGGGTTTTATATAACCTTGCACTCAAAAACTATTAACTTTATTGGAGGTATGAATGAATTTAGCGAAATACGTGGAAAAATATCCGATACTAGAATCAGTCGCTGAATTTTGGGATAAATACTTTTCTTGTAGAGAAAAGCTGTTATATAAGATACCCAGTTTTATTCCACCTGATCTTATTAAAATTGAAGAATTTAAAAAAACATTTAATGAAGGCAGGCCATATTTAGATCTATTTGAGCTTAAGATATACAAAAAAGACCTAAATCCTCTGGCGAAAATTGTAAAGGATGATTTTGGAATAAAAGAAAAAATAAAATTTGAAGAGAAAGTTTTGCCAATATTCGATAAGTTAGCCATATCAGAGGATAAAACGGGCTTCATAAAGTTAATTGTTTATTCTTCTATTTATTCGCATATTGGCGATTTAATAATGAAAAACTGTAATCTTGTAAAATGGTATGAACCAATTTGTCCTGTTTGTGGCTCAAGGGCAGGAATAGGATTTATAGAGGGAGACGGTAAGAAAAGTTTGGTTTGTTCAACTTGTTATACGAGATGGGGGCACAGGAGGACTGTTTGCCCGATTTGTGCTGATGAAGAACAAAAATCCATGAAATATTATAGCACTGATGAACTACCTGGTTGGAGGATAGAAGTTTGTGAATCATGTGGTATGTATCTGAAAGTATTAGATTTAAGAGAAAGAAATGAAGATACTCCTTTTTATCCTTTACTCTATCTTTCAAGTTGGGAACTAGACGTTTCTATGGAAAATTTTAATTTTAGACCATCATGGTTCAAGATATTTTATGCTGCATCTTGGCTTAGCAAATAATATTTATCATTATTAATAAAATATTTTTATGAAATTCTACGATTAATTAACTAATTTTAAAAGTTTAGTTTAGAATTTATTGAATTAATATAATTAAAATAAAAGTTTTTTATTTTTTAGAAAATCTTTTTAATATCCATATTAAAAAGATTTTATTTTACTATTTCAATGTGATATTATAGACTTGATAGTGTTTTGAAATTGAAAAATATATTCACTATCAAGGGAGTGAAATGAATGGGGAAATTTAATAGAAGAGATTTTCTGAAGCTTTCCTTTGCTGGTGCTGCAATGATGGTTTTCGATGGCAATGTAGCTGTACCAAAGGTTGCCTATGCAAGCGTACCTTTTAAGCTAAAGGATACTAAGGTTACAAATTCCGTATGTATTTATTGTGGGGTTGGTTGTGGTCTTTTAGTTTATTCAAAGGATGGAAAGGTAATAAACGTCGAAGGTGATCCTGATAATCCAAATAGCGAAGGTGGACTTTGTGCGAAAGGATCTACTTGTTTGAGCGTTTACGATAGTCCTCTAAGATTGAAAAAACCAATGTATAGGGCTCCCGGTTCGGATAAATGGGAAGAGAAGAGTTGGGATTGGACTATTTCTGAGTTAGTTAAAAGGATCAAAAAAACTCGAGATAGTTCTTTTGTAAAGACATCAAACAACGTTACTGTAAATAGAACTGAGGGTCTTGCTATGCTTGGAGGTGCGTCACATGGTACCGACGAGTGTTATCTGTTTTCTAAGTTTGCTAGGGCTCTTGGCATAGTTTATCTCGAACATCAGGCAAGAATCTGTCACTCTTCTACTGTAACTGCTTTAGGGCCAAGTTTTGGAAGAGGGGCAATGACAAATTCATTAATAGATGTGAAAAATTCTGATGTGATTATGATATGCGGAGGAAACCCTGCAGAAAATCATCCAGGTAGCGCTCGTTTTATAAACATGTGCAAAGAACGTGGCGGAAAGGTTATTTCTGTTGATCCAAGATTTACTAGAACTTCTGCACTCTCAAATATTTATGCTCAGATAAGGCCTGGTACTGATATTGCATTTTTTGGCGGGCTAATAAACTATATTATTCAGAATAATAAATACCAGGATGTTTATGTAAAGCACTATACTAATGCGTCATATCTTTTGAAACCTGAATATAGTTTTCAGGATGGATATTTTTCTGGATGGGATATGGCTAGTAAATCATATAATTATTCAAGTTGGGCATATCAAACTGGTCCTGACAATAAGCCGCTAAGAGATATGACTCTTCAGGATCCAAATTGTGTATTTCAGAAGATGAAGCAACATTATTCACGATACACGCCTGAGGTTGTTGAAAAGATTACAGGAATAGATAAGAAAACATTTCTTGAAATTGCTCAGTTATATAGTTCAACTGGTGCGCCGGATAAATCTGGAACTTTAATGTACGCTATGGGTCTTACGCAGCATACTGTTGGAACACAAAATATTAGAGCTTTTTGTATTGTCCAGCTTTTACTTGGGAATATTGGTATGGCTGGTGGTGGGGTAAATGCAATGAGGGGAGAAACCAATGTTCAGGGCTCCACTGATATGGCTCTTCTTTATAACTCCTGGCCTGGCTATCTTGCAGCTCCGAACGAAA
>Ga0078972_1009528_pt1 | contig 19079 bp, 28 predicted proteins | sample YelNatPaOPGAMG01_FD_67568 | JGI IMG/M metagenome (GOLD analysis project Ga0078972, IMG submission 67568) | Hot spring thermophilic microbial communities from Obsidian Pool, Yellowstone National Park, USA - OP-RAMG-01 (SPADES assembly) (version 2) | ecosystem: Environmental > Aquatic > Thermal...
TCCATATTTAAAGTTTTCTTGGCAATATTTAAAACAAACATTGATGAATTTTTCTCGAAAAAACATGGATATGCTTAATGCATCTAAGATCTTGCGAAGTTTACAGCCGGGTCAACGTGTAGAAATGTATAGAGGGGCAGGAGGAACCGTAGTTTCTGCAAGGCGCACAGACAAAATCTGCCCTCATGATTTCGCGGTTGGATTAAAGATTCCAGGTAGAGATGAGTTTTACCCTACACATATTCGCCTTTTATTTGACTTATACTTAAAACGCCTTTCTAATGAAAACGGGGCTCATCAACTCTTTTGTAGAGTTGAAAAGGTTTATGATGGTAGTGACCCTGAAGTTTTCGCCTCCGAAGTCTTAAAGCTAAGCTTTCCAATGAAATTAGACGACCCTGACATCAATTTGTATTATGCACAACTCTTAATGATTGAGCAAGATTTTAACTATGGTCCACAAGGGTGTAAAAAGTCAACAGTAAACCCACCAAGAGAGTTTTTGATGCGCTTCATTAGATGGGTTGCTTCTGGAGAAGAAATAGATAAAATAATTTTCCTTGCCGTTCGTAATAAACCCCCGCCTCAAAAATATGCCAAACGACTCATTTAATGTTATATACACCTTTTTTAACGCCTTCTATTAAGCAGACTTTTGGTGTATGAACTGGGGCTGGTTTATGCTTTAGTGGAGGACAAATAGATGAAAATTTACATGTTTGAATAAAAATGCTCTATGGAATTTTTTGGTTGAGTCGTTAAAGGCATAGGGATTTTTTACATGTTTATGCAATGGTTTTATGCATTTTTATGTTAAATTCAGTTTTATTTTAGGTTTTTTAAATTTTCTATATAGGCATTTTAGGGGTTTTAAAATTTCTCTTATAGGCATGGTTTGATTTATTTTTGTTTTGAAAATATTTCCTTTAGAGTTTTATTTTTAAATTTTTTGATGGGTTATGAATCCTAAGGCTGAGGGTGCATTAGAAGCTTTAAGCTATGTTAAAGGTTATTTAAAAGCCTTAAAGGCTAATGATAAAGTAAAAAATAAATTGGATTGCTTAGAAGCTGAAATAGAGGAGCTTATAGAGCTTTTATTAACTGGTTCAAGCATAGACTTTAAAAACAGATTAAAACACTTCTAAATTATTTTTTTATTCGAAATAGCCTTCTTTTTTTAATTGATCATAAGCTTGAACTATTAATAGCCTTATTAGGTCTGTGTTTGATTCTAAGCCGTAACGCTTTTTTATTTTAAGAAATTTATCAGCTAATTCACCTTCTAAATTAATCCTAATCTGAATTATTTCCCCTTTTCTAGATTTATTTTTATTCATTTTGGTTCTTCTCCCTTTTATTTTCTGTGTGTGTAAATGCCTTTATAACACTTTCTGTCACCAAAAAGTTTATATACTTCTTTCATTTTAAATGATTTAAAGTGATTTTAAATGATTATAAATATTAGAATAGCCTTGAAAAACGATTTGGCTAAGAAATTCTTGGTTATAAAGCGAAACATAGGCTTAAAAACGAATACGGAAACGCTTAGGTTTTTAATAAAAAACTTTAAAGGGGCATGAAAGCATGGAGGAGCCGCTAATCGTATTCGCCAGCTATGTTCCAGTTAAGGGAGAGCAGCTGATTATTTTATCAAGCTTTGAAGAATTGAAGAAAGCTGCTGCATTCTTTAAAAAACCGATTATAAATGTAAAGCCTAAAGAAGCATTTTTTGTTTTTATGGAGAATTGGATTTATGCTTTCTTTGGTAAAAATCAAAGCCAAGCTGCTCAAGCTGATCAAACTGCTTTAGATCCAAGCTTTTTGGATAAGTTGCCTTGGCAATCGTACGCTAATGGTCAAGGTGAATGGATTAAGGCTGATTTGGCTGAGGCTGAAAAATTGCGCGGGGAGCTTTCTAAAGCACCGGGATTAACGCTTACAATTGGCAATTATCGCTATAAACTTCAGGGTGATAAACTTCAATTTATTTCTAGAAGGCGTATAAAATGAATGCTGAAATTGTTAATATTGTGGCGATGACTAACTTATATCATAAAATAGATTTAAAAGATGTTTATGGTTTGGCGCCTGCAAACCATGCCTATTTTAAGCTTGATAATGGGTATAATGCAAAGCATTTTAAACGCGTTGTTTGGCTGTATAAAAATGTTAAATTAGCGTTTTTCAAAAGCGGGAAAATACTGTGCTTTGGCGCTAAAACAGTTAATCAAGCAAAAACTATTCTTAAAAAAATTTATGACGCATTAATATTTAACGGCTTTATAATAAATACTCCATTCAATTTTAAAGTAGTGAATATTGTTGCAAAAGTGAGCTTAAAACGTTACGTTAACCTTGAAAATTTAGCTTTAAAGCTTGATAAATGCATTTATGAACCTGAGCAGTATGCAGGCTTAATTTATAAGCGCGGTAAAGCTACGTTTTTGATTTTTGCAAATGGAGAAGCTATAATTACCGGGTTAAAAAGCGAGAATGAAATCGAAGCATATGTAAATGAATTAATCAAAATTATTGATTCAATTGAAACTAGTGAAGTAAAATGTTTAGTGTGAATGAAAAACTGCTTCAAGCAGCTAAACGCATTTTCGATTATGCTTGCAAAGCAGCTTTAAACAATGGAGTTTACGCTCGTTATGTTTCTGGATGGCGTAAAAATTCTAACCTTTTAATTTTTGATATAGCCAATATTATGCAGGATGCGCTTTTAGATGAGAAAACGCATGAATTTATGAATATTATTTTTTATCCAAGTTTAGTTGAGTCAGCGGTTTACATTCGCTTTCAAGGTTATAGAAAATGCTTTAAAGTAAATTTGGAGGAAACATGCATTGCAGCAGTTTAAGGTTGAAAATGGTAAATGCCCTTTTGGATTAAACCCATTTAACCGCAGTTTAAACTGCACAAAATGCAAGTTTTTTCAAGGAATGCACACGCCTCATAATTGCTAATACAAAATCAATTTTAAATTTAGCAGATAAACCGATTGGATGGCGAATAGCTTGGCTCATGAAAAAAATGAAAAAATAAAGCTCATACCTTTCGCAGGCGGAGCAAGCCAAGATTTAATCGTTGAATTAGTAAATATAGGTGATCATTACGGTTTTTGCGTCCACGATAGATTAAACAATAAAATTGAAACTAGCGAGTTTTATATTGGACCTGAAGAGGAACGTTATGTGCCGATTGAGAAGCCACCATGGCTTGTTCCAGATACGATTCAGGATTTAAATGTTGATGAAAACAGCTTATATAATGAAGTGCTAAATTATTTGGTTGAGCATTTAGATTTACTTGATGAAATGCAATATCATATTTTAGCCTGTTTTATTTTAGCTTCATGGCGTTGGGAAGAATTTAAAACTGCTCCATATTTATTTTTTCTTGGCCCACCAAGTTCAGGCAAAACCAGAGCTTTAGAATGCCTTCATTTGCTTTGTTATAGAGCAATCCATGCAGCTAGCATTACTGCACCAGCCATGTTTCGCGCGGTAGAGGCTTGGCATCCTACGCTTTTACTTGATGAAACGGAAATTTATGAAGGTGAATCTGCAGCTGAAATAAGAGCGGTAATTAACGCTGGTTATAGGCAAGATGCTAAAGTCATTAGAATAGAAAAAGTTAATGAGCAGCCTGTTTTAGCATCATTTAACGTTTTTAGTTTTAAGGCTCTAGCTGGAACGAAAGAGCTGAGCAATACAATAATGTCAAGATGCATAATTATAAATATGGAAAAAAACGCGCGAAGCGTAAAAATGTTTTTAAACATGGAGAAAGCAATTGAATTAAGGCAAAAGCTGCTTAAATACCGAATGAAATATCTGAATTTAGCTGAGTCAGCTGCAGCCAATAACGGCTTTATTTTTGAGGATGGACGGTTAGCTGAGATGTTTCATCCACTTATAACAGTTGCACCGAGAGAAGTTAAAGAAAAATTAGTTGAATATGCAAAAAAGGTTTACCAAATAAGGCTGGAAGAGGAAAAAGCAAGTTTAGAGGCTATGGTTCTTGAAGCCATTTTAAAGGCTAAAACCAATAATGAAAATGAGGAAAGAATAGAGATAAGCTATATAACTGATTTGATTAATTTGAATTTGCCTGTTAAAGAGCAGCTTAAAAATTGTCAAGTTGGTCGAATAATTGCTAGCTTAGGCTTTAAAAAGGCAAGGGGAAAAGAAGGAAAAAGAGCAATTATTTGGGATAATAAATTAATTGCAAGGCTTTTAAGGCGATATTTACCTGAAAGGCTTGAGAAACTTGATAGTTTTGACGGTTTGACGGTTCTGACAGTTAATTCTGCTGGAAGGGGGGTTGAAAACAAAAAATTTGAGCAAAAAGATGCTAATAATTTAACAGTTTATCCAGAAGAATTAACTCAAACAAATCAAAAAAATGATGAGAGAGGCCCCTTTCTAGAAAAACAAACCGTCAGAACCGTCAAACCGTCAATTCCATTGGAAAAGCAACCACTTCAAGTGGAGAAGAAGCAAAAATTCGAAATTTACCCACTCCATGAAGGTGAAGAAGCTGTTTGTATGTATTGTAATCAACCAGCTAAATTTAGAATAGTAGGCGAGGAACCTTGGCAAGTTGAATATCTTTGCTTTAAGCATAAGCTTGAAATTGAAAAAGAGGTTTAAAGATGCGGGTTAGGCTGGCTGGAACAATAGATAAAAAAATAGCATATATTATTAAGCAAATAGCTGAAGAAACCGATCAAACATTATCTCGAACCATGGAGCAGCTGCTTCAGCTTGGAATCCAAATTTATTTAAAAAATAAAAAAGTTATGAATGAGAATTCTTAATTCCCTTTTTGGAAAAATTAATCTGGTAAAGTAATTTTTACGTCTTTCTTTGCACTACTTTTTTTGTGCAGTTACCCAAAAAATTCCGATTGAAAGCTTTATATATAAGTTTAATACATACTAATATTAGGGTGTATTAAAAATGATTGAGTTAAAAGTTAAATTGAAAGATGATGAAAATGGGCTTCATTACAAACTGCTTTCTTTTCTTGCAAAGGATGAATTTATAAAACTGCTCAAAAATGGTTTATTATATAAATCTATATGTGGTTGGTGTGTCAAAATCGATCGTGAAAGCCTAGCTAAACTTCAGCAAGCAGGCTATACGTTGCCAAAAGGTGTAATTGAGGTAGCGAAAGAAATTTTCTGGCCGGCAGATTTAAAAGCTAAAGTCAAAAAATTGGGGCTTAAATGCAAAAAATGCAGTTCCAGGCTGATCTTAGCCTGGAACAATGAAGAGAAAGCTGAGCTTTGCTGCTACGAATGCAAATACTATGTTATTGTTAATCATCAACTGCAGGTGGTTGAAGAAAATTTTGTAACTTAATCTTATTTTTTATTTTTTTAAAAAAGAAGGTGGAAAAATTTTAAATTAGATTACTTAGTTTCTAATATGGTAAAGTAATTTATGCAATAAAGCTTTTATATATCTTTTTTCGCATTATTTATATGACTTGCCGGTCGGCTACTTTTATAGCCGGCTGAAGAAAGTTACAGCTTACTTTCGAAGAATAAATATGAATAAAAAGAAGAGACCTAGCAAGCTTCTTCATAGTTTTTTTAGAGCTAGATTATTTAATAAGCAAAAACTGCTTCGTCAAATTTTTGATGAAGCTTTTTATGATAGGGAATTAGCTGAAATTGTTAGCCTTAAAGATTATTCATACATGGATATTGTTAAAGGTGAGGTTTTAAAAAATCCACGTTATGAACGAAAAATTTAGGGAAGGTGAAAAAATATGGATTGGGCAGCTGTAAGCTATATCATAAATGCCTTGCTTGGGCTTTTAGCTTTAGTTGCAGCTTTGAAGTGGCGTTACATAAAGGCTAAGCTTAGCGCGTTAAGGGAATTTATTGATGCTCTTGATGAAGCGCTTAAAGACGATAGAATAAGCGAGGAAGAGTTCAATAGGCTTTTTGATTTATTTAAAAAGCTTTTCGCAACCATAACAAAATAAAGGCGATTTTTTTGGCTAAAAGAAAAGGCAGAGGAAAAAGAAGGAAATCTAAATAATTTTTTGGTTTAAAATAGGCGAAAGCTCTTGATGAAAAAGAAAAAGAAAGCTACATTAAATGATGTTCTCAAAGCGCTTAAGTTAATTGCTAAGGTTGATTTAGAAATTCTTGACTATTCAAAGCAAATTTTAAATAAGTTAGAGGACAGCAGCGAAAATGAAAACGGCGGCGATAATGGCAATGGTAACAATCAAATGCCTATAGTTGATTTTCGTTTTGGTGAGCTATACTACACAAACGATTTTCTGCAAGTTAATAACCCTTCTGTTGCAGCTGCTTTAACTGAAGCTTTCCAGCAGCTTGATTTGAATGCTTCAAACGATCAAAAAGTTGAAGTTTTAGCTGATTATATTAAGCGAAAATATCAATATCCATTTATGGTTGATGAAACGCCAAGCTGCGGCGGCTACTTTTTGCGTTATCAAAAGGATTCAAAATTTAGAGATTTTCATTGGCGTGCTATACGCGATTACATGTGGAGTTTTCCAGCTGAATGCATAGTTCAAGGTTATGGAATTTGCATTGACACAAGTAATCTTGCCTTTTCACTTTTAAAAATGGCTGGTGTTCCAGCTAAGGTTTGCCTAGGTGCAGTTTATGAAACTAAAAGCAATCAACTGCTTGGCTATCATGCATGGGTTGAAGTGCCTTATAAAGGCGAGCAATATGTGCTTGAAACAACCATACATCCAGATGGAGAAAACCTGCTGCCTGCTAAGGCGGTTTATGGAAAGAAAATGGATGTTTACTATGTGAAAGAAGCTGAGTACGATGAGAAAAATTATAGGGAGATTAAAAGTTGAGCGCAATTGAGAAGCATGCTAAATGGCATAAACAGCAGCTGAAGGCTCCTAAGGGGAGAAAAAAGATTAAAGATAAAATCAAAATGATTAAGAAAGCCTTTAAGGAATACGCTGAAAAGCATGAAAAATAGCTTAAAACTATATGAAGCTTTTAAGCTGAAGCCATAAAGAAAGCGATTGGCGCCTAGTTACAAAGCTAAGCTTCATTGATTTAATCGCTTTAAATCAAAAATGAAATTTGGGTTATCGAGGTTAAAGTCAGAAAAACTTTTACACCTAATGAAAAATTGCTTCAAAAATAAAGGCTATAAGTGATATAGATGGAACGCTTATGCTTTTTCGGCTATTTAGGGGGAAAGCAATTTCTTTTAAAGCATTTACTAAAGCTTATTCCTCAGCATAGAATTTACTGCGAGCCCTTCGGTGGAGCCGCATCGCTATTGCTTAACAAGCCTCCAAGCGAAGTTGAAGTATATAATGATAAATGCGGCGATTTAGTGAATTTGTTCTTAGCTGCTAGAGATTCACCTGAAAGGCTTCTTGAAAAATTTAAATTTCTAGTTTATAGCAGAAGGCTTCATGATGAATGGAGGAAAAACCTTAAAAACGATTGTGTAAAAGATCCGGTTGAACGGGCGGCCAGATTCCTTTATGTTTTGCGCACAAGCTATGCGGGCGATTTTAATGGAGGATGGCAGATAGGGAAAGGTAAACCGCGCAGCTTTACGCTTAAAGAAAACATTTTAAAAGCAATTCATGAAAGATTAAAAAATGTTTATATTGAATGCGATGATTTTACACGTGTAATTCCAAGATGGGATAGCCCTGAAACATTTTTTTATGTTGACCCGCCATATGTGGATACTGAAAACAATTTTTATGATTTAAGCTATGAGGAGCATTGCAACCTTGCAAATTTATTAAGCTATGCGAAGGGTAAATGGCTTTTAACATATAATGAGCATGCGTTAATTCGCAGGCTTTATAAAGGCTATAAAATCTCTCGAGTCTCTGTTGCAGCTAACGCAGCGAAAGCTTGCAATGAAAAACGAGCAAAGCTAACGCATTTAATAATTAAAAACTATTAAGCAAAGGCGGTTCATTATGGATGAAGTGAGCATTAACGCGATTATTGAGCGAATGAAGAATGTTGTTAAAATTGTTAAGCAGCTGAAGAAAGGCGAATGGATTCGCGTTCATTGGCTTGACGCCAGCTACGCAATTAATCAACCATATTATTTGCCTAAAATTTTCTCCACCCCAACCATTACTGAAGGGCGTTTTTGGCATTTAGGCATAGAGCCTGAAACGCTTGAACCACATTTAATACTGGCAACTGAATGGCGCGAAGATGGAAATACACCGCAGCGAACAGATCATATTCCGTTAAGTTGCATAATAACGATTGAGCGGGCAAGCGAAACAGAAAAGAAATCGCTTAAAATAGCCAAAACCAGCATTAAACCCGTTCATATCAAAATTGTGGAGCGAATTAAAAAGGTTGCAGTTGCATGAGCAAGAAAAGATTAATTGATATCAATATTCAATGCGATTTTTGCGGTTCAATTTTTCCAATTGAACAAGTGAAAAAAATTCACACTAAAATTGCTGATCAATTCGTTATGCTTTATATATGCCCAACTTGTTATCAACGTGAGCGAAGCGATAAAAAGTATATAATGAAGCAGCTGAAGCTTGGAGCAGGCGGATTAAGAAGTCTACTAATGGAGTTTAAGCAGCTTACTTTTGGGCCTTTAAAAGAAAGCTTAAAAATTGATTCTGGAAAAATACGCGAGCATAAAATTGAGCTGCTTGAAAAAGCTATAGAACTTGTTTGGCTGAATGTTAAAAAGGCGAAGAGCACAGCTGAAAAAGGCGAGGAACCGCCTAAAATAAGGTATTTAAGGCTCTTAGGTTATTTATTGCAGGTGCTTGATGGTCTTCTTAAAAATTATGAATTAGCTGAGCTTGAAGAAAGACTAAAGAAAGCTGAGGAAGAGCTTGTTAAAATTGAGGCAGCACCATGAGCTCTATAAAGGCACGTGTAGAAGCCTTAGAGCGGAAACTGAAGCCTCTAGCTGATGAAGAATATAAATTTCTAAAATGCTTAAATAATGTTTCAAGTTTTTGCGATTACATAAGCTTTAAGCCAACCGAATACCAAAAAAAGTTTCTTCTGGATGATAATCATTTTATTGCGCTTAGATGGGCTAGGCAAAGTGGCAAAAGCGTAACTGTAAGCGTTAAGCTACTTTGGTATGCGCTTAAAAACCCGCATTGGTTCATTATGGTTGTTGGACCTAGCTTTAGGCAAAGCAAGCTTGTGCTTCAAAAACGAATAACTCCATTATTAAAAAAAGTTCCAAAAAGATTTGTTAAAAAAGTTTTGAAAACACGGTTAGAATTTATGAATGGAAGCGCTATAGAATGTTATCCTGGAAATCCAGATACAATTAGAGGCCCAACATGCCATGTGGTTTATGTTGATGAGTTTAATTTTATTGGGGATGATGAAGAAATTTATGACGCCATATTATTCACTATTAACACAACGAATGGTTATGTGATTTTAAGCAGCACGCCTTGGACAACCGATCATATGTTTTATAGAATTTGTTTTGAAAAGGAATTTGATGATTACAGTCGTTATCATGTGACTTGGCGCGAAGCCCTAGAGCCAAATGGACCATTAAAAAAGATGATTTTCGAAAAGCTTAAAAAGCAATTCGCAAGCGATCCGTGGCGTTGGAAACGAGAAATGGAAGCTGAATTCGCTGAGGATGAAGATGTTTATCTTTCTCAAAGCCTTATAAGCAGCTGCATAGATCCAGAATTGGAATATTGGGATGAGCGGGGTTTAGTGGCGAATATTCCATGAGTTTTATAGGCAAATTTTACATAGGTGTGGACTTAGGGAAAAAACGCGATTATACAGCTGTTGCAATTTTGACTAAAGAAAATGATAAGCTTAAATTGGTTTTTATGAAGCGCTTTAAGCTCGGAACAGAATATGCAAGCGTTATAGGCTATTTAAAGGTGCTTTCTGAAAAACTTAAAAAAATTGAAAAAATTGTTGTTGATCAAACAGGCGCTGAATATTTCGTTGAAGATTTACAAAAAACTGTTAATGCACCTGTTGAAGGCGTTATTTTAACCATGCCTAAAAAAGCTGAAGTTATGGGTAATTTAAAAACGCTTATGGAGAATAAACGTTTAGCAATACCATATGATGCTGAATTAATAGCTGAATTAAACGCTGAGCGTTTTGAATTAACTAAAAACGGTCATATTCAGTTTAGCCACCCTGAAGGCACCCATGACGATAGGCTTTGGGCTTTAGCCTTAGCCAGTTATGGAGCTGAAAGGTTGAAAGAAACTGAAAAAGCCCAAAGCAAAGTTGAGCCTGTTACTGTTTCATTTTAATGGGTGGCTTAATTGAAAATTACTATTTTAGTGCTTAGCGATTTGCATGTAGGCAGCATTTTTTCAGTTTGGCATCCCGAATATGAAGATAAGCAAGGTGTTTCTTATCCGCTTAATCAAATGCAGAAAATGATTTGGCAATATTGGCTGAATATGTGCGAAGAATTGAAGGATGAAAAACCTGACTACGTTATTTTAGCTGGAGATATAATTGATGGGGTTCAACCAGCAAACTATGGAAGAACAACGATGACTACTGATTTAGATGATCAAGCTGCTTGCGCTGTTAAGCTGCTTCAAATGGTTCCATTAAAGCGAAAAGAATACTTTGTTGTGGTTGGAACAGACTACCATGAAGCAAAATATAATGATGTTCATTATCAAATTTGCATGAATTTAAATAATAATGATCGATACTTTTGGCTTGATACGATGGGTTATATTCAAGAGGAAGATTATGTTATTAATGTGGCGCATGGATCAAGCGCAAGCTTCATTTATCCCGAAACTGTTCAAGCTAGAGAATGGCAATTTATGCTTAGTGCCGCTGAACTTAGAAAAATAGATAGAGCTTGCGATTTAATTATTAGAGGACATTTACATATTTACAGCCTTATAGAGCGAAGCGGGTTTAGATTAAAAAAGTTTCCTAAATTAACTGCTCCATCTGTAACATCTATAAAAACCATGATTAACCCAGCTTTTCAAGGTCAAACAGATTATATGCGCAGAAAAAGCCCATTCAAGCTTATTCCAGACATAGGCTATACGAAAGTTATAATTGATGATTTTGGCGTTCATGTTAAAGAAAGAATTTTTGAGCATTTAGGCATAAAATCAATTTCGCGTGTTCCAGCTTTAAGAAAAAGAAATGGAAGAAAGAAATGAAAGAGTTTAATTTAAAAGATTTATTAAGGCAAATTCCAGCTTGGAATAAGCCTATAAAATTTAAAAGCAGAGAGAAAAATTTAACGGGGAATGAAAAGAAAGTTTTAAGCTTCCTTCGTGCATGCGGAAAAAAAGGCGCAACAATTCAAGATATTGTTGAAAACACAGGAGTTAAATTCAGCACAGTAAACATTATTATTAATCGCTTTCTAAATACAATTATTGTTAAGGATAAAGAAGAGAAGCTTAGCAGGTTTGGGCGAAAATCAAGCATATATAGGCTAAGAACTTAAATTGCTGTAAGCAGCTAACTGCAATTCCATATTAAGTTTTATAGGGCTTAATTTCTATAGGGGGAGGGGGATCCCCTCCATATTAAAACGCTTCTGATTTTTGATTTTCTTTGATTTTTTAAAGCTTTCTACGCATAAAATTTTGATTTTTTTGATTTTTCTGGAAAAATCAAAAGGTGTGGAGTTAAGCAGGATATGGCTAAAGGAGGAAAAAGACCGGGCGCAGGGAGACCTAAAAAAATTGTGGAGCCAACGGTTTTTACGCTTTCAGCTTCAGGCAATTATGAGCCTTTAGCTAATCGCCCTGGAATAGTTATTTTGGATAAAGTTGTTAAAAAGGCAACTGAAACAATTACGCTGGCTGCTTCAATTTCAAAGTATGAACCTTACAGTAAAATGGGGCTTGGAAACAAGTTTTTGAATGTTTATGAAGAGGATGAGTTGATTAGAGCGTGCATAAATTTAATTGCGCAGTTTGTTATGGCTGCAGGTTTTGAAACTAAGGTTGAGCCTGAAACTGAGCCTAAATCAGCTGAATTAAAAGCTTATGCAGATCAGATTAATGCCCGTGTAAACCTTGATAATGTTATTCGCATAGCTATTATAAACGCGCAAATTTTCGGTAAAGCAGCTTTCGAAATAGTTTATGATAAAAATAAGGATCCTGAAATGCTTATTCCACTTGATCCAACACAAATAACGCCAAACATAAGCGAAGATTGGCGATTGCAAGGTTTCGATTATAAAAGCGAAGAATTAGCTTATACGCCTGAGCAAATTCTTTATTTTCCATACAATTGTTTAAGCGGAGATTTGGAGGGTTTAAGCGCTATAGAACCAATATATAACGTATTTGAAGCAAGAAGAATGATTTTAACTGAGGCTTTAAAGGAGGCAGCTATAGTTTTATGGGCTGGAATCGGCATACATAGGCTTGATACAAGCGGAACAGACTGGACTAAAGAGCAAATAGAGCAAATAATTCGCCAGCATATAAGCCAAATTAAACCTGGCAAGCATATAGCTACAACCGCACGTTGGGATATTCAAATTGTTGATTTAAAACCAAACCTTGAAAATTTAATCGCTACGCTTGAATACCTTGATCAAGCTATAATAGCCAATTTTCAAGTTCCAAGGTTTCTGCTTGGAAGAGAAGAAGAAGTTAACAGAGCAACAGCCTATGCTGAGCTTGAAGCATTCATTAAAGGCCCTATTCAAGAAGCTCAAAGATGGATTAAACGCGAGCTTGAAGCGCAATGGTACAATAGGCTTGCTGAAAAGTTTTTCAAAGAAAAAAATGGAGTAAAAGTCCGCCACATGTGGAATCCAATTCAAACAAGCGATTTTATTGAGTTGCTGCGTTCAGTTGCTCAAGCGTATGATAGAGGACAAGGCTTCCTATCAAAAGAGAAAGCGTTTGAACTATTAAATTTAACAGGTGAGAAACAATGATTAAATTCAATTATATCGCTTCAATTCAACCTTCAGGGGATCATTTAGCTAAAATATTCGTTATTGACACAACCATGAATAAGAATAAATGGATGATTACGCCTGAAGCCAAAGTTAAAGCCTTGCAAAGCTTAATAAGCCTGCCTATTGTTGGCTTTGGACATGATAGCAGCAGGGTTGTTGGTCGAATAATAGATTTTGAAGCTAACAGCGCTATTTACGCTATTGCCAAAATAGAGGATGAAGAAGCCTGGGAGAAAATTAAGAAAGGCGAATGGCGTTACACAAGCCCAAGAATAATCGCTTTTGATGTTGAAAAAACAGCTGAAGGCGAAATAGTTAAAAACTTTGTTTTTGATCATGTAGCGTTCGTTGAGCAACCAGCTTTCAGTCAAATGCCCGCTATACCTTTAACCGCTGATTACTGCGATTTCTCTCAAGTTTTAACTGCTTCGCTTAATCAAGGTCACAGTATTGTGACTGAGCTGCCCTGCAATGAATTAGGGAATAAAGGCCATGAAGGTGAAAAACCTAAAGCCGAAATGGAGGGAAAAACCTTGGAGACTAAGCTTAATCTTCTTGAGGCAGGCGCGATACCACCTCACGATTCGCCTAAAGCCCCTAAGGATAGACCTTGGGATGGTGATGCAGCTAGAGAACGAATTAGAGGATGGGCTGGCGGCCCTGAAAAAGAAAAAATAGATTGGAATAAATATGCTAAGGGTTTTGCTTGGGTTGATCCCAATGCGAAAGATGATTTCGGCGGCTATAAGCTTCCGCATCATGATGTTGTTGATGGAGAGCTTAAAGTTGTTTGGCGAGGCGTTGTAGCAGCTATGCAAGCTCTTTTAGGGGCTAGAGGCGGAGTTGATATTCCTGAGGCGGATCAAGAAGCAGTTTACAGGCATTTAACAAACCATTATAGGCAATTTGGTGAGGAACCGCCTGCTCTTCACGGGGAGGTGAATAAAAAAATGGAGAATAAAAATGAAATTGTTGAAAAGCTTGAGGCTGAAATTAAAAGGCTTAAAGAGGAAAACGAGAAGCTTACCACTGCTTTAAAACAAATATTTGAAGAAAAGCATAAGGCTTTAGTTGCTGAAGTCACCGAGTTAAGAGAGCAGCTAGGCCTACCGAAAAATGAGAAATTAACTGAGTTACCAATTGAAACATTGGAGTTTCTTAAAGCTGATTACGCCAATATGGTTAAGCAAGCTTCAATTGCTAAGCCAAAAGCAAAGTTTGAAGCGAACAGCAAAGAAACCGACGTAATTGAATCAGTTAGAGAAAACCTTTTTGGCTATAGAAAGGGGTGAAATGAAAAATGGCAGCTGGAGATGTAATGTATGAATATGGCTTTTTCCTCTTGCCAACAAGCAAAACCGCCACCGCAGCTATAAGCAAAGGCGATGTTGTAAGTTTAACCGATGGTAGAAAATGCGCAGCTGGAGATGATGGACCTTTTGGTGTCGCCGTTACAGATATAGCTAATGGCGAAGACATGAAGGGAAAAGTTTTGATTAAAGGAGTTGTTAAAGTTGTTGCAAGCGGTTCTATAGGGCAATTCGCTTATGTAGCGCCGGATAATAATGGTAAAGTTAAAGCTGCTGCTGCGCTTAGTGTTTCAGTACCTACAGGCGATACGCCAGTAACCTCTAATGCGGCTCAACCAAACTTGGTTGAAGCAGGCAGCTATTGTCCAGACGGCTTGGTGGGAGCAGCTTTAGAAGCGGCCAGCGCAAACGGCGATGTTATAACTATAATTCTTCAATAGGAGGCGGTAAAAATGGAGGAGGTTAAAGGTAAAGTTTGGTATTCACCAACAGCAGGTAAATACTATGCTGGTGAATTATTTGAAGCTCAAATCATAGATGTAAGCGATATAAGCACTATTAAAGCGCAAGTTGTGCTTGATGAAGTTTTAGGCGTAGCTAGACCGCAATACAACCTAAGGAAAGTTGTTAGAGTAGTTCGTATGGATGCTTTAACCGCTAGAATAGATATCGCCACCACTTTAACTGGTCAAGAGAAGGTCCCTGAGCTTACTGAAGCCCCTGTAAGCCCTCAATCCTATACAGCTGTAAACTTTGATTTATGGAAAAACGTTGTTCACGTTGTTGTAAGCGATGAAGCGAGAAAGAAAGCTGCGCATGACATTTTCAGGCTTCAAGTTGAAGATGCAGCTAAGGAACTGGCTAGAATGGAAAACAAGCAAATAGCAGCTGAGTTAGAAACAGCAACAGCTATAACAGGTTCTAATTGGGGCGCCATTTCAGGCGGAGTAAGCACAAACAATCCATTCACAGATATTTTAAATGCTATAACTCAAATACGAGAAAAAGGTTATGAACCTGATTTCATGACTATTTCACCTTACGCTTGGAGCAAATTTATAACGAATACTTGGGTTAGAGATTTGGTTCATTCAGGCTTAGCTAAAGTAACAGTTTCAGGCGGAGAATTTACGCTGCCTGGATACCCAATGATAAGCGTTGTTGTCGATGCTGCTTTAACGCCTACCTTAGCCATTATAGGGTCTAGCAAAGCACCTGCATGCGTTTTGGGTGAAGGCCCAAGCGAAGCAGCCCATTATAGAAATGAAATAGCTGGTTACGATGCTTTCATTATTAGGCAATGGCTTATGCCGAAATTGGTTGTTGCAGATGCTATAAGAAAAATAACTGGTGTCGCAACTTAAACCAGTTAAACTTCTTCGCTTTCTTCTAAACCTCCATTTTTATTTTTGGGAGGAGTTAACTTGTTTTGTTCAGTAAGCGATGTTAAAATGATTGTTAACACTAATTTAACTGATGAGCAAATTAATGCTTTAATTGCTTTAAGCGATGCTGAGATAATTCAAAAAACAGGCATTAGCGAGCCTCAAGGCGAGGATGCTGAGGTTTTTCGTAAATTAAGCATGCTTAAAACAGCTATAATGATTAAATTACGTGATCCACATGCAATAGCTATAGGTAGCTATCGTGAATCGCATTGGCCTATACCGATTTGGCAAGGCGAATACGATAAGCTTATTTCACGCTATATTATTCCAAGCGAAAAAGCAACAGAATATAAAACTGAAGAGCTTAAAGAAAGATGGGAAGAGTAGCTAAAGCCAAAAAGCCGAGAACCCCTAAGCCTCCAACTTTACCAACAAAAACAAACCGTAAGCCTTTAGGCAGCTTAAGACAAAAAATTTTGGAAAGAGATAATTATACATGCCAAATTTGCCATAGAAAGCTTCCAGCCGATCAACTTATTATTGACCATATTATTCCTATTAGCTTTGGTGGAACAAACGATGAATCTAATTTGCGAACTGTTTGCAGGGAATGCCATAAGCTTTTAGCGGCAGCGCCATATTGGAGGGAAGTATAGCCTTGATTAAGGTTCCACCAAAACCAATTAGAAAGTTTATACCAATTTGCAATGCATGCCCGCTTTATGAAGATTGTAAAGCTCAAAACTTCGATTTTTGCCTCATAGGTATTCTCATTTCTATATAAGGCGGTTATTAAATGAGTACGCAGCAATCAAGGTTTGAGCAAATCCTAGAAAGATATGGTAGTACAGCAATTCTTTATTCGCGTAATGAATTTGATGGAGTCCCCAGCGCACAGGCAAGCGATGGAGGCGATATTCCAGCTGGCGTATACTTCTATAGAATTTGCCCAATTGTTGATGGCGAAGAAAAAGCAACAAATAAAATGAGTAAAGTGATTATTGCAGCTGATGGCGGAAAAGTAAGCTTAAGCTGGCCAAGCGTAAGCATAGCATCCAGCTATAAAGTTTACAGAAGCAACGATCCAACTTTTCCTTCTCCAAGTTACCTAGGCTCAGTTCCATCAAACAGTTATGTTGATGCAGCTGCCCAAGCAAATGAAGGTTCACCGCCTGAAAGCTACGGTTCACCTTACATTTGGTTTATAAGCTCTACAGTTAAAATTTTACCTTTAAGCGGGCGTTTAGATCAACAAGCAACAGATAAAGGTATAGTCTCAATTGAGAGACGCGTCGCCTTTATTTCAGGTAGTTTAAATGTTAACGCGCTTGACAAAATCAATTTGGATAGCGTTGAATATGAAGTTTACGCGGTTCAACCATATTTCTTAAACAATGTAGCTATTTATAAAAAAATTGTTTTAACAAGGATGATTGAATGAAGGATCCAAGGCTAATGGTTTTAAATTTAATAAAGAAGTATTGGAGTTTAAATAAGCCTTCACGCGAAGAAATTGTTTGGGCTGTAACGCCTTACAATAGCGAATTAGCTGCTCCTCAAATCAGCGTTACGGATGCTGATGTCGACCATAAATTAATTGCTTCAAACCTTTATCAAGTAAAGCATAACATGAAAATCGGAATATATGTGAAAGGTGCAGAAAATCAAAAAACAAAATTCGAAATGAGGGAAGAAGCTAAAAAAATAATTGTAAACCATCCGAATGAAGCGGAGGATATAAACTATGTTTTTTTAGGCGATGATTGGAAGGATGTTGATGATTTAAAAGTTAAACCTGCGCTTCTCGGGGTTGAAGGCATAATTACAGCTGTTTACTTTGTTATTAAAGTTGTTAGTTGATGGAGTAAACTTGAAGCTTAGCCTTATTTAAAAATGATTTAAAAGGCAAGCTTCAAGGCTTAAACATTCTAAAAGGTGATAAATAAAAATGGAGGAGAAAACCTGCGAGTTATGCAGCGCTCCGCTTGATAAAGACGGTAAATGCACAAACAGCGTTTGCAGAAACTATAGAGAGAAAAAAGAAAATAAAAAGGTTTTGAAGAGGCGAAAGTGAAGTGACTGTTAATCCTTTAACAGGGAAAAATATTTTGAGTTGGCCGCAATACGTGGAGGAAACGACACCCGGTACTTTCCCAGCAAACGCTGCTCTAAACTTTATTGCTCCATACGCGCTTTTCGATCAAGACGCAGACTTAAACCACATGTTCGTCAGTGGATTAGGTTCAAGAGATATTAGGGATATCATAAGAAGCATTGAATTATACGGCTTTACGATGCGGTTTTTCCCAGTTAACACAAGCTTTCTTAAATACGCTACAAACTTAAACCTAGACACGAAAACTTTAAGCCTTGAAGCTAAAATTGATTTTGCTGGCACTACAAAATATTGGCAAGCTACATACGCTAAAGTAAACTATGCAACGCTTCGCTGGGCTCCAGGAGATTTAGTTCGGGCTGAGGTTTATATGCTGTGCAGAAAACCTATCTATGCAACTTCAAGCACAGCCACTCATAGCAGCGATCCTGGAGCGGAACCATTAACTTGGTCAAGCGGTGGCGATAACCCATTTACGCTCGGCGGCTCAAATGTTAAAGTTCAAGCCTTTACAGTCACTATAAGAAACAATTTAAGGCCTGTTTATGCAGGTGGAGCAAGGGAATATGTTGCTTTAGTTCCAGGGGAAAGGCGAATACAAGGCACTATTACAATTCTTTGGGAAAGCACAGATTACTGGGATATCTTAGTAGGCGATCAATACAAGGATATTGTTTGGACCCTTAAAAGCGGAACTCCAAGCTATGCGTTGACTATAGCTGATGCTAAGCTTTCTCGAATAAATCGTTTTCCATGGGCTCCAGGCGGTGATGTTATAGCTGAAAGCTATGATTTCTTCGCTAAAACATGCAGCTTAACTTAAGGCGTTTAAAAATGGAGGAAATTAAAGAAGTTAAAATAGGTGAAAATATTTTTAAAATGCGCGTTTTAACCGCTTGGGACTATGGCGAAGTTGAGGATCAAACACTGGATTGGAGCCTTGGCTTTCCAAAACCTAAAAAACGCCTGCGCGAAATAAAGTTTTTAGCTAAGAGCATTGTGGAATGGACGCTTAAAGATAAAAACGGGAAGCCGCTGCAAATAACAGAGGAAGCAATTAAAGGCTTGCCGGAGCCTTTATTTGCTAGGCTTATCATGGAGTTCAATAGATTGCATACGCCTACAGGCGCTGAGGAAATGCTTAAAAGTTTTTTCTCGGAAAAACAGTTGGAACAGCAGAAATAATCAAAATAGTTCAAGTTGCATGGTTGAAAAACCCGCCTATTCCGCTTGTTATTGATGTTTCAAAATTAAATAAAAAAGAATTTGAAAAATTAAAGAAAATTGTTTTAGCTAGGTGAATTATTTAATGATAGAG
>Ga0078972_1009529_pt1 | contig 19079 bp, 15 predicted proteins | sample YelNatPaOPGAMG01_FD_67568 | JGI IMG/M metagenome (GOLD analysis project Ga0078972, IMG submission 67568) | Hot spring thermophilic microbial communities from Obsidian Pool, Yellowstone National Park, USA - OP-RAMG-01 (SPADES assembly) (version 2) | ecosystem: Environmental > Aquatic > Thermal...
TTCAGCCTTGCCGCGGCAGGAGCATTGGGGCCAATAGCAGACAGGGGTGAGTTTGACCCAGACACTGCCATGGGTGTCGTTTTTTCTTCATCACTTGGACTTTCGTTCTTGCTACTGGCCCTCGTACCGGGCCCAAAGACAGAGGCGCTCAGCCTGCTCTGGGGGAGTATACTCACGGTCACTAGGACGAACCTCCTTCTTATGGCAGGAGTCGCTCTTGGAATTCTCGTACTCCTCAAACTTTTCTACAAAGAAATCGAAGCAGTCATGTTCAGCCGTGAACTAGCCTTAGCCTGCGGTGTTCCAGCAACCGCTGTATTCTATGGCTTATTGGTGGCAAGTGGGCTGGCAATCACCACGTCTCTAAGCGCTATCGGAGGGCTCCTTGTCTTTAGCCTCGTGATTAACCCGGCAGCAGCAGCATATCAAATCGCACGCAACCTCAAGAACATGTTCCTTTTGGCGGTTACTTTCGGCATATTATCTGGCTGGGTAGGTCTGGCACTCTCGTGCATTCTCAACCTCCCCACAGGTGCTTTGATAATTGTAGTCTCCAGCATAATATTTATTACAGCAACTGTTTTCTCACCGAAAAAGAAAAAACTACAGGCAAGCATTGTCGAGGCAGGCAAAACCGAAAATGGATAGGAAGCAATTCTTCGACCAACTTGCGCCCGAGTGGGAAAAGTCCGCGCCTGCGGACTTGAGCCAGCGCCTTGAGCGGGTCGTTTCAATGAGTCGCATATCACCAGGTTGTCGCATACTTGATGTTGGTACAGGCACTGGAGTCCTCATACCTTTCATACTCAAAGCAATTGGCAAAGAGGGCTACGTCCTGGCAATTGACATATCCCCGGATATGATAGCAGTGGCGAAATCCAAAGGGTTCCCCGCCAATGTAGAGTTACAAGTAATGGATGCTCATAACCTGACTGTACCAGACAACAGTTTTGATACGGTAATGTGCAATGCTGTCTTCCCACATTTCGAAGACAAGGAATCGGCGCTGAGAGAACTCCAAAGGGTCCTCCGCCCGGGAGGAACACTTGTGATCTCGCACCCAATAGGACGCGAAGCGGTTAACAAACTACACAGTGAGACAGGCTCAATTGTTGCGGAAGATCGTGTGCCGACTCCTGAACAAATGAGGGATTTGCTAGAGCGTATGGGCTTTGTGAATATCGAAATTCTGGACGAACCCGAATTTTATATCGCCATATCCCATAAGCCTGCATCCTAGCATGCGACTCTCCATACTAAAAGCCCTGCGCATCGTTACCTGATTTGCCGATAATCTGCGTGCTTCTTGTTAAGAAGTCACCAATATCAGAGAACCCATCTCCTGTAGCCGCCATGATTGGCTTTTCGTGCGAATGAAGGCACTCACCCGGCGCTTGACTTGACGTCACTGGTAGAAGCGCGGATAATAGGCAAGCATCCCACTAGGTTTGAGGTTTGCTTGCTAGATTTGTGGGACGGATTCCAATTTTAGCGTGAATCCGGGAAAGGAGAGGATCCGAATGCTAGCAACTGCTACGATTGCGTTGGTTGTGATTCTGGGAATCGCAGCAATTTTCGTCCTCTGGTTGATTTACCTCTATAACCGGCTCATCGTACTGCGCAATAGGATAAATAACGCTTGGTCGCAAATCGACGTCCAACTTCGCAGACGGTACGACCTAATCCCCAACTTAGTGGAGACTGTCAAGGGATACGCGGCGCATGAAAAGGAAGTCTTCACGAAAGTCACAGAAGCCCGCGCGGCGATGGCTCAGGCACAAACAGTCGCTGAGCAAGGTCAAGCTCAAAACATGATAGCCCAGGCGCTTAAGAGTCTCTTCGCTGTCGCAGAGGCTTATCCAGAATTGAAGGCTAACGAGAATTTCAAAATGCTCCAGGAAGAACTTTCCGGTACGGAAAGCAAGATTGCATATGCCCGCCAATTCTATAATGACAGTGTGATGGCCTATAACACCCTGATCCAATCATTTCCGGCCAACTTCTTTGCCGCACTCTTTGGCTTCACCGAGCGGGATTACTTCCCGATGGAAGAGGCGGCTCGTGAGCCTGTCAAGGTGCAGTTCTAGCGTCGAATGTAGCACACCGAAATGTGGAGAAGTCCGTATTTACTTGGATTTAGTTCTCTATGCGTTTAGCGTAGGACAGGTAGATGTACGAACAAATTTCTTCAAATGTGAGGAGATCATACTTTATCATCTTTGCGTTCATTGTCCTTATTGGCTTATTAGGATACGCTTTAGCCGAGTACACAGGTGCGCCTGAACTGTTCCCTCTTGCTGTGGTGTTTGCAATTGCAACTAGTACTATAAGTTACTACCAAAGCGACAAGATTGTGTTGGGCATATCGCAGGCACGACCAGCTACGCGCGAGGAAAACGCATTCCTTATAAATTCCGTGGAAGGGCTCGCAATAGCAGCCGGAATTCCCACCCCTAGGCTTTATATAATTGACGACACTGCACCCAACGCTTTTGCCACCGGACGCAACCCGGAAAATGCCGTTATATGCGTGACCACGGGGCTTATTCAAAAGTTGAACCGTGCGGAAATCGAAGGCGTTCTAGCGCACGAGATGGCTCACATTAAGGCATACGACATAAGACTGATGACACTGGCTGCAGTCTTGGCAGGCACGATCGTTTTGCTTGCTGACTGGATGCGCAGAACCATGTGGCTAGACGCGGGGCGTGACCGCAGAGGACGGGGCGCGTTCAGCCCATTTGTGCTTGTAATCGTGCTTGCAGCGGCACTGCTTGCTCCACTAATTGCCAGCCTAATGCAACTGGCGCTCTCTCGAAGAAGGGAATACCTTGCCGACGCCCAAGGTGCATTACTAACCCGCTATCCCGAGGGGTTGGCAAGTGCTCTGGAGAAAATTGCCGCCGATCCTGAACCACTTGAAGCAGCGAACAAAGCAACTGCTCACATGTACATCTACAACCCGCTCCGTGATTATCGCGGCTGGCTAAACTCACTATTCAGCACCCATCCCCCCATTGAAGACCGCATTCGCCGACTCAGGGAGATGTAAAAGCAGTGTCACACTACCCACTAGGAGCAGGTTTAGAACCACCACCTGGCTTCCATGCGGTTAAACGGAATTTTCGCCTGCTCGCCATGGATGCCATCTTCTATTTTTGCGGCCTGGCATTCATGGATGCGTCCACTGTCCTGCCCGCCTTCCTTGCGACGCTGACAAGTTCTCCACTGGTCATCGGAACATTGATTGCGATCCGACCTGCGGGTATCTTCATTCCTCAATTATGGACTGCGCACTATCTCAGCGGCAGGAAGCAACACAAGTCGTTCCTCATAAAGGTTGCCGCGGTTTCCCGTGTCGCCATCACATTTTTTGCACTCATTTTGTTTGTTTCTGGGCCAAAGAACGCAGGCTTGATGTTGACCGGATTCATCCTTTTTTACACGGCTTTCTGGTTTTCCGAAGGTGGCGCAGGTGTTCCCTGGACCGACCTTGTGGCGAAGACAATTCCGGAGAGGCTCAGGGGCCGACTATTCGGACTGATGCAAGTAGTCGGAGGGTTACTTGCCATGATGGCCGCCTGGCTCGTGAAATGGACACTCGGACCGCACGGCCCCGCCTACCCAACGAACTATGCTTTCTTAATGGCTGTATCCGCCATGTTTTACTGGCTGAGTCTGATAAGCCTTGCGTGTGTCCTTGAGCCCGAAGGTCCTATCGAGAATCACAACGGCGGATTCTGGGAGTATCTGGGCAAACTCGGCAAGGCATTCCGCCAACATTCACAGTTGAAACTGCTCATAGCCATCCAACTATTGGTGGGCATGAATGGTCTCTCTCTTCCCTTTTACATACTGTACGCCGAGAAAGTCGCACGAATTGGTGGGGGAATGGTGGGTGCCTTTCTGTTTGTGCAGACGGCGGGTAGTATTCTCTCTGCGCTCATTACTGGTCAAATCAGTGACCATCGGGGACCTAAATCGGCTATCATGATCGCTGTCATTCTTGCGGTACTCACACCCGTCTCGGCGCTCATGATGAGGAATGCGCCGGGATGGACGTTTGGAATCGTGTTCCTCCTGTTAGGTGGTCTCGTCGGATGCGCATGGATAGGTATGACAAACTTCCTACTGGAGATCTCCTCGCCAGAAGAAAGGCGTGGTTTCATCGGGCTAATGAATACTGCAAATGTCCCTTCGTTGCTTTATCCCGTACTTGGAGGACTCGTCGTCCAGTTCCTTTCACATGAGGCTGTTTTTGCGCTGACCGCGTTGACCGGCTTAATCGCCCTTTTGCTGTGCATCATACTCCCGCCTACGAGGTCGCCAATTTAAACGCAGTAAGCGCAGTGATGAGAACGAGACAGTAACCTCTGGATGGTCTTCCTTGCGGACGTCCACCTATCTTGATATAATCCTGATGCGAAACGGTGTAAGTCTGTTCAGTATCCCGCGTGGAGGTATGGCATGCTCGAACGAGCGAAAGAAGTTCTCGACACCGAAGCCAACGCAATCCTTTCCCTCAAAGAACGTCTGGACGAGCACTTTACTGAAGCAGTTGATCTGATCCTCAAGTGCAAAGGGCGGGTTGTCGTCACAGGGATGGGCAAGTCTGGCGCAATCGGTAGAAAGATTGCCGGAACGCTTGCTAGCACGGGTAGCCCTGCTCTGTTCCTCCATCCTGCAGAAGGAGTCCACGGTGACATTGGCATGGTAACCAGTCAGGACGTGGTTATTGCTTTGTCCAACAGCGGCGAGACAGACGAGATAATGTCCATTGTGCCAATTATAAAACGCATCGGAGCAAAGTTGATCTCAGTCGTCGGCAGAGCAGATTCCGCGCTTGCAAAACACAGCGACGTAGTCCTCGATGCCTCTGTTGAAAAAGAAGCGTGCCCTCTCGGGCTTGCACCTACGGCGAGTACTACGGCTATGCTGGCGCTCGGCGATGCTCTCGCACTCTGTGCGATGGAAGCACGTAAGTTTACGCGCGAAGATTACGCGCTGCTGCATCCAGGCGGTGCTCTTGGTCGCAGATTGACACTTCGTGTGGGCGACGTGATGAGGACTGGCGACCGGGTTGCCATCGTGGATGAAGACGAGATCGTCCGCGAGGTGCTGTTTGCCATTACACGCGCAGGAGCAGGCGCAGCAAACGTAGTCAATGCCGAACGCAAACTCGTCGGCATAATCACAGACGGCGATGTCCGGAGGCATATGCTGGCAGACGAGAGGTGCCTTTACAAGAAAGCCTCGGAAATAATGACCAAGAACCCAAGGTACATAAGGGCAGACCAATTAGCAACCGAAGGGATGCGCATTCTAGAAGTTTACAAGATAGGTGAGCTCCCGGTGCTGGACGATGATTTCAGACCCATAGGAATGCTCATGCTGAAAGATCTGTTTGAAGCGGGCATAGTGTAGTGAACGAAGAGATACTCCGACAAGTCAAGTTGCTAGCAATTGATGTGGACGGCACGCTTACCAGGGGCGAAGTTCTCTACTCTGAATTAGGCGATGAATTGAAGATATTCAACATTGCCGATGGGCTTGCGATTACCTTATGTCAACATGCAGGGTTGCTCACAGCCATTGTCACAGGACGTGAATCTCATGCAGTCGAACGAAGGGCAAAGGAACTTCATGTCTCAATGATTTTTCAGGGGTGTCGTGACAAAGGCAAGGCAATCAAAGAGATACGGGAAAAACATAGAATTACAAAAGAGGAAATCGCTTTCATAGGGGATGACATAAACGATATCCCAGGCTTTCGAGAAAGCGGCGTACGCTTTGCGGTCGCTAGTGGGGCAGCAGAACTTAAGTCCCAGGCAGATTATGTGACCATGCTTCCGGGAGGTGATGGAGCAGTCCGCGAAGTTATAGAAATGATCCTTCGTGCTCAAGGCAAATGGGAATCAGCAGTCCAGAGTTACTTGCGTCAACTAGAACAGGCTGAGTAAGGACATGGGCGATCTGACCATCTTGCACACAAGTGACCTGCACGGAAAGATTACACCCGCCGCGGCAGAAAGAATACATTCGGAGAAACAACTAAGTCAAGGGAGCATACTTCTCGATTCAGGCGACGCTGCCACCTCAGGTAACATATACTTTCGACCGGGCGGCGAACCTATCCTAAAAGTAATGAGCGATGTCGCATATGACGCCATGGCGATGGGCAACCGTGAGTTTCACTTTCTCGCTTCGGGTCTCAAGTCCAAAGTTTCACTCGCTAGATTCCCGGTACTTTCAGCAAACCTAAAGTGCAAAGACCCATCCCAACAATTACCCGTCATTGGAAGCATTACGCTCGCAGTATGCGACTTGAAGGTTGCCGTATTTGGATTGACAGTTCCGATGATCACGCAGGACATGTTTGCAAGCAGAGTGAGCCCCTACATTTTCGATGATCCCATTGAAACTGCAAAGCGGGTGGTACCCAAACTTAGGGACTCAAGCGATATCGTAGTGGCACTTACCCACATAGGAATCGACATGGATATAAAACTTGCTGAGAACGTGCCGGGAATTGACCTGATTCTAGGGGGGCACAGCCACTTGATGCCCCCAAACCATGTTACGGTGCAGAATACGCCAATTTTTCATGCTGGCTGTTGGGGAAGGTACATACGAAAAGTCCTGATGAAGCAGACGAACTCTGGATGGCAAGTGACGACAGAAGTGCTCGATTTACAAGAAAGTAAGAGCCGCTGACCATGCAATCATCACCCTGCCCTATTCTTTCTATTCCGGTTTTCCTCCTGATAATCCTAATAACTGCGTCTCTCGGTAGGAGATTGCTCCTGATCATCAAGGTAACCACTTGTAGCCCGCTGGAATGTTGGCTCTTCAGTACGGCACTAGGGCTTGGAACATTCGCTTATCTTGTGCTTGCAGCAGGTATCTCGAAACTCTTATATTGGTGGGCGATCGCTATTGTTCTTGCCTTGATGGGACTCATATGTTTCCGCCAATCATTCTCCGCGTTGCGCGACACCATCAACGGGTTGAAGCATTTGTCCGCTAGAAATATTGGATTATGGGACTTGCTAACAATCGGGTCTTCACTCGTAGTGGCAGGACTTGCATTAGTCGCCGCGCTTGCTCCTCCATCCATTAGTGATTGGGACGGACTTGCCTATCACCTCGCTGTACCAAAGATGTACCTGCGGCACCACAGCATATTTTATGTCCCATTCATCTCCCACTCCAATTTTCCGTTCCTTACCGAGATGCTCTATACGGTAGGTCTCGGATTTGGGAGTACAGCACTCGCGAAACTTTTCCACTACGCAATGTATGTCATCGGAGCATTAGGCATCTTATGCATCTGCAGGCGACACGTAAACCCACTCGCCGGAACGCTCGGTGCGCTAATCTTCATTTGTGTGCCCCTTAACGTCTGGGAAGCCGGCATTGCCTATGCCGACCTTACCACCGCCGCCTATATCCTCCTTGCAGTCTATGCTCTGCTGAATTGGGAGAAAGACTTCTCCAATCCATGGCTGATAATGGCAGGTCTAATGGGAGGCTTCGCTCTGGGCACCAAGGCGCTCGCTATCATACCTGTCGTCACCCTATGCGCGTGGGTTTTCATAGCAGCCCTGCGCCGAAATGGTGTAAAAACGGCACTGCATGCCTCATCCCTCCTGTGTATGGTCGCTCTTGTCGTCGGGTCCCCTTGGTACATCAAAACGTACGTCTACACTGGCAATCCTGTATACCCGTTCCTGTACAACATCTTTGGCGGCAAATACTGGAGTTCGGAAGCAGCACATTCCTACCGTACTGCACAACTTGAGTTTGGAATGGGACGCGGCTTAGGGCAATTTGTCATGCTTCCATGGAATATTACCATGATAGGGTCTGAGTTTTACGACAAAGGCGCTGTCGTCCTGTTTGGGCTAATCGGACCAGCATTCCTTGGGTTCTTAGGCATACTGGCGTTCCAGCGCTCCCTAACCAAACCAGTGGTTAAATCGCTACTGGTCGCGGCAATCTTCACAGTGTGCTGGTTTTTCCTCATGCAGAGTTCGCGATACCTACTGTCGGTCATCCCCTTGCTATGCATCGCCGCAGGAAGTTCTGCGTCCTACGCAATCACCGAATGGCGCATTGCTCGATATTTCGCTGTCTTGCTCCTGATTCTCTGCGTAGTCATCGGCGCTTTTACAGGTACTATTGCGGAATACGACTGCGGACGTGTCGTATTGGGATTGGAATCGGCTGACGAATACCTGAGCCGTACGCTCAGCATTTATGCCGCTGAGAAAAGCATAAATGAAAATACGCCACCTAATGCACGCATCGTACTATATGACGAAGTGCGTGGATTCTACCTGGACCGTGAATACATCTGGGGAAACCCAGGACACCACGAGATTATCCCATATAATCAATTAAAGAATGGAGACGATCTCATTGACTGGCTGATGAACCACGGCTACACTCATGCCATGATAAATTGGCGCATTGCCGGAGGTAGCACCGAAGGACACCGTCGCCTCCTCTACGAGGCAATCGAAAGCGGTCGAATGGCACACTTAGACACCATCCACAACGTTGGCATTTATGAATTTCGCAAGAGTCAATCGTGAGCATCTTACATTATCGGTCATAGCAGCACTGTATTTTGTGCTTGCAATCCTATACTGCCACTTCACACCGTACGGGATGGCTCCGGATGAAGAGGCACACGGCGAATATGTTCGGTTTGTGGCGGCTCGACACAAATTGCCGGTCCTCTCCGAAGGCGTGACCTACGAAGCACACCAGCCACCATTGTATTACCTCCTTTCCCTGCCGTTTTACGCTGGTGCAAAACTCGCAGGAATCCAGCACCCCGAAGTTGGAGCGCGGCTCCTATCAATTATCCTTGGCGCACTCGGTGTCCTGGTTTGCTATGCGGCGGTAAGAAGAACAGCGCCAGACCGTCCCGAAGTTGCAACCAGCGTTGCTTCGTTTGTTGCTTTCCTACCAATGCGGATTGCGATTAGTAGTTCCGTAAGCAACGACATATTGACGGAATTGTTCTTTGACACAGGGATACTTCTCATAAGCCGGTCTATGTTATATGGTGTTCGATTGAAGGAAACTCTTTTCTTGGGAGTAGTCATAGGGCTTGGTCTTATCACAAAAACAACCTGCATACTCTTGCTTCCCATTGGTCTAGTAGCGTTGTTATATGCTAGCAAAGCTCCGACGTCTGAAAAGTTAAGGCATGTCGCTCTCACACTCCTTATTGCATCCGTGCTAAGTGGGTGGTGGTTCATTCGGAATTACGCCGTTTACGGTGACCCCCTCGCCGCCTCGATATTTGCGAAAACGTTCAGCCACACGGCTAGGCCGGAGTATTGGCTCGAGGAACGCGGCTTCAGCCTGGGGATGTATATTCTCCTTGTCGCCGGATGGACCTTTGCGAGTTTCTGGGGAGTATTCGGTCACATGAATGTATTCATGCCGTGGTGGGTGTACACAATTCTTGGTGTGCTGACTATCGCCGCGGGTATCGGCGCACTCCGAGAGGCAAGCACACTCCAAGAGAAAGGGACTCTCATCCGGGGAATGATACGCGTCTACATCACCGTGATAATGCTTGTGACGCTAGCCTTCATTGCCTTCAATTTCAGGTACTTCCAGGCACAGGGCAGATATCTCCACCCAGCGCTCCTGCCAATCTCTTTCTTCTGGATTGTCGGTATCGGTTACCTACTCCCTCACTCTGCCAAGCGCTTTCTGCCCCTGTTTATTTCTACAGGAATGTTGGTCCTATCTGTGGCCGCGCTCATCACTTGCGTTATTCCTGCATGGAGCGGGATGTAAGTGCCATCTTTCACAATGCCCAGGAGATCTCATTGTTTGGCAAAACTTGACGCAGACGACTTTGTTCGGTATACTACAAGGCGATGCCGCGGCTTATACTCATTGCGGCTTCAAAATCTCGGTTTGGAGCAAGAAATATGACAAGATTGCAGCTCTCTGCGCATACAAGAAAGAACCTAATGAAGAGTTATACAAAGAAACTCCGGCGAGAGGGGAAGATCCCTGCGACCGTTTACGGCAGGGAGCTCCAATCCAAGTCAATCGAGGTACCCCTCGAGGAAGTAGAGCAGATACTGAAGTCGCCAGGTGGTCGTCTTTCACTCATAGAACTTAAGTTGGATGGTAAAGCCTCGAAAGCACATCCAGTGCTCATCCAAGAGATTCAGCGCGACCCAATCACCAAGAAGATTCTACACATAGACTTCCATAGGGTCTCGATGAACGAACCTGTTCATGCCTCCGTGCCGATTGTCCTGGTCGGAGAGGCCCCTGGTACCAAACAAGGCGGCATACTCGAGCATTTCATTCGCGAACTGGAAGTCAAAGCACTACCCGAACATATTCCGTCTCATATTGATGCAGACGTGTCGCACCTTCAACTTGGGCAATCAATCCATGTCGGCGAACTCAAAGTGCCAGAAGATGTCGAAGTGCTGGGACCGCCGCCGGATATCATCGTGGCTACAGTGAGGATGCCTGTCGTGCACGTGGAGGAGGTAGCCGCACCTGAGGCCGAAGAGGAGACTAAGGAGGCAGCCCCGTCTACCGCGGAAAGCGGAGCCAGCGAAGCATCTTGAGGATACCGCCGGTGTGTTTGAAACAGCGTATGCGAATCGCGTTGCCGTACTAGATACGCACGCCAAGCAGCGCCTGAGCAATGTCTATTCTGCTAACAATACCCACGAAGACACCGTCGCGAGTAACTGGCACTACCTTAAGTTTCTTTAGCAACATCATAGACGTCGCTCTGAATAGAGGTTCGTGTTCCTCGAGGCTTATCACGTTGGTGGTCATCATGGAGGACGCTGGCCTGTCACGTACTTGATCAACACGGGCGGCAAGCAAGAAGTCAAGGTCTATTTTGCTCGACTCCTCCGGTTTCCCAAGTTCGTAAGCCGGCACGATAACCCGAATCACATCGTGTTCCGTAACTATGCCTATTAGCCGCCCTTCTGCGTCGGTAACTGGAACTCCATTGCTTCCTGATTCGGCAAGTAATCCAACAATTGCCTCCAGAGAGGTATCGGTACTTGCAGTGCGGACATCACGTCTTGCAATGTCGCCGACGGTCATACATGTCTCCCCTAAGACAAGTGTTCGCTTTCATCTACTAAATCGGCAAAAAAGCCAACTGTCAATAGGGAATTTTAAGTAGTTCGCCAGGCTACCGTTCTAACATATCGGTGTATATGCCTGGCGTGCTGTCCGGAATAAGCACTGCGCCCACAGTCCGCGAATAGAACTCGACTGGACCGACGCCTCCGATTATTGCGTAAGCATATCCCATTTCACGCATCGCCATGAGACACTGAACTAGCAGGACTCTCCCAATGCCCCTGCCTCGATACTCCTCATTTACTCCCGTCGGACCGAAGAAATTGCGGCATGTGCATTCATAGCAACCGAACCCGATGATCTTCTTTTCATGTGTGGCTAAGAAAATACTGGGTGGCTGAAAAGAAAATGCCGTATCTGCCTCATCAGCCCAAGTCTCCGACCATCTGTCAAGCATGTAGCGTCGGACCACGGATCGCTCAAGAGCGCGTGCGCGCCGGATTATTATCCCTTCTGCCCGCAGCCGTTCGACATCATCCTCAACTTCTGGCAACTTAAGCAAACTAACCAACATGTCCGCCATCGAAAATACTTCTTTCTCAATGTACTATTTCTCTTGATTGCACTTCCGAACAAAAGAAAAACCCTTTGCCAAGCCAGGAATCGGAGAAACACCAAGCGCGATTCCAGAGGCAATGACCGCCTTTATGAGGTCAACGCCGATGAAAGGCATGACTCCTAACTGCAACGCACTTCTGAGAGTCACTAAGAAATCGCCTTTCCCGCCGAAACACATCCACACCGCAAGCCAGGTAACTCCTAGAGCATACAGTGCTGCTAATCCACCCAAACCCGACACGACAGCACAAACGCGCGAACTAGCATTGAACCTTTCGAATATCAAGCCGGTGACGTATGCCCCGACCACAAAGCCCACAATGTATCCACCGGTTGGTCCCAGCAAGGCGGCTATTCCAGCCTTGCCTTCCGCGAATATAGGCAGACCCGCCGCACCAGCAAGCACATAGTACGTCTGGCTCAGCGCTCCAAGCCGGCTACCAAGGACCAGCCCAGACAAGATCATGCCTAAGACCTGCAGCGTGATGGGCACCGGCGTAAACCACAAGTGGAACGAGATACGAGAACACGCTATCATCAGACCAGCAAAGAAAACCGCAGATGCCATGCCGGCGACACTGATTGTGCCGGTGCAAACATCCTTTTCGGCGTAGCCTTTCATCAAATCCTCCTTGACAATATTGGCTGGTAATGCTCCTCTTATGATAAGTGGCAACCCCCAGCATGTCAACGCCGACCCATGCATATAATGAGGAAATCCATAACAGTACCGTGGATCGAAATTGATGCATTTGTCTTCGGTTTGCGGTCTCGAAGTTCTTTTGGTAAACTGTGGCAACCAATCTGGGAGTTTTCATAGCAAAGAAAGAAGAAACTGCCATGTCTTGTAAAAGATTAGCCATATCGTTGATTATCCTGACAATCACAGCCTTAGCAAACGCCGAAGGTGTCTTCACCCCACCAATTGCAACCGTCCGCTACGTGCCTCGGTCATCGCACGTCTTAAGAGTCCAATGTGGGGCGCAAACCATTCCCATTCCGTACGAGGTCTTCACCCAACAGCCATGTGCTCGAGGTTTCATCAAGTTTGGCAACAACGGATTACCTGCACAACAGACCGAATTACGTCTGGCCTACGACGCCGACAACCTGTATGTCGTGTTTTCAGGCGCTGAACAACTCAAGTGGACTACGTCGCTTGCGTCAGAAAGCCGTGACGTGCCTGCATGGCGAAATGAATCCGTCGAACTCTTCCTCGATCCGAAGATGGACGGGGAAACATACCTTCATCTTATCGCTGACGTGTCTGGTGGGACGTTTGATGCAACGGGAGATTCCTCGGACGGAAAATCCTGGGACGGCAAGTGGATGACTGTTCCTCTCACTTCCAATCGCGGATGGAACATCGCTGTGGTCATTCCCTTCAAGTCCTTTGGGGTGGAGCGCCCTAAACCCGGCGAAACATGGGCTGCAAACTTTGGACGACATGCGCTGTCGGCAAACGAATTTAGCACATGGTCACCCGTTGGACGAGAATTCAATGAACCCTGGCGCTTCGGACATATAACATTCGCCGATGCTTCGTCGGTCATTGCCTCGGCACCCCTATCTGAAATATCTCTGCCAGGCAAGCACCAACTTACACTATACGTCTCAAACCTCAGTAAGGGCCCAATTAGACTCAGGGCAGAAGGTGTGATAGACGGTAAAAGTTTCCCGCTTAAGACGACTGAACTTTTACCAGGACAGCATGAATTGAAGGTCTCAATGGACATTCCGGATGGCAAGCACGACCTCAGTTTGGCGCTGGTGGAAGCGGCAGGTGAGCGGATTATTTTCAGGAGTGCGCCCCTCCGGGTTGATATTCTGCCCAATCTCACAAGGCTTGCTGAATTCCGCAAGGTGATAACAAGAATAAAACCGCCAAACAAAGAACTCCGTGCACAACTGGAATCATTGAAAAGATCCATTGCCAGGCTGACGACCTCTGCCAGAACCGCAGTCAAGAGCGTGGAAGAATGGTCGGCGCTGAGTCAAAAGTTAGACAATGTCGAGAAAGAGATTGCGCGCCTGCTATACGTGTGCTTGGATAAGGAAGGCTGTGGCTTCGTTCTCGCGGCAGAAAATGCATTGACAAAGGTATTCCGAGACAAATTACTTGCAGTTAACCCAGGCGAACCCGTAACGATCAGCATGGCTAGAAAGGAATTCGAGTCCGCCCAGGTCCTTATTTTGGCACATAAGCCACTCCACGATGTCATGGTCAGCGTTTCCGACCTCAAGGGTCCTGGCGAAGCAATCATACCGAAAGAGAGCGTGAAACTGGAATTAGTAGGGTACGTCCGGACGTACAAACCGAGGTATGATGTAGATTACGTCGGATGGTGGCCTGACCCACTGCTTGAAATGAGGAAGTTTGACGTCCCCGCAATGACCATCCAGCCGGTCTGGATAACCGTGTACACACCCGAGAACATTCCTGCTGGCGACTACCAAGGACAGGTAATCGTCAAGTCATCAAGTGGACAGTCCTGTTCCATACCAATCAAAGTGCATGTGTGGGATTTCACCCTGCCAACCAGCATGCATCTGAAAACAGCATTTGCTCTGTTCCCACATGAAATCGCCGCGTGGTATGGAGGAATGACTGAGGAAATCAAGCGGCGCTATTATGAGTTCTTACTCGAACACCGCTTAAACCCAACTAACATATATTCCGGAGTTCCGGTCCCCAGTAGAGAAGACCTGCCGTGGTGCGTTGAGCGCGGCTTGAATGCGTTTTGCCTCGCTTATACACACAATCGCGACGAAAAGGGACGCAGAGAACTCGCCCAAATGATAAGGGCATACAGAGAATTCTTGAAGGAGAAAGGCTGGTGGGACAAAGCCTACATTTACGGGTTTGATGAGGTGAAGCCTGACAAGTACGCAGAACTTAGGGACATGTATGCATGGATCAAGAGTGAGTTCCCCGACCTTCCTCGCATGTGCACTGTCGTGCCGAATGAAGAACTGAGAGGCTTCGTAGATATCTGGGTACCCCTTATATCAAATTTCAGACCGAGAAAGGCTGCCGAATACGTAAAGAAGGGTGACCAAGTTTGGTGGTATGTGTGTTGCGTGCCTCCCCATCCATTTCCCAATTTCTTTATTGACTACCCTGCAATTGACCCGCGAATCGTCTTCTGGATGAACTGGAAGTACCAGGTACCCGGCTTTCTCTACTATGCCCTGAACAACTGGACCACAAACCGGGAAGTTGCGGGTCTGCCTGGCGAGCATAGGCCGCATCCTGATCCCGAAGCCGCCCAGGCAATCAAAGACGGAAAACGATGGCCGGAAGTAAGTTGGAATACTTACACATTTGATGATTACAATGGCGATGGGCAACTCATATACCCGGGACCAAATGGCGTGCCCTTTAGTTCAATACGGCTTGAGTGCATTCGCGACGGTATCGAAGATTACGAGTATTTTTGCATTCTTGAAGATCTTCTGGCGAAGCACAGCACGCATGCTGATCCTGCGGTCACGGCAAGAGCAAAGGAGGTTCTTGCCGTCAGGGACGCCGTCGTTAAGTCACCGACAGAATATACACTCGATCCACACTTACTGCTCAGTGCACGCGCCGAGATTGCCGAACTTACTGAAAAACTATCGAAGCCATAACAGATGGAGGCCCCGGCAGACACAATGCATGGCGGAGAAGCAAGTCGCCCGAAAAGCGATCCAGTGTCAGCTTATGCTGTCCTGACCGTTCGGCAGAATGGGAGATATGCATACGCTTGCTAGCCTGCCAGGTCCCGAAGGATGTTCCCTGCCGCATGAGCAATCCTGATGCCCGCAAACGGCTCTAACGTCGCCGACAGTATGGGCATTGTCTCATATGTGCCCGGGTAAAACGCATCCGTTGTCGGGATGTACCCATAGCAGGCATTTGCCAGGCCGCCTATGAATGTGATGGGAAATGGAGACCACTCTTTTATGCTCAGCCCGTATTCGACAAAATACTCACCTGGCACCCCTACTATGGCAGTATCACCAATCCGGAAAACCTGGACCTCAACATCTGCACTCTTCCCATCGAGTTCATATTTTTCGATGAGTTCTGCCTGAGTAAGATCAAAAGCGCTGGGATGCCTCATCTTCCGAACCTCGGCTGCCCTGGCTTTCAACTCGGGCGTCAGAGGATGATAAAGAATTTGAATCTTTTGAGACTTTGCAGCCAAGGTTTCCGAAGCCATCTTCACGGAAAACTCCGATGCTGCCAGAGACTTTCCCGCAAGAATGTGCGATATTCGAACTACTTCCTTCCACCCGCTCTGCTCTCTCGGGTCAGTGACATCTATGTGGTTGACGTTGCCTTCTGCACCCTGAACGAATATCACAAGCGGACTCGATTCATACTGCGAACTAACAATCCGCGACATCTCCCCCGGCCAATCTGCCGAGATCTCTAGCCCGCCCATCACGTCCACATGCAGAGCGTAGTTGACGATGATCGCCACCGGACATCCATTTTCATCGTCCACACGAAGAACGGACACTTGAGGATCAATCGGACCATCCGGACCAATTATGTCAGGGTTGAGTTTGCCAGGATTGAACCGAACACTTCCATCCTTCATGCGATACCGACGATTGAATGCGACCCTATCTTCGAACTCTTCGCCGATTCTGAGCGAGACCGGCTTCATGTTTGAGTTTGCCTCGATGACCGCGTCCGCAATGAGTCGAGGCAGTACAGCAAGGTATTCCTCATTCACTGAAACCATGGCGCGGCGCGTGCGTGTCTCTGGTCCCGTATGCGTATGAGTCGCCGACACCATGATATTATCCGCCGGTATGCCCGCTTCACACTCCACAAGGTTTCTAACTTCGGCTGTCTGATGTGACTGTACCCATAAGAGGTCACACACGCAGAGTGCAATCTTTGTCTTACCATCATCGAGAACTAGCGCCTTCGCAAACAGTTCGTCATGTACGCCGGTCGATTCCCGACGATAGAAATAACCTGCCAGTTGAGTTCCTACCGGCGGCGTAATTTTTCGCGTTCCAGTACCAGCCCTCACCATGTCATTTTCCTTTCTTATTTTTCTGATTAACTCTTCGCGTGTTATCTTAACATCTCTCCCACCGCATCCGCAATTCGCGCCCGCGCAGAAGGGTCAATCCGTGCGGAAACAATAGCCATGACCGCACTAGACACAAAGCCAAGTGGTCGGAGAGATTGTCACTCCAACCTGACATAGCATTCTTTACAAACCCGTAGGCTCGGCTTTCGAAGTTTGGATGATTGGATTTCGCGCCAGCCTTGTGCTTTGAAATGCGATTAGTCAAAGCGAACTCCGGTGTATAGGAGCATCTTGGTATCACTGGAGCCATCTGTGCAATCACCGAGGCTCTTCTTCGGGTTGACACTTAGACTGCAGGGTGCTAGACTGAAAACAGTCTCGGGCAAGCCGAGCGAGTGCCTTATGGCACCCCATAAAGGAGGTGGTGGCTATATGGAACATAGTCAACGAGGTGATGCTGAGGGCTAGTTTTAGCCTTCGGGTCATGAACTGAGCCCTCATGAGAGTAGGCGGTTTTAGCCTATGCGGTCATGAACAGCCTCTCTCGGTGCGGTTCACCTTTATCTTTGGGGGTTCGCGTGAGCGAACCCCGCCCCATTCGTACTCATGGCATCAGAGCCAATATAGGTCCAGCGTACCAGACTGCATGACCCTCCGGAAAGGATAAGAACACACATTCTGACAAAGCACCCGTAGACAGCCAGGACTTGAAATTTTCTCAATTTTATGTTATAGAAAGCCATCATAACCCACCTTGAGCACGGATCGGTTGTCTTAGTCCAGGATAACCAACCCAGGTGCTGATTGATCGAGCTCAGCCCGACCGTCGGCAGGAGAGAGACGGAGGTTTGGATAAGCGATTTCAGGTTGTATGCGCAACCTTGTGTGCCTGGCATAATCTGGAAAGAGCAATTTCTGGCTAGTAGAACTTAACTACGACTTATATGTTTCTAAACCCAAGGCTGGTCAGGCAAAGTCAAAAACTGCCAACCAGTCGCAAGAACGCGACTAACATGTGCTTGCGCCTGACTACTGCTCGGACTGTTTGCACTCGGTTGACCACCGGGATCCAGAGGACCATGGGCGAAACTACTAGGACGTGTTGAAACTGGGACGGAGGCTCAAAGTCTCATGAAAGGAATTACTCGCACCGAATTGGTTTGGGTAGGTAAATACGACGAGCAGGGCAACCTGCGGCCGGTGGAGCGCACCATCCTCCCGTTTCAGGTGGTGGAGACGGTCAACGAGTCCAAGGCAGACCGCGAGAAGGCGCAGCGCGATCTGTGGACGCTGATGCCGCGCGACGACACCTGGCGCAACATGCTCATCTGGGGCGATAACAAGGTGGTGATGTCCTCCCTCCTGCCGCGCTTTGCCGGCAAGATCAACCTGATCTACATTGACCCGCCCTTCGCTACCGGGCAGGACTTCTCCTTCCGCGTGCGCGTGGGCGACGATGTAGGGGCGAGCGGTGGCTCGCCCGTTGAGTTCGTCAAAGAGCCGTCCATCATCGAGGAGAGGGCCTACCGCGACACCTGGGGGCAGGGGCTGGACTCCTACCTCCAGATGATGTACGAGCGGCTGGTACTGATGCGGGAGTTGCTGGCGGAGGATGGGAGTATTTGGGTTCATTTAGATTGGAGAGTGAATAGCTATGTTAGGGCTATTCTAGACGAGGTATTCGGCATTGATAATTTCAGAAATGAAGTCATTTGGTCTAATGAAACAGCGTCCGGGTTCAAGTCGCAGGCCGGAAAATTCATAAGAGGACATGACACAATATACTATTTTTCCAAAGGCCCTAACTGCACATTCAATAAAGAATTCCTGCAGAGATATTCAGACGCAACCGTACGCCGATATGACAAAATAGACCCCGAAGGAAGAAGATATAAAATCTATTATGAAAACGGTGAGGAAAGAAGGCAGTATTTGGACGAGTCGCAAGGTAAGCCAATTCTGGACGTCTGGACAGATTTGCCTTCGTTTCAAACATTGAATGCTTCTAGAGAGTATTTGGGCTATGCAACACAGAAGCCAGAAGGTGTGATTGAAAGGATTATAAGAGCCTGCTCCAACCAAGGCGACCTCGTCGCCGACTTCTTCTGCGTGCGCAAGGGGACACGGGTGTGGGTCCCCCTCCCAACCTCCCCCGTCAACGGGGGAGGTTGTCTGCGCGCCGACGGGGGAGGTTGTCTGCGCGCCGACGGGGGAGGTGCTTTGCGCAGCAACGGTGGCGTCTCCCTCCCTGGTGCCAGTGCACACTCCCTCCCCGCTGCCGGTGGGGACTCCCTCCCCGCTGCCGGTGGAGACTCCCTCCCCGCTGCC
>Ga0078972_1009531_pt1 | contig 19078 bp, 20 predicted proteins | sample YelNatPaOPGAMG01_FD_67568 | JGI IMG/M metagenome (GOLD analysis project Ga0078972, IMG submission 67568) | Hot spring thermophilic microbial communities from Obsidian Pool, Yellowstone National Park, USA - OP-RAMG-01 (SPADES assembly) (version 2) | ecosystem: Environmental > Aquatic > Thermal...
TTAAGATTTGAACCAAGCTTTGAAGTTTTCAAATTTATTAAGTACTGATTGAAATATTTGGAAGCTGAGATTTGTGGAATGTAAACCCTTCCGAAGGGGAAGCCCTTCGGGAGGGGATAAAAAGTATTTTAGGGGTGACCGGCCGGCCGCCCCTACAAGTACTTTCAGACATCGGATGTTTCAAAAACATCCGATGTCTTTTTGTAGGGCGAGCGCAGTTTGCCCCAGTCGCATTTCGCCGAACAAGGGAATTTCAGACATCGGATGTCTGGCAGACATACGATGTCTAACCGTGATGAATCCCGTTGGGGAAAAGAAATCGGCTTCTCGATTATATGATTTCGTAGGGGCGAATAATTTTTCGCCTCTACAAAAACACAATTACCAACCATTCCCACATCATCATCAACATCTTTGGGGCAAATCTATGTGTCTGCCCCGTAAGTGCTTTGGTGAAATGAATTGAGTAATTTCCAAAAAATATGATTTCTGGTCATAAAAGATTAGCAATAATTTCATTGGTTTGCTTATTTTTGCTTTACAACTTTTTTAGTTTTAATTTTCCTTAAACTTTTTTGTTTTATGATAGAAAAATACTTAATTAGTTTACAAGACACATTAAACAAAGGAGATGCCCGAGAAGAGAGCTTCTACGTTCATCTGGAAAATTTAATCAAAGATTTTGCCGAGGCGAACCAAATCAAAAACCTTGATATTACGATACTCCCCAAAAAAACCGAAGCTGGCAATCCCGACTTCCGTATTTGGGATGGAAAGCATCATATCACTGGCTACATCGAAGCAAAAGAACCGTCGGTAGCTCTGGACAAGATTGAGGAGTCTGAACAGCTAAAACGCTATCGAAGTACTTTCCCAAATGTTATTCTCACAAACTTCTATGAATTTAGACTATACAGGAACTGCGAACTAATAAAATCCGTTTCGATTGCCAATCCTTTTGTTGCTTTGAAGCTTCAAACTGTTCCGTCTGTGGAAAACGAAACAGAGTTTTACGATTTACTGAACACCTTTTTCTCGTTTTCACTACCACAAGTTCGCAATGCAAGGTCGTTGGCAGTGGAACTGGCAAAGCGGACTCGCTTTTTGCGAGATGAAGTAATCAGCATTGAACTTGCAGAGGAAGAAAAGCAAGGCAGAAGAGCAATTTTAGGATTTTACGAGGCTTTCAGAAAGTATTTAATAGGAACTCTCACCAAGGAAACATTTGCCGATTTGTATTCGCAAACAATAACCTATGGCTTGTTTGCTGCCCGCACTCGTAGCGATAATTCTTTTAACAGAGAACTGGCTTTTAAATACATTCCAAATACTATCGGTATCCTCAAAGATGTATTTCATTTTATTTCTCTCGGGAAACCACCAAAATCTCTCGAAGTAATTGTCGACGATATTGCCGAAGTGTTGAATGTTACAGATGTTAACAAAATTCTTCACGAGTATTACGAAGAAGGGAAAGGACACGACCCTGTAATCCATTTCTACGAGACATTTTTGAGTGAATACGACCCATCAATTCGAGAAAAGCGAGGCGTGTATTACACGCCCGAACCAGTCGTTAATTACATCGTCCGTTCTGTGCATCAATTCTTGAAAACGCACTTCAATATCTCCGATGGTCTCGCCAGCGAAAATGTGACATTGCTCGACCCAGCAGGGGGAACCCTAACTTTCCCTGCCGAAGCAGTGAAAGTCGCTGTCGAAGAATTTGTGGAAAAATATGGCTCGGGAGGGAAACAGAAATTCATTAAGAATCACATTCTGCAAAATTTCTATGCCTTTGAACTGATGATGGCTCCCTATGCTATTGGGCATATCAAAATGAGTTTTCTTTTGGAAGAGCTTGGTTATCGTTTGAGCGATGACGAGCGCTTCAAACTCTATCTGACCAATACTTTGGAAATGGAGGAACTGGAACAAATCGAAGTGCCCGGATTAAGTTCGCTGAGCGAAGAAAACCATCTTGCAAGCAAAATTAAAAAAGAACAGCCGATTTTGGTTATCATCGGTAATCCCCCGTATAGCGGGCATTCAGCAAATCAAAATGGATGGACGGAAAAACTTTTGAAGGAGAATATCGATGGTCTCCAAAGCTATTACATCGTAGACAACGAGCCGCTTAGGGAGAAAAATCCTAAATGGCTTCAGGACGATTATGTAAAGTTTTTGCGTTTTGCCCAATGGAAAATTCACAAGGCGGGCGCAGGCATCGTTGGTATGATTACAAACCATAGTTATCTCGACAACCCAACTTTCCGAGGTATGCGCCAAAGCCTAATGAACACCTTCAATGAAATTTATATTCTCGACTTACACGGAAATAGTTTAAAAAAGGAAACCTGCCTCGATGGAAGCAAAGACGAAAATGTATTCGATATTCGCCAAGGAACTGCAATTGCCATATTTATCAAACAGAAAGATAAAAAAGGATGCAAAGTATACCATAATGATTTATATGGACTTCGCGAAACCAAATACAGTTGGTTGAAGGAACATAGAGCAACTCCAAAAAACTACAAACTAATCAAGCCAGAGAAACCATTTTATTTCTTCACCCAGCGAAAAACTGAAAGCATAAAAGGATATTTAAGATGGAAATCCGTAACTGAAATTTTCCCAGTTTATAGTGTTGGAATTGTAACAGCTCGTGACAATTTGACCATCCGCTGGACCGAAAACGAGCTTTGGAATACAGTTTTGAGATTTTCGAAGATGGAACCTGAACTTGCGCGACGAGCTTACGACCTTGGTCCAGACGCTCGCGACTGGAAGGTGCACCTGGCTCGGGAAGATTTAATCCAAAGCGGTCCCGACAAAAAATATGTTAAAAGAATCTTGTATCGTCCGTTCGATATTCGGTATACATATTATACAGGAAAAAGCCGTGGCTTCCATTGTATGCCAAGACCCGAAGTGATGCAACATATGTTAATGGGCGAAAATCTGGGGCTGATTACTTCAAGGATTATCAAAGGTGATAAATACCAGCATACTTTTATTTCGTGTAATATTACGGATGCTGCTTTACTTGCTGCAAACACAGCATCAAGTTCTTATCTTTTCCCACTTTACCTTTATACCAAGCAGGAAAAACCAAAAAAGAAGTCTGTTAAACTTAGTTCTTGGATAATTTTTGAACCAAAGGCGGAGTATTCCGCAAACCGCAAACCCAACATATCAAGCGTGATTTGGGAAAAACTTAATGAACATTACAAACATTTGCTATCGCCAGAAGATATTCTTCACTACATTTATGCAATTTTGTTTTCAAATAAATATCGTTTAAAATACGCAGAATTCCTAAAAATAGATTTCCCAAGAATCCCGTTCACAAGCGATTACAACCTCTTCAAATCAGTTTCAACTCTTGGCTCTCGCCTTGTAGAACTTCACCTTTTGGAAAGCAGAATGCTCGACCGTCCAATCTCCAAATTCCAAGGTGAATCAGAAAATGACAAAATCGAAAAAGTTGAATATATTCCACAAGAAAAAAGAATTTACATCAATAACGACAAATTTTTCGATAATGTAACACCAGAACTTTGGGAATATTTCATTGGCGGCTATCAAGTTCTTCAGAAATATTTGAAAGATAGAAAAGGCAGAACAATGGACGACCCCCGTCATTTATGTAGAGTTATTACCGCACTGGCCAAGACCATCGAAATCCAACAACAAATTGACGAAATCTACCCAAAACTCGAAAACAATTTGATTGAGTTTTAGTCAGGCAATTGTTTAAATTCAGCAGTGTTTTACAAAGTGCATTTTTCAAAAAATTTGTTCAAAATTTTGAAAACGCAAATCTTATTGGAGATATTCGTAAATTTGTAACTTTATGAAAATTGGATTAATACTTACAGCTGGTGGAATTGGCAAGCGTTTTGGTTCCGAAACTCCAAAACAATTTGTTTTTTTGAAGGGCAAACCTTTGTTCATTCTCACTTTGGACAACTTACTGAAAATTCAGGAATTCAATAACATAATCTTAACTTATCCAAAGAGTTGGGAAAATGTTTTCTTTGATTTAATCGAGCAGTTCCCTCCTTCGAGAACCGTAGATTTTGTCGAAGGCGGGAGTGAACGCTTCTATTCGGTTTGGAATGCACTTCAACATCCGTCGATTAAATCCACCGACATTGTTTTAATTCACGATGCAGTTCGCCCTTTTGTTACATCTTCTTTGATTGAAAGACTTCTAAACGGAATAGCTAACTTCGACGGAGTGATTCCCGGCATCAAGGTTAAGGATACCTTGAAGGAGTCCGACGAAAATGGTGTGGTTTTACACGCATTGAATCGCGATAAAATTTTTGCTATTCAAACCCCGCAGGCATTCAAAACCCAAATTCTTGTGGAATCTTATAGCAAAGCAATTAACGAGGGCAAAATATTTACGGACGACTCTGGAGTTGCCGAATTTGCGGGTTTTAAAATCAAAATCGTAGAAGGCGAAGAAATAAACATTAAGATAACAACCCCTCTGGATTTCGCTTTCGCCGAATTTTTAAACATTTAACATTTCCATAAGATTAATATGCCATTCTGAAGGAGCATGATAATTTTCTTTTGTTCCTTTGTTAAAACATAGAAATTAGGAAAAGCATAAATTTTTTTCGTGAATTTTAATTTAGTTGTTTTAGAATTAAAAAGGATATTTAAGAAAATTATTGATATTTCCCAGACATCGAATGTTTCGCAAACATCCGATGTCTTTTGGCAGGGCGAGCACTGTTTGTTCTATACGCATTTCACCAAACGAGGTGTTTCCCAGACATCGGATGTCTGCCAGACATCCGATGTCTATCCGTGATGAATTCTGTTGGTGAGAACAATCCCAAAATGATGTTTCCGAGGTTCCAACGATGTAGGGGCGACCGGCCGGTCGCCCCTACATGGATTTTCAGACATCGGATGTTTCTAAAACATCCGATGTCTTTTCAAGAACATTCTCGGGTGAAGCTTACTCTACCACCACCGGCACGGTCTCGCTTCCGCCACTCCAGCGGATGAGGATGAAGTATATTCCCGCGGGGATGCCACTGCATTCCCATTCCAACTCGCCGCTGGTTGTGCTCCGGGCGTCCACTCGTATTCGCTCCTTCCCCTCCACCTTCCGTCCCATCGTATCATACACACCGTCGATTGCTTCCCGCAGGTCGAAACTCCCGTCCCAAGCAACACGAGCCTTCACCCGCACCTTCGCCGGCTGGGGGTATGGCTCGGACGCCCAGAAGTGTGTGGTGTAATACCGCTTCTCTACCGTAGTTTCTTTGACTATGCTCGGCTCCTGCTTCTTCAATGTAATCTTGTAGTAGTTGAACGGACGCAACGAATCGCTCAGCCCTGCGATTGCCACATTCCCACGGAAAATCACGCTCTCGAAATTCGGCTTGCCGTAGTCCCACTCTCCCTCTCGCCATTGGGTGAGGTCGTTGCGGTCGGTATTCTCCAAGAACAGCCCCCGCCCGACAAGGTAGAATCGGTCCGAGATGACCATAAGCAAAGGACGGCACTCCCCTTCCTCAATTTCCCAGAGTAATTTTAATTCATTCGTCTTTCGGTCGAAGAGATAGAGACGGGGAGGTGTAACCATCGTGAAGAAAAGACTGTCTTCATTTAGTGGGAAAAATTGAATGACTTCTTCATTTGGGAAAAGTAGTCTGTATAAAATTTGTTGTGTTTTCCCAGAATCAGGGGTGTAGCGAATTTCAAAGTCCCATTGCTTAGAATACTCGTAATTTTGGGCATACCCAAATAGTATAAACCCAGAATTGCGTGATGGCATAATGTAAAGATTAGTAAATCCCTTGAATGTATTCAATAAAGTTGGCAACGATTGTGTAAATCCTGTGTCGATTGAATAAAATGAGGTATGAATTGAGTCATTAAAAGTATATGTAATGTACTTAGACAATGTAAAAAGGTAATTAGGGCCAAGTTGAATGGCATTGGAGCCTCGAAAATAGTAGTTTTTAAATCTTTCGAACTTGTATGTTCTCGAGAAATCTTTTGTGTATGCAAAGTCTAAATCATCTGGACTTAGGGAGCGGTCGCCAAACCAAAGCCCTCTGCCAGTAGAGTCAATATAGAACATATAAGTGTGGTCAGAAGTTGAAAAATAGCCTGTCTTTAAACCGGTATAAAATGTATCAATTGGGTTATAATTGGAATCCACAATGACATATGGAAGTCTATCAGTGTCAAGTCCTATTTCAGTTGGAATAAAAGTTATTCCACCATCTGTTGACCTATCGACATCGTTGTTGTATTCATCGTAATCATTTAAAAAAACAAAGATGGAATCATAGAAAATAAACCTTGGGGAACAATTTGGATGAAGGCTTGAAACCAAACGCCATTCCTTACCCTTATTTGTAGTTAAAAATATACTGTTGAAAGCGGAAACTTTAACAATTATTGAATCCTGAAAAACATAATGTTCAGAACGTTTTAGAAACCATTCGTTTCGAGACTCTCCGCTAATCCCCATACTATCGGTTCTAATGTTGGGAGTATAATATTTGTTTTCAAATAAATTATTGTAAGGCAAAAATTTCAAAGAATCCTTGCTGAAGAAGCTAAGTTGATAATCCCAAAGGGTCCCCGGACGATTTCTACTATTGAAAGGTGGGTTTTTCATAAGATACTTTTGCGATAATTTTAAAGTACCAATGAACAAAGTGTCTTTAAGGTAGAAAAACAAATTACTTAAATGCCGAAACCCCAGGCGAGAAATCTGGCCCCAATAAGTTGAGTCATATGGATTAAAAATTCGTTTGTCAGGGAAAAAATAGTTAAAATTTTCAAATGAAGTATCACAGACAGTAAAGACACCATTCAAAGTTAGCAAATATTTATCAGGTCTTATTTTTATTATTTTCTCAAACACATATGTTTCTGGGTTATACTCGTCTAAAAATTTACCTCGAACATTAATGGTGTGTATAGTTGACAAATCTTCAGAAATGTAACCAAAGCCATTGGTGTTAAAGTTGGGACCACTAACGATGATTTTATTATCATAAAAGTAAGCCCGATAATGTGGAATTTGGATAGAACCGAGCAGTTCGCCTTTTTTTGTGTATCGAATAAACCCACTATCAGTATTAACAATTAAAGCATTATCAGAAACAAACAAATCCAAAAAACTCTCGTTCCGGTGATTTTCGACATTTAAAACTTGCCAATCTTTTCCAAAGTTTGTAGATATAAGAATTTTTCCATTTGATATAGCTCCATATAGGGTGTCGTTGTAGTTAACCAGTCTAACAATTGTCCCTTGGCAAGTGTCGATGAATCTCTTTGCCCAAGTCTTTCCTTTATCATCAGAAATTAAAAGTGCACCTTGAGAACCATAGATAATAAGTTTTTCATTAATCCAAACAGCACCTTCCCAATTAATTTTTAATGGGGTTATCTCGAAATTCGATATAGAAAAAGAAATTAAAGGAAATGCAGTTAGCAAGATTATCCAAGCCTTTAAAAAAACTTTTTTTCCCATTATTATCACCTCCTTTATATTTAAATAAGATGCCCCAAACTACAAACGTTTGGGGCTAAAGTTTGTTTTAAGGTAGCAAAGGACCATCAAAACCTCCCGGAATGCAATCGTTGTTTATATGAATACAAACTTCCCAGGGGTATTTTGCTCTTAAATTATAGTAATACTCTGGGTTATTCTCCTGACCTGGCGGCGCATACATATAAATTTTTATGTAGTCAGTATTCAAACAACTTGGCATAAGAGGCTCAGTAATTAATGTAGTTCTTTCGTATTTAACGTGGGGCTCGGGGCAAGGAGGTTCATTACATTTATCATCGCATAAACAATAGCACCAAGTAAAATGATGAATACACACAGCATAGCAGTCATTTGAATATTCCATTGTATAAGCATAAGAATTATTCGGAACATATTTTATTCTAACGCAAAGGGGTTGGGCTATAATAATGCTTGGTGTTTCATCTTTAAAACCGCACGGTTCTATACCGCAATATTTTAATCCCGCTTCATATAAGAACCAATTTTTAACGGCTTCGAACAAATCAACCTGGCAATTCCCAAATGGAATGTCATATTTTTTTATTAGCACACAGATTCCATTATGTGTTACATCACAATGATAACAAACAGTAACTCTAAATATGTAGGTTAAGCTATCTGGACAGGTTACAGGAACTTCGACAGTTGTTTGCATCCACCCAAGTGGGCACTCATCAGGAAGATGAGTAGTATCGATGAAATTGCAACTCCAGATTTGAGAATACAAAATCCGGGAGGATAAGAAAATAAAAAGAAAAGTGAGAAAATATATCTTTTTCATTTTTTGTTCCTTTAATTTTGTTTAACAAAATTACTTATCAAAAACAAATTTTCAAAGCGAAGTCCAATGTTTTTTGCACGAAGGTTTGGTTGAACATATCGCAAAAGAATTTCCCAAGCCAGTGCACTTTGGCGGTCCACGACAATTTGAACAGAATCTATGTAATTCAGAATGTTTTCTCCGAGATGAAGTGCTCTCTCTCTCTCTCTCTCTCTCTCTCTCTACAGCTTGGCAAATTGGATTAAACACAAAAGGGGGTTCGTGCAACAGAATTATTCCCAGCTTCGCAACATTAGAAAAGGCATTTCGACACCAACGCCAAAACATTTCCAAATTCTGCTGAAGTTCAAATAGCAATATACAAAAAAATTCAATGTATTGATTTATCATTTTTGTTCTGCACAAAGTATAAATCCATTTGCTTCGCCTCGCTCGATAAATGCATTTTTAAGTAATTTTGTTATTTAAAAGTGGAGGTGTTATGTTTGCGGAACCAATTTTGTTTAAGGAACTCTTCAAAGGGTTTACTGTGCTTCGATGGAACGATAAGCTCCGACCTGTTGAATTTATCGAAATGGACAAGCATTCCCACAAGATGATGATTGCGTGGTGCCTTGCCAAATATGAAGAGGCAAGACGGAATGAAGTCAATTGGGTTAATATCATTCGTGGCGGGGTCTACGAGCTCCTTCGTAGAGTTGTTATACGGGACATTAAAAATCCAATTTTTTTCAGAATCCAAAAAGAATATAAAGATGTTTATAAAAAGTTGAACGAATGGGTTTTTAACTATTTCAAAAGCCGATTGAGCGACGAAACATTGCTAAATGAACTTTATGAATACATCGTCGAGGACGCTCTAATCGATGATTTCAGCCGATACATTCTGGATGCAGCACACAAATACGCCAGCTATCTGGAATTTCTTTTAATCAAGCAGATAAATCCTTTGGGCTACCAGATTGAAGAAATCGAAAGAGATATGCTAAAAGATATTGCACGCTTTATGGAATTGGAAGGGATTAGGAAACTTGCCACAAGGCAAAAAGTTGCCGATTTTATCGAACTCTGCTCGCAGCTTCGATTCCAAATCCGATGGTCCCAAACTCCGCGAATACCCCGAACATCCGTGCTGGGTCATTCGATGTTTGTGGCTTCGGCTTCTTACTTTATCACCCGAGACAACAATCCCTGCCCTCGTCGGCTTTACAACAACTTCTTTGGCGGGTTGTTCCACGACTTGCCCGAAACGGTTACACGCGATATAATCCACCCCGTCAAAAGTTCATCGGAAGATTTCGAAGCCATCATCCATAATCTTGAACAGGAACTCGCAGAAAAGGAAATCTATCCTTTGCTGGAAAGCTCGTGGGTAAACGAAATCCGCTACTTCACGCAGGACGAGTTTCTGAACAAAGTCGTAATCGATGGGAAAGTTGTAACAATCGATTCCGTCGAAGAGATTTCGGAAAAGTACAACAAAGATGAATTTTCGCCATACGATGGGAGGATAATCCGAGCAGCAGACCATCTTGGGGCTTATCTCGAAGCCAAAAGTTCCATAGATTTTGGTATAAGGTCCGAAGATTTAGCCTCTGCAATCGAAACTATTCGAAATAGTTATCAGATAAAAATCGGGGATGTCGATTTTTCCAGTATTTACAATGGACTTTGATACTCTTTCAAACAAATTGATAGAAACAATAAGAAACGATTTTGTCAATGGTAGCCTGACTATCGCTAAAAATGCGTTACGTGGATTAATTGAAATTGTTGAGAGGGCATATCCAAACGATACGAACAAATTGGGCCGATTTGTCATTGAGTTGAAGAAGACCAAGCCTGCAATGTCGGCACTGCAAAATGTTTTGGAACGAGCACTTTCGGCGGTGTCTTCGGGCGACCGCTTCGCGTTGATTTTGCAATTGAACAAACTTTTAGAATTGTTGGAAAAGTCAACAAATGACGCAATTAATATTGCAAAAGAATATATAACTCAAAATTTCACCCCGCCCTATCGAATTGTAACGGCATCGTTTAGCTCGACTTTCCTCAAATTTGCTAAAGAATTAAGCCAGATTGAATCAACTGAAATTTTCTGTTTAGAATCGAAATGGGCTGGGCAGGATTACAGCGTGTTGCTTGCCGAAAAACTTACTCAAATTGGAGTTGTTGCAAAGAATTTGCCTATGGTTGCCATTGGCACAATAGCGAATTGTTCTTTTGCTATGATTGGGGCTGATTGCGTTTCCCACAGTGGCGTCGTCAACGGAGTTCCAAGCCAGAATTTGGCACTCCAATGTAATAACCACGATGTTCCTTTGTTTGTCCTTGCAGAGTCAATCAAATACTCCAGAAAATGTAATCCCGAATCTGGTTTCGACTTTATCGATAGTTCTTTGATAAGCAAAATATTCTCTGATGACATTTTCGAAAATAAGTAAGTTATTGATTCACAATTAAATATTTTTTGATAAATTGAATTCTGCGGTTTTGAAAATATAAAGAGGTATGAAATGGCAAGAATTACCTCAATTTTTGGAGTTTTAATCATTGCTCTTTTGCTTTGCCAGTCGACTTATTCTTAACAAACGAATTTTCGTGCGATTCGAAATGCAGGAGTGGAGTTCATCGAGAACAAAGGGTTTAACATATTGTGAAACAAAAAGTTTGTCCCAAACATTTGCAGGAATCTAAAACTAGTTCAATTTGATATTTAAATAGAAAATGTTTTTTTCCGACATCGGATGTTTCGAAAACATCCGATGTCTTTCGAGGATGAACAATGGTTATGTACCATTGTAAGATACCAAATATCATTAAAAGTGGAATTTTATGTGGACGGAAATGCCCTGCTTGCAATGATTGGGCATCCATCCAGAGGAATTTTATTTCCTTGGCATTTCGCGGAAAAGGCGCTTGACGTGCTGTTCGGTTACGCCGAGGTCGCGGGCTATTTCCTTGAAAGACTTCTCGGAGTTTTCGCGAATGTAGCGGACAATGAATTTGTCCAGCCGCGCCAGCTTTGGAATATAAATCGACAATCCTGAGCAATGTTTCATCAATTCCCGGACAGTATCGATTCCACAAGCCATTGCAACAAGTTTCAAATCCTCTGTCAAATCTTCGATTTCCAGTTGCGAGTAAATGTCTTTTCGATTTTCCATTTCAACTACCTATTTTTATTTTAAAAATTTTTCATATATTTGTATTTGTAAGAAATACATAACTTTTATGTATTTCTTACAACAAAATTAAGTAAATTTTACAAAATATCAAAATGGAAAATTTAAATAAAGAAATTGGGGAAAGAATTCGGTTCATCAGAAGCATATTTAATGAAGGCGGGAAACTTTCGGCAAGCCAATTTGCGCATCTTTTGGGTGAATCTGTCCACAAGATTTTGAATTACGAAAGCGGGCGGGTGCAGGTTCCTCCTTCGTTTCTGCTAAGTCTTTACAAACGTGGGGTAAATCCGATATTCATTTTATCGGGCGAAGGAGAAATGTTCGCCCCAAATGCTGTAGGAAGAGAACTTAAACGTAAGCTCGAAGCAAAACTCTCGCCGAAACAAAGCGAAAGCCCTTCCAAAAGGGAAGATACCCAAACTGAACACAAGCCCTCTGCCTTGCCCACCAACGTTCCAATTCCCGAGGCGAGAATCGATGAACTTATTGAGCTTGCTCGTTCATACACTGTTGCCGCTGGAGATATTATGCGACTTCTTTCTTTGAGGAAGAAAAATGAATGAATTGGAGCGTAAAGAGATGATAAAGAAATTCGAGAGAGTTCTGCTTTTCTCTCATCTAACGAACAAGATTCCGCCGGAATACTTTCGTTTGGCTCAAAGTTTGAAGAAAATTGGCGTCGACCCCGAGGAGATTATCGAACAGGCTTTCTACAAATTCGAGATGCTTTCGCTCTTGTTGCAAATTGGCGAAGCTCTACCAACGGTTTACGAAAGCCTTTCGACATCGCCTCACGAAGTTTACAACTTCGAGAATAAAGAAAAAGAGGAATCTATACCCACGGGCAACTTGATTTCGTTTACCGTTGTCGGCGATTCGATGATTGGAGCAGGAATAGAAGACGGCGACGTGGTCCTGGCAGAAAAATCCCATTTTTCTAACAATTCAATTTACATTGTCAAAATTGCCGATAGTTACTTTGTCAAGCGAGTGGAACTTTTCCAAAATGGCTATCTTTTGCATTCCGAGAACAAAAGATATAAATCCGTATATATCGATAACACTTTCGATATTGAATTTGTAGGAAAAGTAAAATATGTCGTGAAAAGAATCGAAAGAGACTAAAAGGCGGGAAAAATTACTTCCATTTCTACTTCAAAGCTGCAATGTCCATAATTCAATCAAATGTGAAAAACAAAATGTGACTACCAATTTTGTAGGGGCGACCAGCCGGTCGCCCCTACAAGATTCCCAGACATCGGATGTTTTAGAAACATCCGATGTCTTTTTATAATGAACGAGGAGTTGTGAACTTATTTGAAATGTCTTTTGGGTCATATCTAAAAATTCTTTTGAAATTCGATTGGGGATGGTTTTGAAATACTTTTGAAACCTTTTTCTGGTGTGTATTTGGAGCTTCCAATAGTTTTGCATCGTGGCGAAAATGATTTCGCTGATGTTTGACAAAAAGGAGGTAAAGATGTGGATTGAAATTTTTCGCACAGGCACTTTCACCGATAGTTCAGGCATTACCGAAACTTTTACCGAAAGCGACCTGGACAAAATCGCAAGGAAGTATAACGAAAAAGTCGAGCAAGACCCGTCGTTCGAAGCTCCACTGGTGAAAGGGCACCCCAAAAGCGATAGCCCTGCTTACGGCTGGGTGGAGCGACTTGCCCGCCGTGGAAGCGTGCTCTATGCCAAGTTGAAATCGTTGACCAATGAAATCATCGAAGACATTCGCCAAGGCAAGTTCCGTCGCGTTTCGATTTCATTGTATCCCGACTATTTGCTTCGGCATATCGGTTTGTTGGGGGGCGAAACCCCTGCAGTAAAAGGATTGAAGCCAATTTCCTTCGTGGAATTGGACGATTCGCGAACCTTTGAGTATTCGGAAGCCGAGAGCCATAATTTTTCGGAACTCCGGGAGGAAATTCGTCGCCTCGAAATCGAAAACTCCCAACTTGCCCACCAAAACCAAACCCTACGAGAATCCCTCGAAAAGTCCCACCAAGAATTTCTTGCCCGGAGCTTCCGTGATTTTATCGAACGAATTAACAATTCGAGCGAATTCATTGTCATTCCGCCTGCAAAAGAGCAATTGTTCCTGCAAATACTTGAATATTCCGAAAAAGCAGACCAATTAATTCGCAGCAACGGCAATGGTTCTTTCCCCGAAAACTTTTCGCTTTTGGAAAAAATCAAGGAATTCTTCACGAATTGGAAGCCGATGGCAATACGGAAAGAATATGCCCAGCCAGCTTTTGGCGAAAAATTTGTTCAACACGAATTCGAAGGGAAAAAAATCGACGAGGAGCGTTTAGATTTGCATCTGCGAGCACGCGAACTCCAAAAACATAACCCTGAATTAACCTATGAACAAGCTTTATCAATGATTAACAAATTATAGGAGGAACAATGGCGACAGAAATTCGATTAATCGACCCGGTTCTAACTTCGCTTGCACAGGAATATCGCAACTCGGGCTTTGTTGCCGATAAAATTTTGCCTGTGATTTCGGTGAACCAACGCAAAGGCAAAATCCCTGTGTTTGGCAAGCAAGCATTCATCCACCGCGACACAGTTCGTGCCGTTCGAGCGGATTCGAACAGAATCCCACCCGAAGAGTTGACCTACTTGGAATTTGAACTTTTGGAGCGAGATGTCGAAGTTTCGCTCGATTATATCGAAGAAGAGGAATATTCCAACTTCTTCCAAATCGAACAGCAAGCAACAAATGAACTGCTCGACATTCTTTTGCTTGGACGGGAAAAAGAAGTTGCCGACTTCCTGCAAAATCCGAACAATTACAGTAGCGATATGAAGATGGAAATCACAGACGCAATTGCTTTTGACGATTATACCAAATCGTTCGACCCTATTCAAAAGATTATGGAAGCGGTGGCGGCAGTTCGCAAAAAAATCTCTCGATACCCAAATGTAATGATAATTGGCGAACCAACTTATCGGGCATTAAGTTTCCATCCAAAAGTGCTGGACAAAATCAAATATGTTGGGCTTGGCAAAGTAACTTTGAATTATTTAAGCGAGTTGCTTGAAATCAAAAATATCTACGTTGGAATGGGTGTTTACACCCCAAATGACATCGATTTCACCGACATCTGGGGCGACAACATTGTTTTAGCCTATGTCGAGGAACAAGATAAAGGTAAAACTACTCGAATGGGAGCAAGTTTCGGTTACATCCTGCAAAAGTCGGGTTACCCCGAAATCGATGTCTATTACGAAAATGGCGGAAAAATCAAAGTCATACGAGCTACCGATGCCTATACTTTTCTTTTAACAACGCCACAGGCTGGATTCCTGATTTACAACACAAACCACATTTCTTAATGGGGAGGAGTTATGGCAATAAACAACAAAACATATCAGCCAGTGCAAATATTAACAATTAAAGCGACAGGCGATGTTGCAAGCAATAGGTTCGTTGGTTTTTCGGGCAGTCTTTGCGGTGCGAATCAGAAGGCTTTTGGTGTAAGTCTGTCAAATTTTTCGAATGGCTCTTTTGCTTCGATTGTGGTCTTGGGAACTGCGATTGTCGAAGCAGGTGGAACGATAAATGTCGGCGATAAGGTTGCAAGCGATTCGCTGGGCAGAGCAATAGTCGCAACAACAGGAGCTGAAGTAAACGGAAGGGCTTTGACTTCTGCCGTTGTGGGCGAGTTCGTGAAGATTTTGCTTGTTCCATAAGGAGGCAACAGATGTACACCAACTTAAATGAATTATTAAAAGAATTTACCCCCGAGGAGTTAGCCATATTGACGGGCGACCCCTCGGGGTCGGTTATTGACCAAGCCCGTGTGGATTATGCAATATCAAATGCCTCGAACTTAATCGATAGTTTCCTTCGGAACCGCTTCGATGTCCCTTTCAATCCTGTGCCAATCTTGATTAACTTTGTTGCACGGGAACTTGCAGTGGCTAATCTTTATGAATATTACAACCACGACGGGGTTGTTCCGCCTTCGATTTCCCGCCGAAAATCCTATGCTCTGTATCTGCTCCGTCAGATTCAAAACGGCGATTTACAATTGGACATTGCGGACAACTCCCGCCGACCTGTTCTGATGGTTAACAAAGACAAGGATAGCCGTATCTTCGGCAACGATATTTTGGACACTTTTGTGGAGATGTGAAATGCTTGAAAAAATTGTTGATTTTTTGAAAAGGAATGGCGTTTTGTTGATTTTTGTCCTTGCAACGCTTTACTTGTCGAATCTCGAAAGCCCCGAAATTCGTGCTTTTCTGCTTGCTTCTTTGTTGGAATGCATTGCAATTGCCTTTTCGGGCTTTGCCGTTTTTGTTTTCACAAATGTTCGATTTACCGAAAATCCTGTTACGCCAAATTTGGGCTTGATTTTTCTTGGTGTGCATATTTCGTTTGGACTTTCTGTGCTTGCTTTGTATTTAGCACAATTTACTAATTGATATGGCAAGAATATTTCTTTTGCTGGTTTTACAAATATTTGCTCAAACGATTGTTTTGTGTCAAAATCGATATGTGTTGCCTTGTTCGAAAGCCCTTGTGGATGAGTCCCGAAAAGTCCTTTGGATGCAATTAGGCGTGACAGAAGCGACAAATCGTAACGATGGCAAAGACATCGAGAAATATCTTAAAGTATTGGGACTGCCAGCGGGCTCGCCATATTGCCTTGCAGGTCAATACTACTGCTTCTTCGAGGCAACGAAGATTTTGGGACTTCCCCAATCCGCTATTCCTTTGCCATCCACAGGGCTTTCGACGGGGCTGTTTCGATTTGCTAAACAAAAGGGCAAAAGGCAGAGCAAAATCTCCATCGATGACCTTATCGTTTGGCAAAGGGGTCGCTCGATTTTTGGTCATACCGAACGAATTGTTAAACTTGGCAGAAAGGGTTGGGTCGAAACAATCGGCTTTAACACACGAAAATTTTCGAAGCAAGAAAACAGGTGGGTCGAAGGCGTTTTCCTTTGGAAAAGGAATTTGATTCACCCGCTTGGACAACTCAATCTTCTTGGCTTTGTGGGTTTTGGAGAATAATGGCGATGATTTGGGAACTGGTTCGCAATTGGAATATGCAAAATCGCTGGGAGTCCCGTTGGATTCCCTTTGAATTCGAAGAGAAAAACTTTGGCAACAAAAGTTTCTACAATGCTGTTTGCATCGAATTCGTTTGGGAAGATGTTTCGGGCACTTTGAACGGGAAAATTTCTTTCCGTGTTTCGAATAATCAAAAAACTTACAGAGTTCTGAAAGAAATCGATGTTAATTCCGAAAACAATCGAACAAACTCATACTTTCTAAATATTTTCTATCCATCATTTCAGTTTTTCAAAGTGGTTTATGAGCCAAATGGAATTGCCAATGGCAGGCTTTCCGTTGGAGTTCTTTTCAAATGAAATACCAACGGACTTGTCAAACGTTTTGCTTTTCGATTGCGTATTGGAGCAACTCGGAACGCAGGAGATTGAATGTATAATTTTAGTAAAAAAATTTTTAGAGAAAAAATATGGACATCCAAACTTTTCAAATGCTGGTTCTTTTGGCTGGAACATTGGCATCGGTAGGAACAATGTTCTGGAAGATACGAAAAGAAATACAACGAAGCCAGAAAGAATCGCTCGAACAAAAGGTCGCCGAAGAACGTCGGGCAATGGCTTTGGAAAATCGAATTAATCTGCTTGAGCAAAAAACCACGCAATACGGCGAGATTCTTTCGACAAAACTTTCGGATTTAACACAACGATTGGATTTGCTCTACTCTCTTTTTTATGAACAAATTTCTTCAAAGCAGATATGAGGACGCAGAGAATAATCACAATTGTCCTTTTTGCGATAATTCTAATACTAATCTTGCTTCATCTTCGAAAGCCTAAATCTTCGCCTGTTGAAATACTCAAAGTCGATACGATTACGTTGGTCAAGCCTGTTGAAAAAGTTGTAATCCGTCGTGCAAAGCCAAAAATTATTTTCCGCAGGGATACAATTATTCAAACTCATCCGTTCGTGGTAAGTATCGATACAGCAGTGCAAAGAGATACCCTTTCGCTACAATATCGTTATCCCGAGAATATTCTCGACTTATCGATTTCATCGGTTCCCGATACTTTCAAAGTCCCAAAAATTATTTATTCTTTCGATAAAAAGAAGGAGAGATGGTGGGAAAAGCCTGCAATTTTTGTTCTGGGAACTGCTTTCGGTTACTTATTATGTAAGATAAAGTAGCAAAGAAAAATGAAAAAGGAAGTTAAGGAAAAATTGTTGCGGGAGATATATAATTCATTTTACCGAACTACAAATTTGCTACCAAATCCCGATACAATTTTGCGAAAGATTGGGCGGGGCTTCGAGGTTTATCGTGAATTAAAGAACGACCCGCACGTTTGGAGTTGCATTCAATCCCGCAAAAGCGGTGTTCTTTCTTTGCAGTGGACGTTGGAACAAATGGATGCACCCGACGAAGTTTACTCATTGATTCGCCAAATCTTCGACAATTTGGATATTTACCAAATTGAGTCGGACATACTCGAAGCCCCGCTTTTTGGTTTCCAGCCCATCGAAATCATTTGGAATTACATAAACGGCAAAATCATTCCAACCGAACTCAAAGCAAAGCCACAGGAATGGTTCGCCTTCGATACCAACGGGAATTTAATCTACAATGGTTCTAATCCTTCGGAACGGCAAGTGGTCGAGCGATATAAAATAATCAATATCCAGCACGAAGCCTCGGCGATAAATCCTTACGGACATTCCCTGCTTGCAAAATGCTACTGGCCAGTTACATTTAAAAATGGTGGACTACGCTTTTGGGTGAACTTCACCGAACGCTATGGTATGCCAATCCTCATTGGCCAATACCAGCGAGGGGCTACAAATAACGAAATCGAACAACTTGCCCGCGATTTAGAAAGCATCTACGAAGACGCAATAATCGTCTCGCCAATGGATGTGAAAATCGAACTGCACGAGCCAAATCGGAATTCTTCGGTGGAACTCTATCTGGAACTGATTCGCTTCGCCAACAATGAGATTTCCAAAGCAATACTTTCGCAAACATTGACAACGGAACTCGAAGGCGGTTCCTACGCCGCTTCGCAAACACATTTCCAGATACGCAAGGATATAGTGCAAGCAGACTCCCGCCTTGTCCAAAATGCTCTGAATCTCCTGATAAGATACACCATCGAATTGAACTATGGCTGGGCATCGCCCCCAAAATTCCGTATTATAATGGAATAGCAAAGGCAATACAATGTTGGGGCGAATAATCATTCGCCCCTATGAGATTTTATAATCGCAAACCTTCGTTCCTGCCCTCTTACCAAAAGACATCGGATGTTTTTGAAACATCCGATGTCTGGGAAATTATAGGGGCGAGCGGTCCGCCGCTCGGTTAATATCTTACCAGTAACCTTGCTTGTTTACCATCATATATTATATATGCTCCTGCTGGTAGATTTTCTAGATTTATTTTTTCTTCAGGTTTAAATACTCTAACCACTCTTCCTAACAAATCATAAATTTTTATTTCATTAGTTAGA